>Ga0210044_10002077_pt1 | contig 30227 bp, 41 predicted proteins | sample CryGey13umfilter_2_FD_183959 | JGI IMG/M metagenome (GOLD analysis project Ga0210044, IMG submission 183959) | Groundwater microbial communities from aquifer in Utah, USA - Crystal Geyser 4/9/14 3 um filter (SPAdes) (version 2) | ecosystem: Environmental > Aquatic > Deep subsurface >... | reverse complement strand
TCAACGAGAAATGTAAATGCGTATGGAGGTCCATGCCCACCAGAGACTGAACATCGATATTACGTTTATCTCTATGCACTCGATGTCATGCTTGATTTGCCGAGAAACAGCACCAAGGCAGACTTGAAAAAGGCAATGGAGGGGCATGAGATCACGCACGCTGAGCTCATGGGCCGCTATAAACGCAACTAAACCTATGCGACCAAAACGTGCCAAACTTGCCGGAGATATTGTGGTGGAATTTCTTCCACCGCGTCGTGCTTCAAAACGTGTCGTGATTATTTTAGATGGTCTCCCCACCAAACCTTCAAAAGCTAAGCTGATCAATTGGTTTAGCAAGAAGGGATACTGGGCATTGCACATGCGTTACCGTGGCACGTGGGAAAGTGGTGGGCAGTTTTTAGATCATGAGCCAAGCCAAGATGTATTTGATCTTATCGACGCTCTACCAAGTGGATTTACAGATGTCTGGTCGGGTGAGTTATTCAAGACACATCCTGAAAAGGTATTTGTTGTTGGTTCAAGCTTTGGTGGATGCACGGCATTGATGTGCGCACTCAATGATCGTGTTGATCGCGTGGTGTCCCTTGCTCCCGTCACAGATTGGACGGCACCGACACCAGGAGAGCCACATGACTATCTCGAACAGGTTGTGCAGGATGGATATGGAGGATGCTATCGATTCACACATGACGATTGGTGGCGACTTGGGCGTGGGGAACTGGCTCAGCCAATCGCACACGCAAATCAATTTGATCCCCAGAAACTCTTCATCATTCACGCAGAGGATGATACGGTAGTACCAATAGGACAAACACGAGCATTTCTCGAGCGTGTTCCTGCGCGCCATCGATTCTTGTCACGTGGGGATCATCTTTCGGCGAATCATGTCATGCGCTGGCCGCTCTCAAGATCTATTCTCAATTTTTTCTCATAAGTATGCGCTCAAAAATTGTCTTCATTGGTACCATTGCCATCACAGCCTTTATTCCATGGCTCTTGCTCTTGGCCGGTCTCTCTCAAATCACAGAACTTTCACGTCTGTTTTTTATTGTCATTCACTACCTCATGAACATGGCGCTTTTTGCGATTGCCTTTGGTTGGTACTTCAAAGGACATCAAAAAGAAGATCCATTTCGAGTCATGGCGGTTGCGCTCGTCTGTTTGGTTGTGTTCGAGCTCGTCTACTTTGGATTTATCTACGAAGGGGAGCTGTGGTTTCTTACCTATGTTGATTGGATCATCCCCGCCTTTTTAGTTGCCACCTCTATTTATGGGGTAGGCAAGCTGACAACGCATGCGTAAGCCACGTGTATGCCACCTAAACAAGACGATCTTTCAAAAGAAGTTCGACATCTGGCGGACCTGATAAGGGTGCGAGGAACATTCAAAAGACGTTTTTTCGATGGGTTGATCTTTGGGCTCGGATCCGCCATCGGTGCCACGTTGGTTGCCGGGATCGTTCTTTACATCCTTTCTCAGGTATTTGAAGCAACAGGGTTGATCGAGTTTATCGGGAATCTGCCCACCAGTGAATAACATTAATAACAAAGATAAAGAGGTCTATGGGACATCCACCTATAACCTCTTTTCTGTTTGCTGTCTTTTTGATATGCTCTTGCCGGCAAATCGGAGGCCACTCATGTTCAGAAGTTTCCTGGGAGTGTTTGCAGCACTGCTGTTCCTCTCAGTCATGGCATTCCTCACAATCCCTGAGATCCTCGTGAGGCGGGTGTGGAATCATCGCAATCAAGCAGATGCTCTGGTGCGTCGACAGACAGAGACCAACTGGCACCAGACTTGGGCGGGGCTCTACCGTCGAATGTTCAAGTCCATCCTGGGACTTAGGATGCACCGACAAGTGCGAGAGCTGACTTATAGTGATCGCTACATCCTCGTGCTCAACCACCAGGCAGCACTCGACCACTTGGAAGGGGCTGGGGCTGCGGAGGAGCTTGATCTCAAGGATGTTCGCTGGGTCGTCAAAGAGGCGATGCGTTCGGCTCCGGGGCTCGGGAACTCCCTTGAGCGTGCAGGGTTTGCATTCGTCTCAAGGAACGGGGACGTGCGTGACAAGGAACGTATTCGGCAGATGGCACAGTTGGCTCGCGCTGACGGAGCCAGTGTGGCCCTCTACCCCGAAGGAACACGATTCAATGGTATACCCAGACAGGGCGCACGCTACACCCGGCTGCGGGACCCAAAGGCAGGGGGACTCGAAGTGCTCTGTGAGGAGCTCCCCGAGTACCGCATCCTTGTAGTCTGTATTGACTGGGGAGATCTGCGGGATGCTCGCACCATGTGGGACGGAGCAGCCTTTGTGGGTCGCCGTGGTCGTGTGATCATTTGGGAAGAAGAGAACCCGGGCAAGGAAGGAGTTCGTGATCTTCTGACAGACATCTGGGACGAGATGGAGAGGATTCTCACCCAGAATGCCTCACACCTCGCGCTCGTTGACCCTCGCTACCAGCAGACGGCTGAGTCATAACGAACCACGTCTACAATCGACGTGGTTTTCTGATATAAAAACATCCGGCTTTGACCGGATGTTTTTTGATTAGACGTATCGAATCCCCACGTAGATGGTGCAGGCAATGAGTCCAACGACAGTAAGAGGGACGGCGACTTTCATGTACTCCAGGAATCCAATTTTGTGTCCTTCTTTTTCTGCCATACCGCTCACTACGACGTTCGCTGAGGCTCCGACGAGTGTCGCATTGCCTCCAATATCTGCTCCAAGTGCGAGGGCCCACCACAATGGAGTGAGTGGAATTCCCGTCAGCTCACCAATGTTTTGAATCAGTGGAATCATGGTGGCAACAAACGGAATGTTATCCACGATCGCTGAGAAGAGAGCCGAGCCCCAGATCAGCGCATAGGTTGTGGTCGCTGGATCCCCATGGGTCCATGCAATAAGATGTTCAGCTAGGATATGAATGGCGCCCACTTCCTCAAGCCCAACAACGAGAACAAAGAGACCGGCAAAAAAGAAAATCGTCGTCCACTCCACTTCATGCAGGTGTTTTTCCGGATCGTTCATTGTGAGGAGAAGCAGAAGGGCAGCTCCTCCAAGAGCGATCGTTGCTCCCTCAAGACCTGTCGCTCCATGGGTTAAAAATCCAAGCAGGACGACGGCGATTGTGAAGAGGGATTTTTTCAGCAGGGGAACATCACTGATCGCCTGACGAGGATCAAATTTTAGGAACGTCTTTGCCGCACCCTTATCGGCAGTCTTAAGTTCTTTTCGGTAGACTACAAAGAGCATCAAGCTTGTAAGAACGGTCACGATGAGCGCAATGGGTCCGACATTGAACAGGAAGTCATTGAAGCTCAGATTGGCTGCTGATCCGATGATAATGTTTGGTGGGTCACCAATGAGTGTTGCTGCTCCTCCGATGTTCGAGAGCAAAATAGCACTAATCAGAAATGGCTTTGGGTTCAGTCGCAGGTTGTTGGCGATCACAAGCGTCACGGGGACCATGAGCAGCACCGTGGTCACGTTATCAAGGAGTGCGGAGAATACAGCGGTAATCACTCCAAGGAGCAAGAAGATGCGAATCGGTTTTCCTTTCGCAATTTTTGTTGACTGCAGAGCAACATACTGAAACATGCCGGAGTCTTTTGCGATCCCGACCACAACCATCATTCCAATTAAAAGACCAATGGTGTTGAAATCGATTCCCTCGATCGCTTTGTGTTGATTGACCACACCGAGCAGAATCATGAGAACAGCACCAGTAAGGGCGACAACAGTTCGATGGACTTTTTCTGAAATGATCACGGCGTAGGTCGCCAAGAAAATAATGACGGCGATAATGAATGGATCCATAATCGATTATTGTGGGTCAATACCTAAAATTTCAGCCACGGCTTTTTTTATGTCGGTGCGGTTTAAGTAGCCGACGAGATAGCCATCATCATCGACAACAGGAAGTTGACGAATACGAAATTCCGAGAGTGTTGCTGCGGCCTCCATCAGGGTTGACTCAGGGTGGATGGAGTGGACTTGCTTTGTCATGAATCTCTCGATGGGATCATCGGCGAGTTCTGTGACACGCTCCTTAAATTTGGCTGCGGCCTCAAATGCAGCGAGGTGTTGGTCCTCTTCCAAATAATCTGGAACCAAGTGTTGGATCATGTCCCAGCTGGAGAGAATCCCTGCGACTCGATTGTCAGCGTCGACGACGACGAGTCCATTGGTCTTGTGCTCGATCATGATGCGGACGGCTTCCTTAAGGGTTGCGCCTTTGCCAATCGTGGCGACTGGTGTGCGCATGTAGTTACTCGCTTTAAAGGTCTTCATAGGGATAAGAAATGAATGAATCGGCGAAACTATAGAGTAAAGTATACCGCCTGTCGAGGGTTTTGCGATGTGTTTGTGTGGATGAATCAGAAAACTCACCCGTTAGAGGTGAGTCGCGAAGAAGCGGTGGATGCGCTGGAGCTGGGGGTGGAGTGCATCTCTGTCTGTGCAGATCAGGCCGTGTGCGCCTTCGCTGCGGACTTCCACAACGTCTTCCCCTCGGTAGAGGTCTCCCTGATCGGGGAAGAAGAAGTCGTCCCGCGGCACGATGGCCATGACCGGGCACGTGAATCGTGGTTGGGTCTGGCGCAGGCCTGGGACCGCGAGTGCGAGGATGGCCCGAGCGGACTCTGGAGTCATCTTTGAGAAGATCTCAAGCGCTGCCGCACGCTTGCTCATCGACATGGGCCCACTCAGGAACAGTCGTTCGACCTGTTCGCTGTTGTCCGGGATGAGCGGTTTCAGGATGAGCGTTCGGATGAGCGGCCAGAACACCACCCGCAGACCGTTCATGAGTACCTTCGCTCGGACGCCGATGCGCTCCAGCCCACTGATGAGTGCCACGCACACGAAGCGGCCCGGCATGCGGGCGCTCACGCCACGGGCGATCACGGCACCCATGGAGTAGCAGATGGCGAACAGCGGACCTTCCACCTCTTTGAGCTGCTGCTCTGCTGACCTGAGGTAGTCCTTGACCGTCTTACCCTCGTAGGTGAGGACGATGATGTTCCAGTCGGCGAAGTGACGGATCACGTGTCGGAACCACCAGCGGACGAGCGAGTCTGTGCGATTGCCCCAGGCGCCCGGAAAGAGCACCAAGGTGGGACGATTGACTTCCATGGAGGATCTCCTTTTTGGATGGAAGAAAAGAGCATGACAAGCAAAGATCGGTTTGTCAACCGATCGTGATGGAATCTGCTTTATTGATGTTGAATCGTTTTGCGGCTCCACCGTCACCAATCCCTTGGGTAATGAGCTCGATGAAGTTGTGATTCCTGAGTCCAGAGCTTCCGACAATGAGGGCTGGTTCTCCATCTGGTACATCGGCAAGACGTTGTACGCATGGGACTAAGAGGGTGGTTCCACAAGAGAAGGTCACCTGCTTTTCTGTGCCTGGTTCAAAGTTAATTGCTTCAGGTGTGAGAGATGTTTTACAGTTTCCAAAAGAATCCACCCACCAAACAAGCGACGGCATATCAGGCACTTCGGAAATCGGCATGGATTCAGAAGGGACTTCTTTTTTCTCCCAGACAATTCGTGCAAGACGTGGGAGATAATTTAACGAACGAAATTGGGTGTTCGCAGCTAGTTCAATTTGCTCAGGAGTGTATCCACCTTCTTTAAGGGCTGTTCGAATATCTGTGACCTCTATGGCATCGGCAAGACCAAACTGTTTGATAAAACTAAATGAGAGTCCGTCGATTGTTCCAACGATGAGTTTTTCTCCCACCCAGCAGTATCCAAACGGTGATCCGTTTTTCCATTTTTTGGCGCGTCCGTGACGTGGAGCACAGTTCACGGCAATCACGCCTGGAGCATCATCACCAGAATCAATAATATCAATGACATTTCCAGAGGCTTCAATGTCATTTGCCACACCAATAAAGCTAACGTTCGCTTCTGGAAACAGGTGTGCGTAACGGGTTTCTTGACGTGTCCGTGCGTTGTCGTCACGACAGTCGGTGATGATGGTTAAAAACATACGTGAGGAGACTACCAGAAGAATCGTGTTCTGAATAGGGATACATCTTGGCGGGGATGGGTGGACTGGGTATAGTAAGAAGGTCACGTATGAACACACTCACATTGTTCGCCATTGGACTCCACGCATTTATCGCCTGGATCCTCATGGAAGTTTACGTAAACAACGCCCACCGGTTTTCTCGCACCTGGTACATCGCACTTCATTACGGAGTGGTGGTGTTGGTGTTTGGGGCAGTCTTTGCGACGTTTTTTCAGTTTCATCACGGAGTCTCTGTTTTTTGGACAACGGTCCTCGGGATGTTGTATGTGATTACGATTGAGATCATCGTCTTTCGTTACTTGTATAGTGGTGAACGATGGTTTCTTAACTTCATTGATTGGATCTTTCCAATGTTTATCGCTACAACCACAATCTACGCCGTGGGGATGTTGCTGAGCTAAGGTTTTATTCGGTCATGAGCCGTTTTTTTCACACGCATCATGTCAAGTTGACGATCTTTTCTAGGGGGGTATCCTTGACGGTGAAATATGACTGATACATTTCATGTAACAGGAGGTGGTCCGCTGCATGGCGAGATTGCTGTCTCTGGCGCAAAAAATGCTGCGTCAAAAATGTTGATCGCGACGCTTCTCACGGAGGAGTCAGTTGAGCTTACGAATGTTCCGCGCCAGCACGAGACAGAGATTACCCAGGAAATTATTGAAGCCGTTGGATCCAAGGTGGAGTGGGTGGACGAACACACTGTCCACGCACGAGCTTCCGTTATTTCATCAAGCTCGGTCCGGGAGCTTTCGCGCAAAAATCGTATTAGCGTTCTTGCGATCGCTCCGCTCTTGCATCGTACAGGGGAGGCCTTTGTGCCGCTTGTTGGAGGAGACAAAATTGGCCCCAGGCCCGTGAATTGGCATTTGGATGCGCTCATGAAGATGGGAGTCAAGATTGAAGCAACGTCTGACGGTTATCATGCACATGTCGATGGTCGGTTGACCGGAGCGCTCGTCGAACTACCTTACCCATCAGTCGGCGCCACAGAGCAAGCTATCTTGGCAGCCGTCCTTGCAGACGGTCGGACCACCATCCATAATGCCGCCGGGGAACCAGAAATTAAAGGGCTCATCATGATGCTTCAGAGCATGGGGGCGATGATTCAGATTAATTCTGGAAGGCAAATTGAAATTATTGGTGTTGAGAAATTAAGCGGATGTAAGGCACGTGTGATGCCAGACAGAATCGAGGCCGCCTCCTATGGCTCGCTCGCACTCGGAACACGTGGAGAGATTTTTGTGCGCGATGCCGAGCATGAGCACATGATCACCTTTTTGAATGCGGTGCGAAAAATCGGGGGGGAGTATGAGGTTCAGCCTGGAGGAATTTTGTTTAAAGGTGTCGGGGATTTGAAAGGCATTGAACTTGAAACAGACACGCACCCTGGGTTCATGACGGACTGGCAGCAGCCATTTGTTGTGGCACTGACTCAGGCACAGGGAACAAGTATTGTTCACGAGACGGTGTACGAAGGACGCTTTGGCTACACAAAGGCACTCATTGATATGGGGGCAGACATCACCCTCTTTAGTAACTGTCTTGGGGAGGTGACCTGTCGGTTTAAAGGACAGAACCATAAACACTCAGCCGTCATTACAGGCCCTAAACAACTACACGCCGCCGAGATCGAAGTCCCCGACATCCGCGCAGGCCTCGCCTTCGTGGTCGCCGCATTGGTCGCAGAAGGCACATCCGTGCTGACAGGCATCCACCATTTGGATCGCGGATATGAGCGATTGCAGGAGAAGCTCATGGGCGTGGGGGCGAAGATGGAGAGAAGTAAATAACCTATAGGCAAGCTATGATTAACCGAAGATCTCCCGAACAAAAAGGCGTGACACCTGCAAGTGTTGGCTCTACCGACACGGTGAAGCATCAAGGAGACGCTGAAACAAGCAGAGAAGAGCGAGAAGAAATAGAACGTGCTTTAGATTTGCTTGCTGAAACCATGTTTCTAAAAGCGAGTAAGGTGAATGAAGGAAATAATGGCGTCATCTTATTTTTGAACGTTGAGTTGTTGGACGCAGGGATGAAAAAGTTTTGTGAAGAACATGATATTGATTTAGGCAATGAAAAGGCTGTGAAGGTGATGAAGCTTTATCGAAGCGGTGCGGGTAAAGAAGAATTTCGTTTGCACAAAAAAGCGTTTCAAGTTGTTGGAAATGATCCAGATTCAGTCGCATTGATTCCTCGTCCAGTGTTTTATCGAGATTTTGAGCTGAGTGAAGCCGCACGAGAGCGGGTGTCAGAAGTGACAGGAAAAGCTTCTGCTGAACGAGCAGAAATTATTGTCATGGACTTTGTTCAGGGTGAAGATTTAGCAGAAGTCCTTCTAAAAGAAGCATTGCTCCGTCGACGTCCAGATATTCATGCTGATGAGATACAGGGGTGGACTGTTGAACAGCTTCAGCAAGAGGTTGGACCAATGATCGGCTACAAGATGCCTGGGGGGAAAGGAAAGACCGTCGAAGAAAGGGAAGTGGAGCGAGAGCGGATTGAGGAGGAAAATGCAGCAAGACTTTATGATTATTTAAGTAAACAAGGTTTTGTTTTAGATCCTTCTATTTTGACAAGATTAAACCGAACGCTGACGCGTCTTCATGAGGCTGGGATCGTTCATCGAGATGCCCATGAGCGAAATATTATGATTTCGGGTGACTATAATCATAATCCAGCGTCTGACGAACGTCATAATACGGTTTACCTTATTGACTTTGGAGGAGCTATGGAATTTACAGGGTCTTATCGTAGCCAAGTCGTTGAACTTTATCGTGATCATGAGCGACGGTATTATCAAGATGAAAAAGTTGTTCGTAAATTAGAGGTTCTTGCACGACCGTCTGAGTCTTCTCGTGAGCGTCACGTGCGCGAAGATGGTGAGGCGTTGATGACGTTGCTTTCATCAAAGCGTCGAAACAAGGGTTTTGCAGAAAAGCGCAACGTCTGGCTTGAGCGACATGACGCAAAGCATGGTGAAGGTGCGGCGATTGAAGGTGGTCGAGTTACAGCGGTTTTATATGACCACTTTTTTAAACAAGAGGAGGATGTGATGAAAGATTTTGCGTTGGCGACCTTTGCTGATTATTTGGTGACATTTATTGAACAAGGGCGTGCTTCGTCAGCAGAAATCACGTCAGCACTTGAACAGAAGATTGATCAGGTGAGTGCTCTTCACGTTCGAACAAAGCTCTCTGAACTTAGACGTGCCATTGAATTTATTGGCCGAACGTATGATCAACATCAAGATGAGTAAAAAGAAAGAGCGTCAGGGTAATGTTGCCTGACGCTCTGCGTTCTTGTCATCGTCACTCAGGGCGTCATCGAGCGACTGACGAAAGAGTTCGCGGCCATCCTGACCGCAGGTGATCACGTGCACGAGGTCTTCCGAAAGACGGATGCGTAGGCCGCGTGCTTGAGCACGCTCTCGCAGGTGGGAGAGTTCCGTGCGTTGACGCTCTGTCAACCCACGTTCTAGGTGTTGCTGGTTCATGTGTTCACACTTAACTTCCTCAGAGGTTTATTGCTGGCACAAGCCGAACAGTATTCCTGAGAAACTGATTCTTGTCAAGGATTATCTCATAATTCAAACAGCTAAAGCTACTTCAGCATGTTCATCCAACTCCTTCTTGGTTCTCCGGCTATTGCGCTTGCATGGATTGCGGCGATCTTTTCTAGTTTGACTATTCACGAGTTTAGTCATGCATTGGTTGGGAAATTGCGCGGTGATAAGACCGCTGAGTATGAAGGTCGGCTTACGCTTAATCCACTCGCACATATTGATGTGACTGGTCTCGTGCTTCTGTTGCTGTTTGGGTTTGGGTGGGCGAAGCCTGTTCCTTACAATCCGTATAATCTCAAGGATCCAAAATGGGACTCGGTGAAGATTGCCCTTGCGGGGCCGGCATCGAACTTGGTGATGGCTGTGATTGCGGGTGTGGCGTTTCAGGTGCTTGTGGGGGGAGAGATTATTGCGCCGTTGAATCTGCTTTCGATTTTCTTGTTCCTCACGATTTTGATCAACTTGTTCCTCATGCTCTTCAATATTATCCCGGTGCACCCTCTTGATGGATCCAAGTTATTCTTTGCGCTGTTTGATGCGCCGAAGTACAAGGATCTCCGTTTGTTTGTGTCCCAGCGCGGACCGCAGATTTTGATGATCGCTGTTCTTGTGAGTGCGTTTACAAGTGTGAATATTTTCTTCTTTATCTCGGCGCCTTCGTTTGTCATTTGCGATGCATTAGCCGGTGTCAGCTGTGGGGGATATTTCAGCGCAATCTTTTCTCTCATTTAACAACGGTCTCTGTATCCTATTGACTGAAAAAAAGGCTCATGTTACTCTTCCGGCGCAAAATTTTATGCCTACAGTCAATCAACTTATTCGAAAAGGACGCACGGCTAAGACGTCTAAAACCAAGTCTCCTGCCATGCAGTACACGCTGGATTCTCTTCACAGAAAGCGCACAGAGCTGAAGAAGGGAAGTCCATTTAAGCGTGGAGTGTGTGTGAAGGTGACAACCATGACGCCGAAGAAGCCAAACTCCGCTATCCGTAAGATTGCCCGTGTGCGTCTTTCAAACGGAACGGAAGTGAATGCGTATATTCCAGGTGAAGGTCACAACCTTCAGGAGCACTCCATCGTGATGATTCGTGGTGGTCGTGTGAAGGACCTTCCTGGTGTGCGTTACCACGTCGTCCGCGGTGTCTTCGACACTCAGGGTGTCGACGGTCGCAACCAGAGCCGTTCAAAGTACGGCACGAAACGTCCAAAGAAAAAGTAATCTTACGCTTGTCGTTTGTAGAGAGCTGCTCTTGTCGGCTGTTCTCTACGAGCGACAAGCTTTTATTTCATTCAGCGAACGGAGTACCTCATCGCAGAGGGAAGAACATCCGTTCCGTAATCGTCATAACTATGCGAGGTAAGAAAGCCCCAAAGCGTCAGCTGACGCCAGATCCAAGGTTCGGTAGCGTTCCTGTTGCGAAACTCATTAACTACATCATGCTCGACGGAAAGAAGACCACCGCACAACGCGTGGTCTATGATGCGTTTGAGATTATTAAGGAGAAGACGAAGGAAGAGCCGACTGATATTTTTGATAAGGCTCTGAAGAACGTCATGCCATCTCTTGAGGTGAAGAGTAAGCGTGTAGGTGGTGCAAACTATCAGGTCCCAATGTCCGTGCGTGGCGATCGACGTTATGTCCTTGCGTACCGATGGATCATCGGTGCGGCACGTGCGAAGAAAGGACGACCTATGGCACAGAAGTTGGCTGGTGAGCTCATGGATGCAGCAAACGGCGAAGGCGATGCAGTGAAGAAGCGCCAGGATGTGCAGCGCATGGCAGAAGCCAACCGCGCCTTTGCTCACTTTGCTCGTTAATTTCGATCATTTCAAACGTAAAAACGTATGTCACGAGACTATCCCTTGGACAAGATTCGAAACTTCGGAATCTTTGCCCACATTGACGCCGGAAAAACAACGGTGTCTGAGCGTATCCTTTTTTATACGGGTCGCAAGCACAAAATTGGTGAGGTACACGAAGGTGAAGCCACCATGGACTGGATGGCGCAGGAACAGGAACGTGGAATCACTATTACCGCTGCGGCTACGACTTGTTTTTGGAAAGATCATCGATTGAACTTGATCGATACCCCAGGTCACATTGACTTTACCGTTGAGGTGAAGCGTTCGATGCGTGTGCTTGATGGTGGTGTGGCCGTGTTTGATGGTGTGGCTGGTGTGGAGCCTCAGTCAGAAACAAACTGGCGTTACGCAGATGACTACAAGGTGCCTCGTATCGTCTTTATCAACAAACTTGATCGAACAGGGGCAGATTTCTTTAAGGACCTTGAATCTGTTCATCATCGTCTCACAAAGAACGCTCACCCGATTCAGCTTCCAATTGGGACAGAAGCTCATTTCATTGGGGTGATTGATTTGGTTGAGATGAATGCTGTGTTCTATAGAGATGAACAAGGTCAAGAGGTTGAAATTACAGAGATTCCAGAGGAGTACAAGGCACAAGCACAAGAATGGCGTGGAAAGCTCATGGAAGCCGTTGCAGAAAACGATGAGAATCTCATGAATAAGTATCTCGGTGGAGAAGAAGTTCCTGTTGAGCAGATTAAGGCGGTTATTCGAAAGGCCACACTAGCCAATGAGTTTATTCCTGTCATGTGTGGAACAGCATTGAAGAACAAAGGCGTTCAGCTCTTGCTTGATGCGGTTGTTGCCTACCTCCCAAGCCCACTCGATGTTGAGGCAGTGCATGGGGTGAATCCTGAGAACGAAGAAGAGCACCTCACACGTCAACACTCTGACAGTGATCCGTTTTCAGCGCTTGCTTTTAAGATCGCTGCAGATCCATTTGTGGGAAAGCTTGCGTTCTTCCGTGTCTATTCTGGTTCGGTAAAGGCCGGATCTTACATCTTGAATTCATCAACAGGTGAACGCGAACGTGTGGGTCGTATTGTGCGATTGCACGCCAACGCACGCGAAGATGTTCAGGATGTTTATGCAGGTGAGATTGCCGCCATGGTTGGTTTGAAAGGAACCTTCACCGGGCACACGCTCTGTGATCCCGAACATCCAATTTTGCTTGAATCAATTGTGTTTCCTGAGCCAGTTATTTCGATCGCCATCGAGCCAAAGACGAAGGCCGACCAGGAAAAGATGGGTATGGCCTTGAATAAGCTTGCAGAAGAAGATCCAACCTTCCGTGTGCGCACAGATGACGAAACAAACCAGGTGATTATTTCAGGAATGGGAGAGCTTCACCTCGACATCATTGTTGATCGACTGAAGCGTGAATTCTCTGTTGAGTGTAACGTTGGTCAGCCACAAGTGTCTTACCGCGAAACGATTAAAGGAAATGCAGAAGCAGAAGGAAAGTTTGTGCGTCAGTCTGGTGGACGTGGTCAGTATGGTCATGTGTATCTTCGTATTGAAAAGCTCGAACCAGGAGAAGGTATTCAATTCGAGGAAGAAGTGAAGGGTGGTGCCATTCCGAAGGAATACTTCAATGCGATTGAGAAGGGGGTTCGTGAAGCCGCCGATCGAGGGGTGCTTGCTGGATACCCGCTCTTGGACGCAAAGATTACGCTCTACGATGGAAGCTATCACGAAGTGGACTCATCAGAAGCCGCCTTTAAAATTGCTGGGTCAATGGGATTCCAGTCAGCTGCAAAGAAGGCAGGTATCGACCTACTTGAACCAGTGATGAGAGTGGAAGCCGTGACACCGGAAGATTTTATGGGAACCGTTGTGGGAGACCTCAATGCTAAGCGTGGACAAATTCAGGAGATGAGCGACCGATCTGGAAATAAAGTGATCGATGCATTCGTCCCACTCTCAGAAATGTTTGGTTACGCAACCTCGCTTCGATCACTCACCCAGGGTCGCGCAAGCTACTCGATGGAATTTGATCACTACGCTCCAGTTCCAAACAACGTCGCAAAGGAGATCATCGAAAAGCGCGGCGGAAAGTCCGATGAATAGAAAGAAACCAATTTAAAAGAGACCCCGTGTGGGTCTCTTTTAGTTAGCATGACGCTTGGTGGTCAGGGCAGCTGGTTGATGTCCTCGATCAGGTTCCGCACAACTGTGGGAACCGCACGAACCCACCTTTTAGCTACTTGATGTAGACGTGCACGTCGCCTTCGCTTTTCGTTGGTTTCCAGTTGGGGAATTCAAAGGCGTTCGAGACGACACGGGCGCCTGGAGGAAGTTCGGAAAGGAGTTTGTCACCGAGCTTTCCCATGGCATAGGGGATTTGGTAAAGAAGAACGAGTGTCACATCACTTAGGTCTGCCTTCCACATAGATTTACAAAAGACACGTGAGCGGTCTCTCATCCCTTTTCTCGCAAGTTTTGTTTGAGAGAACTTTGCGAGTCCTGGATGAATTTCGTAACCAATGGCCCGTTTGGCTCCGGCTTCAAGGGCAGCAACCAAGAGTTTCCCATCTCCCGAGCCTAGGTCGATCACGATGTCGTTTGGGGTGATGTGCGCTATCTGCAGCATTCGTTTGACCCTCTCATCACTCGATGGGACATAGGGACCTCCAAAGGCAAAAATTGGAATGAGCATTCCACCAAACCAAATGATGGCAAAGATATTAAGAACAATGACAAGAGCTCCTGCAAGAATAAAGAGGAACGTGATAAAATCCATACATTCTATGATTTCAAAAACAATTCTTGGTCAGTATGACCTTGGTGTGATCAAGAAGATCGCACCTGTGTCCGCTGGACTTGTCCATGACACGTTCGCGATCGACGCGAGTTCTGGAAAGTATATCATCCAGCGACTTCATCCGGTACTCGCTTCCAAAGCCATCGCCAAAGATTTTTTGCATGTGACGCGTTTTTTAAAAGCCCAAGGGTTTCCAACACCTGACTGTATTTTGACTAAGAATGGTGATGTGCTTGTTATAGATGGAGCGCATCGTTGGCGCCTGCAGACACGACTCCCTGGGAAGACAGTTGAAGTCATAAAGGATAAAGCGATGGCACGCGCGGCAGGAGAGATGTATGCACGTTTCCACAAGGTGCTCGATGCGTTTCCTTACACGTTCGGTTCAACAAAAATTTTGCATCAAACAGAAAAAATCTATGAGAAGTTTCTCAGGACGATTGAGAAACATGATGTGACAGAGGTGAAAGAAGAAGTCGATTTTCTTAGATGCGAGTTGCCGAAGTATTTTTTGCCCGCGCGCTTACCGATGCGTGTGATCCACGGCGATCCCAAGATTTCAAATATCTTATTTGACTCAAAGGGGCGGGCCAAGGCGATTATTGATCTAGACACCTGTAACCGTCGGCCGCTCTTGGTTGAGCTTGGTGATGCGTTTCGGTCGTGGTGTGGTGGGGTAGAGGATGATCCAAAGAATACATTTAGCCTTCCGATGTTTCGCGCAGCCTGGGTGGGATACAAAAAAGGCGCGGGCGACATGATGACAAAGAGCGAACTCCAGCATGTCCCCAAAGCAATCGGCACAATTACGCTCGAGCTCGCCGCACGCTTTCTTACCGATTATTTCGACGATAACTACTTCGGTTGGGATAAGTCACGATATGAATCTCGACGGGCACATAATCTCGCACGTTGCCGAGGTCAGATTGCAGAGTTCATCGACTATAAAAAGAAACTCTCTTCGATTAAAAAAGTCGTTGGTCTGAAGTAGTATGAGCCGTTCAACACGCCTGTGGCTGGGAGTCCTTGTTCTTGCGTGTTTTGGTTTTGGAGCTTTTGTGGCGACGTATGAGTTTTCTCAAGTTGAGAACAGTGCACATCGTTTCTCCTACACCTTTGCCTCGCCGAGTCTGTACGAATCCGCAAATGCGACCGCACAGGACATTGATCGGACCGGTGCTCGGTCGGGGATTGTTGCGCATCATCTTCTCGTTGGCGATAAAATTGCACAGACATTTGCGGCGCTAGGGACCGGGCGAGAGCAGACGGTGATTATTTTGTCACCGAATCATTTTGATGCTGGGCGCTCTGTGGTTCAGACAACTGATGGGACATGGGAGACGCCGTATGGTGACGTTGAAGTTGATACGAAGAGTCTCCAGAAGTTACTCGACGGTGTGGAACAGCGTTCGTACGAGCCCAACACCTTTGAGCAGGAACATGGGGTGTCGGCGATTGTGCCGTTTGTGAAGGTTTGGTTTCCTCACGCGAAAATTGTGCCGATCGTGATTCACGATGACGTCTCGAGAGAGGATCTTGTAGATCTCGCAAATACGATTCAGGAAGTCGCGCCTCAATCGCTCGTGATCGCATCCATCGACATGTCGCACAATCTCCCCGAGCATATTCGTGTTCCGCACGACGAAGAGACACTCGCAGCGCTTGAGCGAGGCGACTGCGGCGATGCGGGATGTCGACTTGAGATCGACGCGAACGGGGTACTCGAGACACTTTTTGAAATCAATCGATTGCGGGGTGCACAATCGTGGCAACTCACGCATCACGGCAGTTCGCTCGCCATGGGGGCAACGAAAGACTGGCGGGATAATACCAGCCATATCCTTGGGTACTTCGAGCAGGGTGAGCCGGTCGATGATCTTTTTGCATCAATTCAGTTTGTCGGGGACGTGATGTTGGATCGTGGGGTGCGCTTACGAATTGAGTCGCAAGGAATGGATGATCCATGGCGCGATGTGGAGCGGTTCTTACAAGGGGCACAGCTGCGCGTTGCGAATCTCGAAGGAACAATCAGCGAAGACGCGAGCATCGCCACTATCGATCCGCCATTTAGATTTACATTCTCGACAGAATTTGTTGAAGCAATGCTCCCGTTTGTCGATGTCGTGAGCCTTGCGAATAATCACAGCCGTGACCGTGAGATCGATGGAGAGTTTGAAACTCAAGAATGGCTCAACGATCTAGAACTGGCCTGGTTCGGTGGCTATGCGGTCAGTGAACCCGTGTATCGGTACGGTCGAGTTAGTGTCGTTGGGTATCATCAGTTTGGAAGCCGGATCCAAGATCTAACCCCCATTATCAAAAAAGAAGCTGACGATAGACAATTCGTGATCGTGTATCCGCATTGGGGAGAGGAATACATTGCTGCCCCACAAAATGGTCAGCGAGAGCTTGCTGAGCAGATGGTTGATGCAGGCGCCGACCTCATCATTGGTTCACACCCCCACGTCATTCAAGGCATCGAGTCGATGGGCGGCGTCCCCGTCATCTATTCGCTTGGAAATTTCGTCTTCGACCAAGTCGCACCAGGCACAGACGTCGGTTTGAGTGTGACTGTACTCTTTGAGGAGGAAGGCGGTATGATCTATCTGTCTCCTGTCGAGACGCTTGATGGGCAACCCACGCCACTTTCGGACGAAGATGCGCAAATCATTTTTCAACACATTGCGAGCCTCTCATCAGAGGATCTCGCACCCCAGATTTTAACGGGAGTTATCCCATTTTTATATGATTGACCAGAATGCTCCTGCCTCTCCACCAACTCCCTCACCAAAATTCCCAGCCAGGATGACTGGGATCATTGTTCTTGTCTGCATTGCCGCATTTGTTGGCGGCGTGTTTGCGATGAATCTGTGGGAGGAAGTCACACAAGAGCGAGAGGAAACGGAAGAGTCCTCGGAGACTGTCGATGAGCAAGAAACCGTTGATGAGGCACAAGATGAGGCACAGGAGGAGCAACAGGAACTCGTGTTTGTGTCTACCAATGAAGAGCTCCAGATCGATTGGATCGATCCAACGTCGCAACCGTCATATCCGGATGATCAACAGCTTACTCAAGTGCTCTGTTTCGCTGAGGATTCTGAGACAGGTGATCATTGGTATGAATGTGAGGAGGATCCAAGCGGACGGACACATTGGTCCTATCAGTTGGGAACTGTCCGAGGTGGGTCATACGACGGCTGGGATCTTGTCATGACAACGGTTCCGTTTGTAGGGTTGGGGACCAATTACACCTCATTTTATTTCCTTGTTGATTCAACTTCTTCGAAGAGTCCTGTTCTCCTCGATTATGTTCGAGATGTTTTCTTTGCTGGTTCTACCACTTCAACCCTGTCTGAGAGGGACTGGCTTCTTATGAAACTCGGTGGGTTCACTGTAGACACATCTGCAACGATTGCAGAATTTGAATTTGAAAAGATCTATCATGATACAGAAGGGAATGAATACTTTTTGACTGGGTATTGGCATCGGTTATATTCCGAACAAGCCACGGCCCTGACAGCGGCTACAAAGACTGTAACACTTACCAATGGGGGTCTATTGCGACAGTACGAACCCAAGCGGGATGTCGACGGAAATTTGTTGGAAGGGCAGACCGCGGCGGGGGAGAATCAGCTATTCGATGTGGATGAAGACGGTCGGGTTTTGTTCTATGATCTGCGACCTCCGTTCTTCGACTATGAGACAGCCGACACGGGAACCATCATCAGCTATGCCATGGGGCGGCCGTTGATTACCTGGAACGATGGGAGTGTTTTCAATGAAGAGATCTATTTCAAAGGGACAGTAGGTGGATGTGGGTTCACGAACGTAGCAACGGTTATCCCACAGTCGACGATTGACACATTAACTCTCGTTCAAACAGGAGAGGGTTTTACGGAAGATATGCGGTATCCGGTGTATGAGCCAGTAAGCTACGACCTCGAATATTATGACGAGGCATTTACGATCGTGACTTGGGAACAAGAGGGACAAGAGCCGAAGACTTACGATGATTTTGACCATCCATTTTTCTACTACCAAGATGGCCTAGGACGTTGGGTTGAATTCATGAGCAATGAGATTGTCCCGCCTGTTGAATGCGGGAAGCCGGTGATCTATCTGTATCCAGAGTCGACGATGGATCTGAGTGTCTGGGTAAGTCCTCGTGGAGGATTCTCGTATACAGAGCCGGAGTACGGTGATGGGTGGGACGTGACAGCGTATCCGGATGGTCGGATTGTGAATCGTGCAGATGGACTCGAGTATCCGTACTTGTTCTGGGAGGGTCGTGGGGGATTATACTCGCCTGTGGAGACGTACTGGGTGGTCGATCAGTCGGGTGTGGAGTCGTTCTTGCGCGAGACACTTGTAAAGATGAATTTCAACCAGTCTGAGATCGCTGACTTTGTCGAGTTCTGGCTCCCACGCATGCAGTTCGCCCCGTACTACAAGATCGGCTTCCATGGGACAAACGTGATGAACGAACTCGCGCCACTCTCGCTCTCAGTTGAGCCAGATCACGTGTTCCGCATCCTCATGGATTACGAAGGGCTCGACGCATGGCGACCATCTTATCCTCCGCTCCGACTCCCAAGAGCCAACCGCGACGGCTTCGAGGTTATGGAGTGGGGAGGGGTCCTGCGATAGAAAAATAAAACACCCCGGCCTAAGCCGGAGTGTTTTTACATCTGAGGTGAGAGTGCTGTTTCAGGCTTGCAATGTTACTTCATCCTGTTCATCTACTTCTCTCTTGTGCGGCTATTATCAGACGTTTCTCGGATATGAACGTTAGCTAAACGGGTCATCACGATTGAACCCCGACAAGCAGGGTTACTGCACAAGATGGAAGGATATCAGAGTTTGCGGATTACGTCAATGCCCTAGGTAGAAAAAGCTTGTTTTTATCGATTAAACAAGGGGTTCTGTGCCGAAGTCGTGGGTGAGTTTTACCATGTGAACAGCCCCACGTAGAGCCTTCTGTGCGGTTCGCACTGCTTTTTCCTTTGCGTGTTCGAGTGTGGCTCCTGGTCCGATAATGGCGATCGCCATGGGCATTCGATACAGAAGTTGGAGATCTAGAAGCTTACTTGTTGCCTGGTGGGCGATTACTTCGCCGTGTTTTGTCGCTCCTTGTTCTTGGATGCCGAATATGACCACAGCATCAGGTCGGTCTCGTTCAATCAATTCTTTTACCGCAAGTGGTGCCTCGAGCGATCCGGGAGTCCAGACGACACGATCAATCCGGCAGTCAAGCTCATCTGAAATCGATTGAGCTGCGACGATCATCAGGTCGCAGATGTCTTTATGGATGTATCCAGCGACAAGGTGAATGCGCATCGACATAATTAGGTACCAAGATTACGTCGTCGCCAGTCGATGATTTCCGCCGTCGCGATTGCGGCCTCTACACCTTTGTTGAATGCATTGTCCTGACTTCTTGCCACCAATTGATCCATGTTTCCAATCGGAATAACTTCCATGATAATTGGCACGCCTTCTTCGAGCATGACGTTGTTGAACCCTTCAGCACACATATTCATGATCATGTCGAAGTGTTTGGTCTCGCCTTGCATGATGGCGCCAAAACAGATGATCGCGTCGTATTTTTCCTTGCGCATGAGTGCTTGTGCCGCTAGCGGAAGTTCAAGTGAGCCTGGAAGGATATGGACTTCTGGTTTGGGACAATCCGCCGCGACCAATAGATCAACGGTTTTTTGCACCATCTTGTCGATTGGCTCGCGATACCACTTTGCCTGAAGGATCGCGACTTTTGCGCCAGGAATTTTTGGCATGACATTCGGATCAAGTTCGACTTGCATACGGTTTTTTAATGGTGAGATGTGTTAGATGTTGAAATTATTCCGTGACGCCAGATTCGATGTGCCATCCGCCCTCTGGGCAAGGCTGTATGAAATTAATCCAGAATGAGATTGGTTGAGTGTCCGCGCCAGTTGCATGACCAAGCGCCCGCTGTTTGTCGATGCGATGTTTCTGGCATGCACAGTGTTGAATTGAATAATTCACAGCTGGGTCGATATGCCGGTGTTCACCTCCACAGTGGTGCACTTCATGCCCGTTTGAGGTGTGGTGGATGTGGTGAAACAGAGGGAGAATAGGATTTCCTGGAGCATTCATAGAGATGAGGTTGCCTAGTCAAAGCATATCAAAAAAGGAGTCTCCTGTTTAGGAAGCTCCCAGTCTAGATCGTGGCGCGAGTGCGCTCGTCGAGCGTCAATACGTCGCACAGTCCTATCTTTTGTCGCTCGATAATCGTCGCAGGAACTCCAACCTCTCGGGCGATTTCCCGCAGGGGCATCTTACTACATTCTCGACTTGTCCTTTGGTTGAACGGAATGGACGTGATCACTTCCACTACGTCCCACTGAAGGTAAGGGAACACCGGTTCGATCCCTGTTTCCTTGGCGATTAGGAGTAAGACGGCGAGATGTTCAGGCTCAAGCCGATGCCAGTAGTCAGGGAAGGCCACTTCGGGTGTGACACGATGGAGCCAGTAGCCACCCAGCAACTCATCGATCCCGTCGTGGGCGATGACGCCGTGCACGCCCACCTCCGACAGGTGGTGGTAGAGTAGCCGAGTGGCGATCGCTCCCAAGCTTGCCTTGGGGAGTTCGAGTTGCATCTGCTGGATCTGCTCCTGCGTGGGCATGAGCAGGGTATGTCGAACGCCAAAATGTTCTGCCGCTAGGCGCGAGAATACACCATCTGCGTGCTCTGGTCCTTGGCAGATCGTGAATGTGTGGATGCTGTCCTTAGGAACGAGGCGAGTCAGCAGTCCTAAACTCGTCGTGGAGTCCAGACCACCAGACAGGCACAAGGGGATCAGTCCGTTGTTTCGCTCTTGGCAGATGTGCGCGCATACCTGATGCGCCTCTGCGAGCCGATCGAGCAGCCCACGGGGTGACCACGGGTGCGATGCTTGTCGCACGATTGGTTGCGCGAGAACTTCACGGAGGCGATCATACATGGCTCCTCCTTGTTGAGCCGTTTTGTATTAGGCTCTACAAGATGAGGCGTACTTTATAAAGAGTGGATTGTCAATCGGGTCACCGCATCCCTACGTTCTATACTCAACAAAATTAGCCTTTTTAGGCTTGACAGAAACCCACCTTCGACTACAATGACGCCACTATGAAGGATCAATTCAAACGTATTTTGAAGCTTGTAAAGCAGACTGGAGATACCATGATTGTTACCGATTCTGATGGTGAAAACGCTTATGTGGTCATAGATCTAGATCAATACGAGCTTTTCATCGACGCACCATTCTCGAAGGGGAAGGAGATAGATTCCGGTGTCGAAACAGATATTTACCCTGATATTGATCCTGAAAATGAGCCCAATGACGTTGTAGGTCACGATCTAGAGGAAGAGGGTATTCCTGATATCTGGGATGTGATGAAGTCAGCCGGAGGTGAGGGGCCTACCTGGAATCCGGAACAATTGAGCGATGAGGAGCTCGTAGATCTCGAAAAGCAGTACGAGGCATTCGCAAAGCGAAACGTTCAGGATGCGATCGAAGAAACTATCCCAAAAACGGCAGAATCTGATTCAAAAAAAGATGAGGATGAGTTTGGGGAAGAGCAATTCTATCTAGAGCCAATTGACTAGGAAAAGAAATAAAAAAGCTTGTTAATAAACTGCGGGTTAGAGACTTGCGCAGTTCAAAGACCTCTGTTATACTGCGCCACGTCTTTGAGACTTGCATCTCAACCGCTAAAAAGGTAACTAATTTGGGCAAAAAATTGCCCATACACACTTCTACTATGGCCGAAGTTTTTGAGCGAAACAAGCCACACGTAAACGTGGGTACAATTGGTCACGTTGACCATGGTAAAACCACGACAACCGCGGCTATTCTCGCAGTACTTTCTGCAAAGGGCATGATCGCCCAGAGCAAGGGTGTTGATGACCTCGACAAGGCTCCTGAGTCAAAGGAGCGTGGTATTACCATCGCTACTGCTCATTGTGAGTACGAGTCAGATAAGCGTCATTACGCACACGTCGACTGTCCAGGACACGCCGACTATATTAAGAACATGATCACCGGTGCTGCTCAGATGGATGGAGCAATTCTCGTTGTGTCTGCAGCCGACGGTCCAATGCCACAAACACGTGAGCACATTCTTCTTGCACGACAAGTTGGTGTTCCTGCGATTGTGGTCTTTTTGAACAAAATTGATCAGGTGGACGATCCAGAACTCGTTGACCTCGTTGAAGAAGAGGTACGAGATCTTTTGAAGCAGTATAAGTTCCCAGGCGATGAAGTCCCTGTGATCCGTGGTTCAGCTCTCAAGGCTCTTGAGAATCCAAATGACGACGCTGCTGCAAAACCAATCATGGATATTATTGAGGCACTTGACACCTACATTCCAGAGCCTATTCGTGATACGGACAAGCCAATGCTCATGCCAATTGAAGACGTCTTCTCTATCGAGGGCCGTGGAACAGTTGTTACGGGTCGTATCGAACGTGGAATGATCAAGATCAACGAAGAAATCGAGATTGTTGGAATCAACGAAGAGCCAAAGAAAACGGTTGTTACAGGAATCGAGATGTTTAATAAGCAGCTTCAGGAAGGACGTGCAGGTGACAATGCAGGAATCCTCTTGCGTGGTATCAAGAAGGAAGAAGTTGAGCGCGGAATGGTGCTCGCTGCACCTGGATCTATCACTCCTCACACCGAGTTTGAGGCAGAAGTGTATGCGTTGACCAAGGAAGAGGGTGGACGTCATAAGCCATTCTTCAAGGGGTACAAGCCACAGTTCTACATCCGAACAACTGACGTAACTGGTGAGGTTACTCTTCCAGAAGGAACCGAAATGGTGATGCCTGGAGATACAGTGAATGTCACCGTGAAGCTCATCCACCCAGTGGCCCTCGAGGAAAAGATGTCCTTCGCTATTCGTGAAGGTGGACGAACCGTTGGTGCTGGAATCGCAACTAAAATTATCAAGTAATTAAGTGAGGGACGGGTAACCGTTCCTCCTTTTCGTTCTTTTTTCCACAGCTTGTGACTGAACAGACTCAAAAACAAGAAGACAAGGCTCGCATTCGAATCAAGATTCGTGCTTACGATCACAAGATTATTGATCAGGCCACGCAGACGATTATCAAGACAGCCGAGCGTTCTGGTGCCAAAGTGATTGGTCCAGTTCCGCTCCCGACGGAAAAACGAAAGTATACCGTCAACAAGTCTACTTTCGTCCACAAAGATGCGCGTGAACAATACGAGATACGTATTCATAAACGCCTCATCGATATCTCAGAACCAACAGACCGCACGATCGATGCTCTCATGAGCCTCAATCTTCCAGCAGGTGTGGATGTCGAAATCAAAACCTAAAAGTTACCCTGGGGTGAGGAGCGATGAGAGCCTAGATGGGCCCTGATCGTTCCTCACCCCTTCCAAGCGGTTTACGAACCAGGAAGATAGATCTCACGATACACGTCGTTGTTGCAGGAGAAAACCTTCCCGAGCTTTGTGAAAACGCTTACGGAGACCACGTTTACATTCTTTAAGAAACAAAACTTACAACAGAGCGGTGTGAATACACCTTTCATTTTGTAAGGCTAGAAGCCGGTTGGTGAATTCTACACTCATCATTCGACTTCTAGCTTTTCTGCTAGTCAAGGACCAATTCACTCAGGAATTCTGAGGAGAACGTCCTAATATAATTACTTATGGCATTCATCATCGGACGAAAAATCGAAATGACCCAGCTGTTTAAGGATGATGGTACGGTTGTACCGGTCACCTTGGTTAAAGCTGAGCCAAATGTTGTTACGCAAGTGCGTACGGAGGAAAAGGACGGATATACCGCCGTTCAGTTCGGAACTGAATCTTCTAAGAAATTGAACAAGCCTGAGTCTGGTCACGTTAAAGACTTGGAGCCTGTCCGTACTCTTCGTGAGATACGTGTTGACTCAACGGAGCATACTCGGGGTGACAAGATTGATGTGAACGTGTTTGAGCCAGGTACAAAGGTGGATGTTGTGGGGTACTCCAAAGGACGTGGGTTTACGGGTGTTATGAAGCGTCATAATTTTAAGGGAGGCCAGGCAACACATGGAAACAAAGATCAGCAGCGTATGCCGGGTTCTGTCGCTTCACGTCCTCAAGGAAAGGTGATTAAGGGACAGCGCATGGCTGGTCGAATGGGAACCGATCGTGTGACCGTGAAAAATTTGGAAGTCGTTTCCGTTGATATACAAAAGAATACCATTGCCATCAAAGGGGCAATCCCTGGTGCGCGTGGAGGACTTATTATGATCACGGCTCGTGATGGGAAGACCATATGGCAACAGTAAAACTCTACAATCAAGAAGGTACGTCTGTAGGTGACATTCAGCTTGATGCTGGATTGTTCGAGGTAGCTGTGAATCCATCATTGGTTCACGAAGCTGTCGTCGCACAGTCTGCAAATGTACGTGTTGCACTCGCACATACAAAAACTCGTGGCGAGGTTCGTGGAAGTGGAAAGAAACCATGGAAGCAGAAAGGAACAGGTCGTGCACGTCATGGATCACGTCGTTCTCCGATTTGGTCTGGTGGTGGAATCACGTTTGGTCCCCGCAGCATCCGTAACTTTGCTGTAAAGATGAACCGGAAAGCACGCCGAAAGGCCCTTGCCATGGTTCTGAGTGATAAGGTTGCTCACGAGAAGTTCATTGCTGTTGATGGATTGACGATCGAAGAAGGAAAAACCAGACAGCTGGCTGATGTGCTTTCAAAGCTCCCAAGTGCAGGAAAGAAGACACTCGTCATTACAGCCCCAGAGAATAAGACGATTGCCAAAGCAGCACAAAATCTGACAGGTGTTGAGTCATTCCCAGCGAATGCACTCAATGTGATCGCCCTCCTTCGCTTTGAGTATGTTGTTGTGACAAAGTCAGCTCTTGAGATCATGACAAAGCTTTATAACCGCGCTTAGTATGGGAATCCTCAATCGACTCAAAAAAGACAAGAAGGACACAACGCTTGCTGCCTCAAAGACCAGCGAGCAGGGAGCGAAAAAGACTTCTTCTAAAGCCATGACTTCAGAGAAGAAGGACACTTCAGCAAAGAAGCACACAGCCTCTCTTGGAACGGTTGGTTCCGAAGTGATTGTGAAGCCCCTTGTGACTGAAAAGTCCGCAACACTTTCTTCGGCAAATCAGTATGTCTTTATCGTTCGTAAGGAAGCAAATCGAATTCAGGTTCGTTCAGCGATTAAAGCGATGTACGGCATCACTCCAACGTCTGTAAATATTCAGAACTATCGGGGAAAGAAGGTGCGTTTTGGACGACGACTTGGTCAGCGCCGTGACTGGAAGAAGGCAATCATCACCCTTCCAGCTGGAAAAACAATTAATGTGTACGAAGGCGTTTAGTCAAACGGTATGGCAGTAAAACGATACAAACCAACAACCCCTGGCCGACGTATTTCAAGCGTTGATACCTTTGAAGATGTTACACGATCAACGCCAGAAAAGAGTTTGACCAAAACACGCAAAAAGCATGCGGGTCGCACAAAGGGAAAGATTACGGTTCGTCACCGTGGAGGCGGAGCGAAGCGGCGCATCCGACTGGTTGATTTCAAACGAGATAAGTTTGACGTGCCAGCCAAGGTTGCTCAGATTGAATACGATCCTAACCGCGGAGCTCGCCTTGCACTTCTTCACTACGCCGATGGTGAGAAACGCTACATGGTTGCCCCTATTGGGCTGAACGTGGGAGACAGCGTTGTCTCATCAAAGAGTCGAGGTGAAATTCAAACAGGAAATCGATTCGAGCTTCAACACATTCCAATCGGCATGCAGGTGTACAACATCGAGCTCAAGCCGGGGAAGGGTGGGCAGATCGTGCGTGGAGCAGGAACCGCCGCACAGCTCATGGCTGTGGAAGGGTCCTACGCAACACTCCGTCTCCCGTCTGGTGAAGTGCGAATGGTGCTCGCAAATTGTATGGCCACCATTGGTCAGACCTCGAATCCAGATCGACGACTCATTCGTTGGGGGAAGGCAGGTCGAACACGCCATCGCGGGATTCGTCCAACCGTTCGTGGTAAGGCTATGAATCCAGTGGATCACCCTCATGGTGGTGGTGAAGGACGAAACCCAATCGGTTTGAAACGACCAAAGACCCCAACAGGAAAGCCAGCGCTTGGTGTGAAGACACGACGCAAAGGCGCTTCTGACAAACTCATTATCACACGTCGCAAGAAAGGACGCTTTGTAGGCGGAAAGTAATATGTCACGTAGTCTCAAAAAAGGACCTTACGTCCACCCAAGTATCACCAAGAAGCTTGCGAAGATTAAGCAAGGTGATCAAACACCCATCAAGACCTGGGCGCGATCTTCTACGATTACTCCAGAGATGGTTGGATTTACCTTTGCTGTTCATAACGGAAAGGACTTCATCAAGGTCCGCATTGTCGAGAACATGGTTGGGCACAAGCTGGGAGAGTTTTCTCCAACCCGAAAGTTCGTTCGACATGCTGGAAAGTTGACTAAGTAATCTTATGGAAGTAAAGGCAAAAGCACGATTTGTTCGCATGTCTCCCCGCAAGATTCGTCTCGTTGTGGACGTTGTTCGTGGGAAGAGTGTTGGTGAAGCTCGCACACAATTGCGGTTCTTGAAGAAAGCAGCCACTGAGCCAGTGTTGAAACTGTTGAATTCAGCTGTCGCAAACGCAACACATAACTTTGGGTTGACGGAGACGGATTTGGTTGTGAAAGAAATCATGGCTGATGGAGGTCCAACGCTTAGCCGATGGCGCGCACGTGCCATGGGTCGAGCGGCGCCTATTCGAAAGCACACGACGCATATCAGCATTGTTCTTGAAGATAAAGCAAAAACTCCAGAGCCTGAAAAGAAAGGAGAAATCAAGAAAGAGGATAAGGAGCCAGGAGCAAAAAAGGTCGCAGCACAGGAATCTAAGTCAACCGACACCAAGTAACCTATGGGACAGAAAGTACATCCAACAGTGTTTCGACTCGGCATTACCCGTGGGTGGGATGGCGTTTGGTTTGCTGGGAAGAAGCACTTCCCACAGCTTCTTCAAGAAGATGTGAAGATTCGTGCGTATATCAAAAAGCAGTTAAAGGACGCATTGATTGATCGTGTCGAAATTGAACGATCTCGCCAAGAGATTCGACTCATCATTCATGCGGCAAAACCAGGAATTATCATTGGTCGACAAGGATCTGGTATCGAAGAGTTGACGAAGCAGTTGAAAAAGAACTTTTTCCGCGGTCGTCGTGACAAGATCAGTGTGAACGTTAAGGAGGTGCAACAGCCATCTCTTTCTGCTCAAGTCGTTGCTGCACAGATTGCTGCGGACATTGAAAAGCGTATGCCGTTTCGTCGTGTCATGAAATGGACCGTTCAGCGTGTTGAAAAAGCAAATGCACAAGGAGTAAAGATTACCGTTGCTGGTCGACTCAACGGAGCTGAGATCGCTCGTTCGGAAACGATTTCAAGTGGATCGATTCCTTTGCACAATCTTCGCTCTGACATTGACTTTGCTTCTGTCATGGCCCGAACAATTTGGGGAGCGATTGGGATTAAGGTTTGGATCAATCGAGGTGAGGTGTTTGACAAAACGAACTAAGTTTGACGTATGTTGCTTCCAAAGAAGGTAAAACATCGAAAATCGCATAAAGGTCGCGCTCGTGGTAAGCGTGTTGCTTCACGTAGGACAACACTCGCCTTTGGTGCGTATGGTCTCAAGGCTACGACAGAGGCATGGGTCACATCCAGGCAGATCGAGGCAGCGCGACGTGCGATGACTCGTGCAGTGAAACGTGGTGGAAAGATCTGGATTCGCATCTTCCCAGACAAGCCTGTCACAGGGAAGGGATCCGAAATGCCAATGGGTAAAGGAAAGGGTGCGGTCGATCACTATGTCTGCGTCGTCCGTCCCGGAACTGTCATGTTCGAGATGGGAGGTGTTGATGAAGAGCTCGCACGAAAGGCATTGACGCTTGCCGCACACAAGCTACCGGTCAAGTGGAAAATTATTAGTCGTGACATCAGTTAACTCTATGGATGTCAAAACACTACGATCAAAGTCGATCCAAGGTCTTGAGAAGGAACTTGCAGACGCCCGGAATCACTTAAAGGAACTTGCATTCTCTCTCTCCTCTAATCAGCTCAAGAATGTTCGGGAGGTGCGCAAGACCCGTAAGACGATTGCACGCATCCAAACACTGATCAAGGAGCAATCTACTGCCAAGACAGCACAACCTGTTACTGAATAACTATGTCTACTCATACACAAGCCATCCAAAGAACATTTACTGGGAAGGTCGTCTCAACAAAGATGGACAAGACGATTGTGGTAAGCGTCAACCGTACACTCGTGCATCCAAAGTACGGAAAGCGTTATGTACAGTCGAAGAAGTATCACGTCCATGATGAGAAGGAGACTGCACAGGTAGGAGATGTAGTGAATTTTCAGGAATGTCGTCCGTATTCAAAAACAAAGCGATGGAGGGTTGTAAACACCCAAGCGTAATATGGTTCAAAATCAATCAATGCTAAACGTTGCCGACAACTCCGGGGCCAAGAAATTGCAGGTTATCCGTGTTCTTGGTGGTTACCAAAAGCGCTATGCGTTTATTGGTGACTTAGTGACCGCTGCAGTAAAAGAGGCAGTGCCACATGGGACTGTTAAAAAGAGCGATGTGGTCACCGCAGTGATTGTTCGCGCACGCAAAGAAACTCGACGAAAGGATGGAACCTATATTCGCTTTGATGAAAATGCAGCCGTCATCATTGATAAAAAGTCCAAGGAACCTAAGGGAACCCGTATTTTTGGACCTGTTGCTCGTGAGCTTCGGGGTCTTGGATACAACAAGATCATCTCCCTTGCTCCTGAAGTACTCTAATCTTATGAAGATTAAAACAGGCGACAATGTCCGCATTCTTGCAGGAAAAGACAAGGGAAAGGAAGGAAAGGTCCTTCAGGTGTTCCCAGAGATGAATCGTGTGGTGGTTGAGGGTATTAATATGCTCACCAAGCACCTGAAATCACGTGGGGACCGACCAGGTCAAAAAATTCAGTTTGCTGCTCCCCTTCATGTTTCTAATCTTCAGCTCATTTCTACCAAGAGTGGAAAGACGGGGCGGGTTGGATACAAGGTGGTTGAGAAGGATGGGGCTAAGAAGAAGATTCGCGTCATTCATTCAAAGGGCGCGACGGAAGATATTGAGTAATCCTATGTTTAAAGATTTCTACAAATCAGATGTCGTCCCAAAACTCAAAGAAGAGTTTGGCTTGTCGAACATCAATGAGGTCCCTACGGTCAAGATGATTACGCTCAACGTTGGTCTCGGGCCTGGACTCAAGGATGCACGCTTCATTGAGACGGCAGAAAACACCCTGAAGCGCATTACCGGGCAGCAGCCGGTGAAAACGCTTGCGCGAAAATCTGTCGCAGGGTTCAAAATTCGAGAAGGACTCGTTGTGGGCATGAAAGTTACCTTGCGTGGGAAGCGTATGTGGGACTTCCTTGAGAAGCTGATCAAGGTGTCACTTCCACGTGTACGCGATTTCCGTGGGCTCCCCCCAAAGGCCTTTGATGGACAAGGAAATTACTCCATTGGACTGAAAGAACACATCGCATTTCCAGAGATTCCAACTGACGAGATTGAGCTCATTCATGGAATCCAAGTCACCATCGCAACAACGGCCGAGAATAACGAACAGGCCAAGTCTCTGCTCACCCATCTGGGGCTACCCCTCAAAAAAGCATAAGTATGGCAACTGAGAATCAAATTGCAAAATCAAAGAAGCGAGCAAAGTTCTCCACACGCAAGGTCAATCGATGTTGGCGCTGTGGTCGCTGCCGTGCCTATATGCGGGCATTCGACATGTGCCGCATTTGCTTCCGAGAGCTCGCCAATCGTGGGGAGGTTCCAGGTGTAAGAAAGTCAAGTTGGTAATATGATGACTGATCCAATTTCAGACATGTTGACACG
>Ga0210044_10002074_pt1 | contig 30246 bp, 28 predicted proteins | sample CryGey13umfilter_2_FD_183959 | JGI IMG/M metagenome (GOLD analysis project Ga0210044, IMG submission 183959) | Groundwater microbial communities from aquifer in Utah, USA - Crystal Geyser 4/9/14 3 um filter (SPAdes) (version 2) | ecosystem: Environmental > Aquatic > Deep subsurface >... | reverse complement strand
CTATGTGTGGAAGAGATAACCGCTGAAAGCATCTAAGCGGGAAACTCGTTTCAAGATGAGATCTGCCGGGGCCTTGAGCCCCCTGAAGAGTCGTTCAAGACCAGGACGTTGATAGGTCGGGTGTGTAAGGCGTGTAAGCGCTTGAGCTAACCGATACTAATTGCTCGTGCGGCTTGACCCTATAACTTTGATGATCACTCTTCGTGTCATCAAGGATGTTATGCCAAGTTGACGCATTCAAAAATCCTTTACGCCATCAACCACGCAAAGGCATCGTTCATTCGATGAAGCTGATTAACTCTGTAAATTCCTTGTCTTGACCCCGTGTCAAGATGACAAAAAGTTTTGCCTGACGACCATAGCAAGTTGGTCCCACTCCTTCCCATCCCGAACAGGACAGTGAAACGACTTTGCGCCAATGATAGTGCGGATTCCCGTGTGAAAGTAGGTCATCGTCAGGCTTCCATTACCCCAGCCTAAACGCCCAATCTCTTGATTGGGCGTTTTCTTTTATGGCTTACCCTGAAGGGTTTTTCCAATCAGGTCCTCGGCTTCCTGTTCGTCTATCGATTCCAGCGCAGTGATCCAACCCGCCTCTCGCGTCTGAATCGTGTCGAGGAATGTTTGCAGTGTTTCATCTGCTTTTGCGATCTGCCTGAACCGATCAAAACCGTTCTCCAAGAAGGTTTGAAGGTCGCTCAAACCTGCTAACTCAGCGGGGTGACGCATCATTTTGAGGAGTAGCCGCAGGCTTCTGCGTCGCGTGAGTTCACCCAGTTTCCGACCGATACTCAAAACGGTGTCGAGCTGCCATTGGCGCTGTTGTGGGCAGTTGAGCGCGCGCCAGGCGCGGTAGTATCGAATGGCTCGCGAAGGTGCCTGTTCACGTTGCCATTGTCGAGCCATGGCAAGGTCCAATGTCTCGGTTATTTGGTGCAGTCTTGCCAAAGCCACTGTAGTTGCAATGACGGGTTGCGGAAACGCCATTTCGATCGCGCCTGCAATCTTGGCAAATTGGCGATCACGTTGGTCGTAGTCGCGCTCGCTGTAAAGTTCGGTCATAAAAAATTGCGCACAACCGCTGTAGGTAGGTGAGTTCAACAGGTCGTGATAGGTTGCTGCAAAGCGCTTCGCTTGCAGTGTCTTGATGTCATGAAGGGCGCGTGACAACTCGACTGATTGCGCTGCCTCTGCACGCAGCTCTTCAACCGAGCCTATGGCCTGACGTATTTGTGTTGATGCGGCTTCCATTCGAACTTGGCCTGAGCTGGAGTTTAAGATTTGAATCGTGGTAAATTTGCTGCAATGCACAAATTTTGCAGGGTCTTATGGTGTCTAGAGGTTTCAACCTAGGGATAACCCTTATATTAGCGGCATGTTTATGACCAATAAAGACGCTCCGATCGTTGGTGGTACAAAGCCCACCATTGCTGATGGGAAGGATCGCGCAAGCGCATTGTCTCTTCCTGCCGTACGCAAGCCTGACCTGATGGTGCCGATCCGTTCGCTCGGGGTCAATCACCGCAGCAGGATCGGACAACACTTGAAGGCGCTTAACGCACATGATCGTTATTTTCGGTTTGGTTTCCCTGCCAACGATGAGCAGATTCAGCATTATGTTGACCACCTCAACTTCGACCGTGATGAGATATTTGGCATTTACAACCGGCATCTACAACTGATTGCCATGGCCCATTTGGCGTATTCAAACAGCGTTCACAAGGACGCCAGTGCCGAATTCGGTGTTTCGGTGTTGGAGCATGTTCGTGGTCGCGGCTACGGCGCACGCTTGTTTGACCGTGCCATGATGCACGCGCGCAACGAAGGCGTGCGTTCCATGTATGTTCATGTGCTCAGCGAAAACGCTGCCATGCTCAAAATCGCCCGCAATGCGGGCGCCAAGGTAGAGCGCGATGGGTCAGAGTCAGAGGGGCGCCTGATCCTGCCGCCAGCAACCCTCGATTCCCGTGTATCCGAGCTCGTTGAGGAGCAGATGGCACAAGCCAATTACCAGATCAAGGCGCAGGCCAAGTTCATTCGCAAGACGATTGACGCTATTCGCAGCGTATGGCAGCCAGGCATGGCGGACCGGCGTTCTCGTGCTCGTGACCAAGCCAAGACCTGACCGTCAGGGAAATCCGCTATCCTTGTGGCGTGTTCAACAACTGCATGTCCTGCGTCTGAGGCTGTGTCCGACCCTTACACCACGCGTCCTGAACGAGAAGATACCCGTACATTTCTGCAGAAAATCGCCGAGTTCATCCACCCCGGCCCTGACTCCACCGATGAATTGATCGAGACTCTGGCTGAGGCCGAGCAAAACCAGCTCATTGGTGCTGATTCGCGCAAGATGCTTGAAGGCGTGATCCGCATGGCCGACATGACGGCAGGTGACGTCATGGTCCCTACGACCCGCATGGAACTGGTCAATATCGGTGATCCCTACGACGAAATCATGTACGGCGTGATCGACACTGCGCACTCGCGTTTTCCGGTGTTTGAGGGCGAGCGCGAGAACATCATTGGCATCCTGATGGCCAAAGACCTGCTCAAGCTACAGCGCGCACCTGAACTCAACATCCGCGCACTGCTGCGACCGGCTGTGTTTGTTCCTGAAAGCAAAGGTCTGAATGATCTGTTGCGCGACTTTCAGAGCAATCACAACCACCTGGCCATTGTCATTGATGAATTTGGTCGAGTCGCAGGGCTAGTCACGATTGAAGACGTATTGGAAGAAATCGTCGGCGAGATTGAGGACGAATTCGACATTGCCGAAGATGACGGGGATATCTTTGGGCTGGCTGACCGGACCTACCGCGTCAGCGGTAACACCCTGATCGAGCGTGTTGAACATGCCTTCGGCGTCACTCTCGACAGCACCGATCCTGAAGATGAGTTTGAAACCATTGGTGGCTTGATTGCGCACGAGATGGGTCATGTGCCCAAGCGGGGTGAACACCATGTGATGGCTGGCTTGGACTTTGCCGTACTACATACCAAGGGCGGTGCAGTCAAGTGGTTCAAGGTGTCTCCGGTGACGGATGCGACCGTTTAGCCTGGCGGACGCTGGCGTCACAGCCCGCGGCTACAACCCTCATTGTCTGCTACTGGCCTGTCTTGCTCTTATTGCCGGTGGCCTTCACGCAGCCAGCTTGGCTTGGCCATTGCCATCGCTTGAATTGCTGAGTATTACTGCGTTGCAGCGCGGGCAGCCGTTGTGGTGGCTGCAACTTTTGTCGATGGCCGCACTGGTGAGCCTGCTGATGCGTTCGCACAGCGCAAAGGAAGCCGCTTGGCTGGGTTGGCTGTTTGCGCTGGCGTGGCTGTCGCTGACCTTTGGCTGGCTCTATACCTCCATGTATGTGTACGGCGGCCTGAACGCCACCCTGGCCGTGTTGGCGGTTTTGGCGCTGGCCGCAGTGCTGGGGTTGTATTACGCTGCAGCTTGTTGGTTTTTTTGGCCTCTAGCCCTTGCACAGAAGCCGCAAGCAGCTATTATTTTTGCATCGCTTTGGTTGCTCGCCGAACTGGCTCGCGGCCAATGGTTGACCGGTTTTGGTTGGGGTTCGGCGGCCTACGCCCACGTCGATGGTCCGCTGCAGAACCTTGTGGTGTGGTTGGGGGCCTATGGTGCAGGTTGGGTTGCAGCGGCGCTGGCTGCGCTGCTGGCCATGGCTTTTCGTCCGACGCGTTGGCTTGGCCGGGCCGTTGCGGTCGTCGGTGGTGTGCTGGTCTTGCTGCTGGCACCAATGCTGCTGCCCTGGCCTGCGGGTGCCATGCAAGGCACCTTGAAGGTAACCCTGCTGCAAGGCAACATCGCCCAGGAAGAAAAGTTTGAGCCTGCCACGGGTGTACTGCACGCGCTGCGCTGGTATGGCGAGCAGTTGCGTGTGGCTCAAGGTGATTTGGTCATCACCCCGGAAACTGCTTTGGCCGTACTGCCTGAGCAGTTGCCAGAGGGCTATTGGTCGGCTGTGCAACAACGGTTTAGCCAGGGCAGACAAGCAGCGCTGGTAGGCCTCCCGCTGGGCAGCTACGCGCGCGGCTACACCAACTCGGTGACGGGGTTCAAGCCAGACCAGTCTGCGCCCTGGCGCTACGACAAGCACCATCTGGTGCCCTTTGGCGAATTTATTCCACCCCTGTTTCGCTGGTTCACCAATCTGATGCGTATTCCACTGGGCGACTTTAACCGCGGTGCACTGCCGCAGCCCACGTTTGACTGGCAAGACCAGCGCCTGGCAGTCAGCATTTGCTACGAAAACCTGTTCAGTGAAGAGATGGCCACCCAGTTTGTCGACACGGCCAGAGCCCCGACCATCCTGGTCAATATCAGCAACCTGGGCTGGTTTGGCGAGCACCTGGCGATGGATCAGCATTTGCAAATTGCACGCATGCGTGCACTTGAATTTGGCCGACCGTTTTTGCTGGCAACCAATACCGGGCAGACCGCCATCGTCAACCACCGTGGCGTCGTGACACACCAGCTTGTGGCGCACACGGCGGCCGTTTTGACTGGTGAGGTGCAGGGACGCAGCGGTGTAACGCCCTACGCTTATTGGGCGGCGCGCTGGGGGCAATGGCCGTTGTGGTTGTTCGCCTTGCTGGTGGTCGGGTTGGCGGCCCTGCACCGTCAGCGCAGCCGCTAAAAGCGCCAGGTCAAAGCACGGCGTGCAGCCCGTAAAATCGCCACATTGCCCGCGTCAGCGGTGCACTTTCCCAACCATCTGACCGATCCCGGTCCCACGCAAGACCCTATGTTGACCTTTCAGCAAATCATTTTGAAACTGCAGTCCTATTGGGATGCCCAGGGCTGCGCACTGTTGCAGCCTTATGACATGGAGGTCGGCGCTGGAACATCGCATACAGCGACGTTTTTAAGAGCGCTTGGGCCGGAACCCTGGAAAGCCGCCTATGTGCAGCCGAGCCGCCGCCCCAAGGATGGCCGGTACGGCGAAAACCCCAACCGCCTGCAACACTACTACCAGTACCAGGTGGTCTTGAAACCGGCCCCGAGCAACATTCTGGAGCTGTACCTGGGCTCACTTGAAGCCCTCGGCTTTGACTTGAAAAAGAACGACATCCGCTTTGTCGAAGACGACTGGGAAAACCCCACGCTCGGCGCCTGGGGCCTGGGCTGGGAGGTGTGGCTCAACGGCATGGAAGTGACCCAGTTCACCTATTTTCAGCAGGTGGGCGGCATCGACTGCAAGCCCATCACCGGCGAGATCACCTATGGCCTGGAGCGCCTGGCCATGTACCTGCAAGGCGTCGACAATGTCTACAACCTACTCTGGACCGAAAGCGCTGACGGCGCCCGGCTCACCTACGGTGACGTCTACAAGCAAAACGAGGTCGAGCAATCCACCTACAATTTTGAGCACAGCGACGCCGATTTCTTGTTCACGGCATTTGCCGCGTACGAAAAGCAGGCCAAGCACTTGATGGATGTGCAGCTGGCCTTGCCCGCCTATGAGCAGGTGCTCAAATGCGCGCACAGCTTTAACCTGCTTGATGCCCGTGGTGCCATCAGCGTGACCGAGCGTGCCGCCTACATTGGCCGTATCCGCAACCTGGCGCGTGGTGTGGCGCAAAGCTATTTTGATTCCAGAGCGCGCCTGGGTTTTCCGATGGCACCGCGCGAGTGGGTTGCTGAAATGACGAAGAAAGCCGCTTGACCATGACAACCCAAAATCTCCTCGTTGAACTGTTTGTTGAAGAACTGCCGCCCAAGGCACTGAAAAAATTGGGCGAGGTTTTTGCTGCTGCCTTGGCTGATCAACTGCGCAGCCTGGGGCTTGCTGCTGCCGACTCGGTGGTGACATCGTTTGCCTCGCCGCGCCGCCTGGCCGCGCATATCACCCGGGTGGCAGCCAAAGCGGCTGACCGGGCGGTGCAGCAAAAGCTGATGCCCGTCAGTGTGGGTCTGGATGCCAGCGGTCTGGCCACACCGGCGCTGCTCAAAAAACTGCAGGCGCTTGGCGCGGACGTGTCCGACCCGGTATTCGCTGTAGCTGCTTTGCGCAAAGCGCCCGATGGTAAGAACGAAGCGCTGTTTTACGACAGTCTGGTTGGCGGTGCCACGCTAGATGTGGGCCTGCAGCAGGCGCTGGAAGTGGCATTGACCAAACTGCCGATTCCCAAGATGATGAGCTACCAGCTGGAGACCGAGTGTGAGTTGCCGGGCTGGTCCAGTGTCAACTTTGTCCGCCCGGCGCATGGCCTGATCGCTTTGCATGGCAGTGCGGTCGTGCCTATCAAAGTGCTGGGGCTGACCGCGGGCAACACCACGCAGGGACACCGGTTTGAAGCGCTGAAGTCGCCGGTCGAGATTGCCGATACCGACAGTTACGCGCAAACCCTGCTGCGTGATGGTGCGGTGATGGCCAGCTTCAATGACCGACGCTTTGCCATCGTGCAGCAGCTTGCTCAGGCGGCTGCACGCTTGGGCCCGGGCTTTGAGGTGCTAATGGATGAAGCCTTGCTCGATGAAGTGACGGCGCTGGTCGAGCGTCCCAATGTGTTGACCTGCGCGTTTGAGGAGCAGTTTCTTGAAGTGCCGCAAGAGTGCCTGATCCTGACCATGAAGGCTAACCAGAAGTACTTTCCGTTGCTGGACGCCGTGGGCAAGTTGACCAACCGGTTTCTGGTGGTCAGCAACATTGCGCCACTTGACACCAGCCTGGTCATTGGTGGCAACGAACGCGTGGTGCGCCCACGCCTGGCCGATGCCAAATTCTTCTTTGACCAGGATCGCAAGAAAACATTGGCTTCGCGCGTGGCCGGGCTGGACAAAGTGGTCTACCACAACAAGCTGGGCACCCAGGGTGAGCGCAGCCTACGCGTGTGCGCCATTGCCAAGGCCATCGCAGCACAGCTGGGCGATGCGGCGCTGGTGGCGCAAGCCGCTCAGGCGGCGCAACTGGCCAAGACCGATTTGCTGACCGACATGGTGGGCGAGTTCCCCGAGCTGCAAGGCATCATGGGCGGCTATTACGCCTTGAACGACGGCTTGAGCGTCGAGGTAGCCCAGGCGATTGAAGACCACTACAAGCCACGCTTTGCTGGTGACGATCTGCCGCGCAATCAGGTCGGCGTGGTCGTCGCGCTGGCCGACAAGCTCGAAACCCTGGTCGGCATGTTTGGCATTGGCAACCTGCCCAGCGGTGACAAAGACCCGTTTGCCCTGCGCCGCCATGCGCTGGGGGTGATCCGTATGCTGATTGAGAAAGACCTGCCGTTGAACTTGGGCGAACTCATCTCTGTCGCTACGCCGGTCTTTGGCAGCTTGATTGCCGACCCCGCTGCGGCGTTGACTGATTTTGTTTTTGAGCGACTGGCCGGCTCCCTGCGCGAGCAAGGCTACAGCGCCCTTGAAGTGGATGCCGTGCTGGCCCTGCGACCGCAGCGCCTGGGTGATGTACCCCGGCGTCTGGTGGCGGTACGCGCTTTTGCCGCTTTGCCAGAGGCCCCGGCGTTGGCGGCTGCCAACAAGCGCATCAGCAATATTTTGAAGAAGGCTGATGTTGCTGATGTAGCCGACGCCCATGTTAGCGCTGTCTTGCTCAAGGAACCAGCGGAACAGGCGCTGCACGCAGCCGTGCAAGACATCACCCCACGTGCCATGGCCCAGTTTGACGCCATGAGTTACGCTGCCTCTCTGCAAACGCTGGCAGCCTTGCGCGCGCCGGTTGACGCGTTCTTTGAAGGCGTGATGGTCAACGCCCCCGAGACCGATCTGCGCCTGAACCGCCTTGGATTGCTCAAGGCCCTGCATGCCGCCATGAACCGCGTCGCTGACCTGTCGCGCCTGGCGGCCTGACACATTGGAAGGCGCGTCATGACACCCATCAAGCTGATCATTCTGGACCGTGACGGCACCATCAACCACGATAGTACCGATTTCATCAAGTCGGCCGATGAATGGGTGCCGCTGCCCGGCGCGCTGGAAGCCATCGCCCGCCTGAACCATGCCGGCTGGCATGTGGTGCTGGCTTCCAACCAGTCTGGGCTGGGGCGCGGCCTGTTTGAAGTGTCTGACCTCAACGCCATTCACGCCAAGATGCACCAGCGATTGCAGGCGGTTGGCGGGCGCATTGACGCGGTATTTTTTTGTCCGCACACGCCCGATGACGCCTGCCAGTGTCGCAAGCCGTCGTCCGGCTTGTTTGAGCAGATTGCCGATCGTTACGCCATGGACCTCCAAGGTGTGCCGGTGGTTGGGGATTCCGAGCGCGATCTGCTGGCCGGTGTGGCTGTTGGCTGCGAGCCGCATCTGGTGCTGACTGGCAAAGCGCAGGCGCTGCGTGGGCGCAGCTTGCCGACGACTTTTCCGTCGCCCACCCTGGTGCACGAAGATTTGTCGTCCTTTGCCGACTTCCTGTTGACCCGTGAAGCCGAGGCGGCGTGATCCGGCTGTGAGTCCGGTGCGATTTGCCTGAAGTGCGTCAAATGTTAATGATTCGTTCGGTCTTGCACTTTGCCTGGATGGCCATCACCGTCGTCCCCTGGACCTTGGCTGTCTTGCTGGTGTCATTCGTGGTTTCACGCAGCACCGCCTGGTGGGTTGCTGTCAACTGGTTTCGGGTGGTGATGTGGGGCACGCGCGTCATTTTGGGTGTGCGCATGGAAGTGCAAGGCATGGACAACCTGCCTGTGGGGCGTGCCAGTGCCGCGGTGCTGCTATGTAATCACCAATCCACGCTGGAGACGTTGTGGCTGCCCACGTTGATGTCGCACCCGCTGGCCTTTGTGTTCAAGCGTGAATTGTTGAAGATTCCATTTTTTGGCTGGTCGATGGCGCGGCTTGACATGATTCACATCAACCGCGAATCGCGCACCGCGGCGATGAAGCATGTGATCGAGCAAGGCCGGCGCCTGCTCTCGCATGGCACCTGGGTCATCATGTTCCCCGAGGGCACACGCATGCCACGTGGTCAATCGGGTACCTACCAGACCGCTGGCACACGGCTGGCGGTGGAAAGCGGCGCGCCGGTGGTGCCGATCGCGGTTGCGACTGCACGTGTCTGGCCGAAAGATCACTTCCTCAAGACACCGGGCGTTGTGCGCGTGTCGGTCGGCCCGCCCATGCCGAGCGTCGGGCGTGACCCGAAAGCGCTGATGCGTGAAGCGCAGGCCTGGATCGAGGCCGAGCTGCGCCGCATCGATCCCGAGGCTTACGTCTGAGTTGCATCGCTACAAACATGTTTCCCCTGCTCCGCTTTACGCTTGACTTATTTGAACAAAAACTGCTTCTAGCCCCCGTCAATCAAGCGCAAAAAGCTCCTTTTAGTGAAGCAAATTTCGCGCCGACTGCGGTAGTTCAAACCACCTTCCAACACCCTCTTGCCAACCAGCAGATTCGCTTCGGTGACGCTTTGGTGGCCTATGAGTTCAAGCGCAGCAAGCGCCGCACCATTGGTTTTGGCGTCGGCCCCAACGGGCTGGAGGTGCGCGCACCAAAGTGGGTCGCCCTGCGCGACGTTGACGCGGTGCTCAGGGCGAAAGAGACCTGGATTCTGCGCAAATTGCAGGAAGCACAAGAGCGCCACCAGCGGCTGGCCAGTCAGGTGATTGACTGGCGCGATGGCACGACGCTGCCGTATCTCGGCCAGACCTTGACCGTTGTCCTGGATGGCGGGCACGGTGGGGCTGTGGGCGGGGCTGAACTTCTGACCGACAACCCGGCAGCGCCGGTCTTGCGCATCAGCTTGCCGCACCACGCCAGCGCGGCGCAAATCCGCGACCGTGTTCAGGCTTGGTTGATGCGCCAGGCCAGGTTGATTTTTCAGCAGCGCCTCAATCACTTTGCGCCGCAACTGGGTGTGCAGTGGACCAAATTGAGTCTGAGCAACGCCGCCACCCGCTGGGGCAGCGCCCGCAGCGACGGCGCGATCCGCCTGAACTGGCGCTTGCTGCATTTCAATATGCCGGTCCTCGACTATGTGGTGGTGCACGAGCTCAGCCATCTGCGGGTGATGGACCACAGCCCTGGATTTTGGGAGACGGTGGGCACCGTGGTGCCCGATTACGCCGCCTTGCGTCAACACCTGAAAGCCGAACTCACCCCCCATTGGGGCTGAGTTGCACAACGCGTGCCCACTGCAGACAGAATGGTGTAGGCTTGGCTGGCTAAAATTTGCAACGATGTGTCACAAAGCAGAGCCCTTCTTCCGATGGTTGATCGCCACTTTTTTGATCGCTTTGTTGGCTGCTTGCGCCGCTCCAAAATACACCGTGGATGACGGGCGCCAGGTAGATGAGACCTTGCTGGGCCATATCCGCAGTTATGGCCAGGGTGAACAGGCGCTGCGACCCGCCATCGCCCGCACCGCAGCGCTGCACGACACCGAATGTGACACCCAGTGGGAATTGCCTTTCTCGGTCGCCAGCAGTGATGACTGGAGTGACGACGACCGCGTGGCTTGGGTGCGCGCGCTTGGGGTAGATGAGCGGCTGACGGTGGTCGCCGTAGTGCCCGACAGCCCGGTGCAGCTGGGCGACAAAATTTACGGCATTGACGGTTACAGCAAGGACAACGCTGAAAAAATGTTGCTCGAATTGGCCGATCGGCGCGACACGGGTCGGCCTTTCAAACTCAAGCTCGCCTCAGGCAAAGTGGCTCAGATAGAACCCTTCAAGGTCTGCCGTGGCTACGCCCGTCTGGCGCCGCCCAACAGCCCGCAAACGCAAGACTACCATTGGTTGCTCAGCGTGCACCCGCTGGAAATTACCCAGGTAGCGCTCACCGACGATGAGGCGCTATGGACGGTGTTGTGGACGCAGGGTTTGTCCGAAGAGGGCGGCGCGCGCATGAAGACCTACCACTATGGCACCAAGATTGCCGGCACGCTCTACAACATCTTCACCATCGCGTCGGGGATCAAGGGGGCGGCCATGGCGGCCGATGCCGCCATTTCTGCCGCACAAACAGCAGCAACCACAGTGGCCTCGGAGATCATCAAAAAGCAATTGATCGATCAGGCAAGCGCGGCGGCGGCCTCGCGCATGCGCGACGAGGTCTTGGGGGCAGCACGCAAGCTGACGCAGCAGCAGGTCATGGGTGCGATGCAGGCCTCGGCGGCCAACCGGGGGGCTCTGATGGGGGTGGCGTGGGTGGCTTCAACCGTGTTTGAACAGGCCGACGCCTGGGCCTATGCCCGACTGGAACAACTACACGCCGACCCGTTGGCAGGCTTTCGTCTGCATCAGAAGTTGATCGAAAAAGGCTTGGTCAGCAACGCCATGGTGTTGGACCCGGACCGCATGGCTGCACTCGACAAAGTAGCCCAGGGAAAAGGGCGTGGCGAAGACGTGGTGGCCATTTTGCAAGGCATCAAGCCGCAAGAACTGATCGAGGCATTGGCTGAGATGCCCGTTGCGTCGGCAAACAACGGTTTTTCTTATGACGACCCGGTCGACATGGCCAACAGCACCCAGCCCTTTGCCCGGGGCTTGATCGACGGCATGCTGGGTATGCCAGTCGCATCGCGCGAGTAAAGGAGCGAATTTTGAGAACCAGGTTTGGATTTTGGATGGCTACTTTGGCCAGCTGCGGGGTGCTTGTCGCCGCAGTCAACGCGCAGCCAGCGGAGCCTGCTGCAGAACCGTCTGCGACGGCTGCTGCCACAGCGCCGGTAGCCGCCACCTCGCAGCCTGCGCCAGCGGTGGACCCCGTGGCTGGCGTTTCTGTCTCGGTAACGGTTGCCCCGGTGGCCGCCGCCACGCCCGCCGCTGCGTCGCTTGTGGGTTGTCGGTCGGTCACAGACAAGGCCATGGCAGCAGATTTGGCAGCCGTGACGGCGCAGTCCAAAAAAAACGATCTGGCAGAACAGTCCCGGCTGTTCAATGAAGCCGTGTCTCTCTGGACGCAGGCGCAAACACAGTGCAGCGGTCACGCCAAGGACCGCGCCAAGCGCAACCGGGACGATGACTTGCAGATGCTCGATCGCGTGCTAGAGCAACTGGACTCCGGCCCCCAATGCGCTACTGCGCACAAAGACGCGGGTTCCTTGCAGGACATCGCCAAACAAGCGTTGACCGAGCGCCGCTGGATCGAGGCGGCGGCTTTGTTTCGCAAAGCCGAGAGTATGTGGGACTACGCTGCTGAACGATGCACCGGTAGCCAGCAAGAAGTCGCCAATCGCCGTCGCGAACAGTCGGCCCAGGATGGGCACAACGCCCAGTATTGCGCCCCGCTGTTCGAGAAAGCGCGTGAACGAACGCAAAAATTGCGCGGTGCAGCGGCGACGCTGTCCAAAAATGACAAACACGATGCCCAGATGGTGGCCGAGACGCTGTGGCGTGACGCGTTGGCGCAGTGTCGCGGTGCAGCGGTTCAGGAGATCGCCGCCAACAACGCCAATGCGTTGGCACGCGAGCGTGGCACACCCTGGGTGCCGCGTATGGCACCGGTTGAAAGTGCTGGACTGCAGGCCGATGCGAGCGGCGTAGCCACCTCGAAACCTGTGATCTCTGCCCTGGCCCCACCCGCGGCCGACGTACCGGCGCTTGTGCCTGCAGACAAGGGTGCTGCGCGTTCATTTGCCAGCGTTGCCGTACAAGCGCCCTCGACGGTTGCTGCACCCATGGCTGCGACGTTGGTGCCGCAAACCAAAGCCATGCCAAACCTGCCTCCTGAGCCTACCGCCGAGCAGCCCGGTGACGTGACTGCTGGTGACACCCGCTTTGTTGGCAGGTTTTACCGCGATGCGAACGCCACGACGATCTCTGGTTCAGGCACGATCACCTGGGCCTCTGGCGACGTGTTTGAGGGCACGATGGTTCGCGGCAAGCGTCAGGGCCAGGGCACGATCAAGTGGGCCAATGGCCAGCACTACACAGGTGACTGGGCGCAAGACAGGCCCACCGGCCATGGCAAGATGCGTTTTGCCAATGGAAATGATTACGACGGTGTGCTGGTTGATGGTGTTCCGAACGGACCAGGCCGGATGCACTACGCGTCTGGCGACACATTTGAAGGCCAGTTCAAGGGCGGCGAACCCGATCAAACCGGGATTTATGTCTGGCGCAATGGTCAGCGCTACGAGGGGCCGTGGCAGAACGGCCGCCCGAATGGTGTTGGTCAGCTCAAGTTTGCCAACGGAAACCAATACGACGGACAGGTTCTCGATGGCAAACCGCAAGGGCAGGGCCGAATGGTCTTTGCCACCGGTGAAGTCTATGTCGGGCAGTTGACTGAAGGCCAACCCGATGGGCTGGGAACATTCAGCTGGACTTCGGGCGACCAGTATGTGGGCGAGTGGAAGATGGGTCAAAAGCACGGCAAAGGTGTTTTTGTCTGGAAGAGCGGTGAGCGCTGGGAAGGTGTGTACGAGAACGACGTGCAAAAAAATTGAACCCTCTGGCTGCGCTGCGCAAGAGTCGGTTGCGATCTGATGACCTTGGCTTTGTTTAGGCCATAATTGACGTTTACGTCAACGTCAAGCCGATTTGCAAATGACAGCTACCTACAGCATCAGTGACCTGGCCAAGGAATTTGACCTAACCACGCGCGCGATGCGCTTTTACGAAGACATGGGCTTGCTGCAGCCGGCGCGCAGCGGGCCGGGCGGGCGCAATCGCATCTACAGCACGCGCGACCGTACGCGCCTGAAGCTCACCCTGCGCGCCAAGCGCTTGGGCCTGAGCCTGACTGAGGCCAAGGACATCATCGACATGTACGACAGCCCGCGCGATACCGCCGCACAGCTGGAGAAATTCCTGGTGGTGTTGGCTGATCACCAGCGGCAGCTGCAAGCGCAGATGGCCGACCTGCAAGCCAACATGGACGAACTCAAGGTACATCAGCGTGAGGCGCGTGCCTTGCTGGCCAAGGCCAAGCAGAAAGCCATCAGCAAGTCTGCGCACGCGCCCATCAAGAAAGCCAGAACGGATGACTGCTAAGAACAATCAAGAGAAGACCGAAACTGTGCTTCAACGTGTGCAACAAAGCTTTGAGCGCCAAGGCCTGATGCGCTACCTGGGGGCCGAATTGTTGCGCGTGGTGGCGGGTGAATGCGTCATCACCTTGCCCTACAGCGACAAGGTGACGCAACAGCAGGGCGGTTTTCATGGTGGGGCCATTGGTGCCGTGGCCGACATTGCCGGTGGCTATGCCGCCATGACGGTGGCACCCGCAGGGAGCGAGGTGGTCACCGTTGAATACAAAATCAATTTTCTGGCAGGCTGCCAGGGTGGTGAACTGTGCGCCACCGGGCGCGTCGTCAAAGGCGGCAAGCGCATCATCGTCACTGCGGTGGATGTGGTGCATGTGGCCGACGATGGCCGCCAGACGCCGTGCGCCGTGCTGCAGCAAACCATCATGCCGGTAGCCAAAACCTATTAACGCAATCAACAGGAGACAACAAATGGCCAATCTGCCCGGACTCAACTTTCAACTCGGCGAAGACATTGACGCACTGCGCGACGCGGTGCATGATTTTGCGCAAGCCGAGATCGCCCCGCGCGCCGCCGAGATCGACAAGACCGATCAGTTCCCGATGGACTTGTGGCAAAAAATGGGCAGCTTGGGCGTGCTTGGTATCACCGTCAGCGAAGAATACGGCGGTGCCAACATGGGCTACCTGGCGCACATGGTCGCCATGGAAGAAATCAGCCGCGCCAGCGCGTCGGTGGCCCTGAGCTACGGCGCGCATTCCAACCTGTGCGTCAACCAGATCAAGCGCAACGGCACGCCCGAGCAGCGCGCCAAGTACCTGCCCAAACTCATCAGCGGCGAGCATGTGGGTGCGCTGGCCATGAGCGAGCCCGGCGCCGGCAGCGACGTCATCAGCATGAAGCTCAAGGCCGAAGACAAGGGCAGCTACTACCTGCTCAACGGCAGCAAGATGTGGATCACCAATGGCCCGGACGCCGACACCATGGTCGTCTACGCCAAGACCGAGCCCGAGCTGGGTGCGCGCGGTGTGACCGCGTTCGTCGTAGAAAAGGGCATGAAAGGTTTCTCTACCGCGCAAAAGCTCGACAAAATGGGCATGCGCGGCAGCCATACCGGCGAGATGGTGTTCCAGAACGTCGAAGTGCCCGCGTCACATATTCTGGGTGGCCTGAACATGGGCGCCAAGGTGCTGATGAGCGGGCTCGATTACGAACGTGCGGTGCTGGCGGCCGGGCCGGTGGGCATCATGCAGGCGGTGATGGACAACGTGGTGCCCTACATCCACGACCGCAAACAGTTTGGCCAGAGCATTGGCGAATTCCAGCTTATCCAGGGCAAGGTGGCCGACATGTACACCACCCTGCAAGCCGGGCGCTCGTTCCTCTACACCATTGGCAAGAACCTCGACCAGCTCGGTGCCGAGCATGTGCGCCAGGTGCGTAAGGACTGCGCCAGCGTCATCCTGTGGTGCGCCGAGCAGGCGACCAAAATGGCTGGCGATGGCATTCAGATTTTTGGTGGCAATGGTTACATCAACGAGTATCCGCTGGGTCGTCTGTGGCGCGACGCCAAGCTGTATGAGATTGGCGCTGGCACTTCAGAGATTCGGCGCATGCTGATCGGCCGTGAACTGTTTTCTGAGACATGCTGACTACCTCGCTGCAGCCTCTGCTGGACAACAACCGTGTCTGGGCCGCGCGCATGGAGGCGCAGCGCCCGGGTTTTTTCAGGCAGTTGGCGCAGCAGCAAACACCCAAATACCTGTGGATTGGCTGCTCAGACAGCCGGGTCAGCGCCAATGAGATCACCGGTCTGGACCCGGGCGAGGTGTTCGTCCACCGCAACATTGCCAACGTGGTGGTGCACTCTGACCTGAACGCCTTGTCGGTCATCCAGTTTGCCGTCGATCACCTGAAGGTCGAGCACATCATCGTCGTGGGGCATTACGGCTGCGGTGGCGTGCTGGCGGCGCTGCGCGGCACGCGCATTGGCCTGGCCGACAGCTGGCTGCGTCATGTGCACGATGTCAAGCTGCGCCACCGTCGTCGCCTGGAGCACTTGAGCGTGGCGGTGCAGGAAGACACGCTGTGTGAAATGAACGTCATCGAGCAGGTTGGCAATGTGGCGCTGTCGCACGTGATGCAAGACGCCTGGGCGCGCAGCCAGCGGGTGGCGCTGCACGGCTGGTGCTATGGTCTGAAAGACGGTTTGGTGAAAGATTTGGGTGTCACCATGCAGGCCAGCGGCGAGGTGGTGAATGTTTTTCGCCACGCGTTCAAGCGCTATCCGCGCGGTGACGTTTGACCTGTGCCGTAGTTTTATATGACAAATTGGCCTCTAGCCCTTTATGAATAAGAGCAAGTAGCTATTTATTTAAGAGTAATCATGTTTCCAACCCGACTCGATTCCAGCGTCGCTTACGACATCGCCAAGGCCATGATGGGCGGCTTTAACCGCCACTACCAGCTGTTTCGCACCGAATCTGCCCGCGCCAAGCACCGCTTTGAGACAGCAGACTGGGCCGGCCAGCAACGCGCGCAGCGCGACCGCATCGAGTTTTATGACCTGCGCGTGCGCGAATGCGTGATGCGTCTGGAGCGCGAATTCAAGGCCGGCGAGCAGCCGATGGACGTGTGGCACCAGGTCAAGCTGCACTACATTGGCCTGCTGGTGGACCACCACCAGCCCGAACTGGCCGAGACTTTTTTCAACTCGGTCACCACCAAAATCCTGCACCGCAGTTATTTTCAGAACGACTTCATCTTCATTCGCCCGGCGGTCAGCACCGAGTACATTGAAAACGAAGAGTCTGAGGTGCGTCCCACCTACCGCGCCTACTACCCGCTGTCGGGTTCCATGCAGACGGTGCTGCTCAAACTGGTGCTCGACTTCGAGCTGCACCGCGAGTTTGAAGACCTGCCGCGTGACATCGGGTTGGTGGCTGGCGCGGTTTCCCGGTTGCTGGGCAATGCCAAGCTGCACGCCAACTTTCAGATTCAGGTGCTCTCAAGCCTGTTTTACCGCAACAAGGGCGCGTACATCATCGGCAAACTGATCAACGGCTTTACCGAGGTGCCGTTTGCGCTGCCGATTTTGTACGTCAAGGGCGATAGCAAATTGGTTATCGATGCGGTGCTGCACGGCGAAGACGATATGCACGTGCTGTTCAGTTTTGCCCGGGCCTATTTCATGGTCGACATGGAAATCCCCAGCGCCTACGTGCAGTTTTTGCGCAGCCTGATGCCGCGCAAGCCGCGCAACGAAATCTACAACGCGCTCGGTCTGGCCAAGCAGGGCAAGACGCTCTTTTACCGCGACTTTCTGTATCACCAGCGCCACTCGACCGACATGTTTCGCATCGCCCCAGGCATCAAGGGCATGGTCATGCTGGTGTTTGACTTGCCCAGTTTTCCCTATGTGTTCAAGGTCATCAAGGACTTTTACCCGCCGCCCAAGGAAACCAGCCGCGAGATGATCAAAAGCAAGTACCTGCTGGTCAAGCAGCACGACCGCGTGGGCCGCATGGCCGATACGCTCGAATACGTCGAGGTGGCTTTCCCCCGCGCGCGCTTTACCGACGAACTGATCGCCGAGCTGGAGAAATTTGCCCCCAGCCAGCTCGAGATCAGCGACCGCGACGGCGACGGCCAGCTTGAGGTGATTCTGAAGCACGTCTATATCGAGCGGCGCATGATCCCGCTCAACATCTATCTGCAAGAGGCGTTTGACGCCGGCGGTGCCGACCCCGCCAACACCAGCCCCGAGGCGCTGCGTGCGCGCGAACAGATGGAGCGCGGTGTCATCGAATACGGCAACGCCCTCAAGGACCTGATCGCTGCCAACATTTTTCCCGGCGACATGCTGTGGAAAAACTTTGGTATCACGCGCCACGGCAAGGTGGTGTTTTACGACTACGACGAGATCGAAGCCATCACCGATTGCATCTTCCGCAAAGTGCCCGCCGCCCGCAACGAAGAAGACGAAATGTCGGGCGAGATCTGGTACACGGTCGGTCCGCACGACGTGTTCCCGGAAACCTTTGGCCCGTTTTTGCTGGGCAACCCCGCCGTGCGCGAGGTCTTCATGAAGCACCATGCCAATCTGCTGGATGCCGCCTTCTGGCAAAAGAACAAAGACCGCATTCTGCAAGGCCACATGTTTGACGTGTTTCCTTATGAGCAAAGCAAACGCTTTAACCAACAGCACGAAGACTCCGAATTACCGGAATCAATTTGATAGCTGTTTGCGCATATTGAACAAGGGCTGGAGCCATTTTTTACTTGTAAACTGAAAGGACTTGAAATGAAAGATTCGATCGTGATCGTCAGCGCCGCGCGCACCCCGCTGGGCAGTTTTCAGGGCGACTTTGCGTCGCTGGCCGCGCATGACCTGGGCGGTGTGGCCATCAAGGAAGCCTTGGCGCGCGCCATGCAGGGTTCCTCACTGACCGCGGCCATGGTCGACGAGCTGATTTTTGGCAACTGCCTGATGGCCGGTCAGGGGCAGGCACCGGCGCGCCAGGCCGGCTTCAAGGGCGGCTTGCCCAAGAGCACTGGCGCGGTGACCCTGAGCAAGATGTGCGGCAGCGCCATGCGCGCCACCATGTTTGCGCACGACATGCTGGTGGCCGGTGGCGTTGAGGTGATGATGGCCGGTGGCATGGAGAGCATGACCAATGCGCCCTATCTGCTGCCCAAAGCGCGCGCCGGTTACCGCATTGGCCACGACCGCATCTTTGACCACATGATGCTCGACGGTCTGGAAGACGCGTATGAGCCCGGCCGCAGCATGGGCACGTTTGGTGAAGACTGCGCCGCCAAATACGGCTTTACCCGCGCACAGCAAGACCAATTTGCCACCACCAGCGTGCAGCGCGCCCAAGCTGCAACCGCTTCGGGTGGATTCACGCCCGAGATTGCGCCGGTTACCGTGAAGGGCCGAGCCGGTGACACGGTCATCAGCATCGACCAGGGCCCGGGCAAGGTCAAACTCGACAAGATCACCAGCCTGAAACCGGCGTTCAAAAAAGACGGCACCATCACCGCGGCCAGCAGTTCCAGCATCAACGACGGTGCCGCCGCGCTGGTGCTGATGCGCGCCTCCACTGCTGCCAAGTTGGGCTGTAAGCCGCTGGCGCGCATCGTCAGTCATGCGGTGTTTGCGCAAGAGCCCGAATGGTTTGCCACCGCGCCGGTGGGGGCCAGCCAAAAAGCCTTGGCCAAAGCCGGCTGGAGCGTCAAAGACGTGGACCTGTGGGAAGTGAACGAAGCCTTTGCCGTGGTGCCGATGGCGCTAATGCACGACTTGAAAGTGAGCCACGACATCCTCAACGTCAACGGCGGCGCCTGCGCGCTGGGTCACCCCATCGGCTGCAGCGGCGCGCGCATCATCGTCACGCTGCTCTACGCCCTTAAAGCCCGCGGCATGAAAAAAGGCCTGGCCACGCTGTGCATCGGTGGTGGTGAGGGAACGGCTGTGGCGATTGAAATGCTCTGAGGAAATTGACTCTACTTCTTTGGAAATCCAATGACCAGAGGACGCATCGAGTGCGATTCAAAGTGATGAGCACTCATGAAAATCCTCTACGCACGGCAGGGCGACTGGGCCAGGCGCGTGCGGTTTTTGGACCAAATCACGCACGGGGCTACGGCTTGGGTACGCAAGCGACTGTCGGCGCGCGCCTTTGGCCCCAAAGCCCGGTCGCCTGACCCAATCATCCCGCCTCAGCGGTGTTGGTGATGACAAATGTTGCAGAAAAACCGGCCCCAGCCGCCATTCGGAAAGCTTTGGAAGCTATCAAAATAGATTCAAATTCCACACTTGTGACCCAATTCTCTTTTGACCTTTTGTACGTGTTTCAGTGAACACAGCTAGCATTTCCATTTGAAACCCGGCCACCTGTTTCGATCCAAACATTACCAGCCCAGGATTACCCCAACGTCAACCAAGTAGTCACAAGTCGCCTAGTCAAAACTGGCGAACTGGACCACCCCGTTGCCTGTCGGTTTAAGGCTGGGAAGAGTCATTGGGGACTTGACCGCGAACGACTCGTGATGACTCAGGCCGACGCAGCACTCAGCTCCGCGGCTGTCCCCCGCCCTGCGGGCTCCGCCTTGATGCCGCTGCGCTGAGCGCCACGCCGACCTGAGTCAGCCAGCACGTTAGTCGGCATGGGGTATTCATGAAGGGAGAACCAACATTGGCCGCAGCAGCGGGTGGTGAATTGGGACCCGCCGATTTCGCAAAGCGAAGCGCGTATGAGGCGGGGCCCGATACGCCGCCCGCTGCCACCCAAAACGACGGATACCCTATGGTCTCCAGAAGCCATCCCGCGCAAAAACCCCAACGACTCCAAACGCTGCAGACCTGCCACTGGATCGGTACTCCAATCTCCCGTCCTGCAATCCACTACAGCTTTGAGGCGTGGTGATTGGGTCGGGTGACCGGGCTTTGGGGTGAAATGCACGCGCCTGACCCGGTCGCCGCGCCGTGCGTTGATGCAACTTGTTTAACGCACTGGATTTGCTCCCCATGACTTTACGAGAGGACGCTTTGGTGGCCTGACGGTCTGGCGTTCATACACACCACTTGAAATCGCGCCCAGTTGCATCCGTTCGGGCATCAGTTTTGACCAGCAGATCGGCAGGTTCTGCGTCAAGCCGTGTCGGTTCAGTGATAGCATGATGCGATGAATTCATCCGCCATAGAACAATCTGTACTCGGCTTGTCTAAGCCGGAGCGTGCGCACTTGGTGCATCTGTTGCTCGATAGCCTGGATGCACCGTCAGGCACTGATATTCAGGATATCTGGCTCAATGAGGCACGCCACCGCGCTGCTGATATTGACTCAGGCAAAGTCAATTTGGTGAGTGGTGAACAGCTTGAGCGAGAAGTTCAGGCGCTTTTTAAGTGAACTATTGGCTCCATCCTGCGGCCGCTGAGGAACACAAAAAGCAGGTTGCTCACCATGAAGAGATACAAGCCGGATTGGGCAGGTGGTATCACACGGAATTTCAGAGTGTCTTGACTTCAGTTTGTGCGACGCCTGATCGCTCTTCATCGCCGCCAGCCAGGCTATTGGGTGGCTCGGCTATAGATAGTTGATCGACCCGCATTGCGCGGGTCATCGCAAGTCATTGAATTTTTTGGACCACACCATGCTACTCACCCAAGACCAGGAAATGATCCGCGACGCGGTGCGCGACTTTGCTCAAGCGGAACTGTGGCCCAACGCGTCCCAGTGGGACAAAGACCATACCTTTCCCAAAGCTGCCTTGCAAGGCCTGGCCGCGCTGGGCTGCTATGGCATCTGTGTGCCAGAAGACTTGGGTGGCGCCGGGCTGGACTACCTGACGCTGGCTTTGGTGCTGGAAGAAATTGCCGCCGGCGACGGCGGTACCAGCACCGTGATCAGCGTCACCAACTGCCCGGTGAATGCCATCCTGATGAAGTTTGGCAACGCCGCGCAAAAGAAGCAGTGGCTGGAGCCGCTGGCGCAGGGCCGGATGCTGGGCGCGTTTTGCCTGACTGAGCCGCATGTTGGCAGCGACGCATCTGGTTTGCGTACGACGGCCGTGAAAGACGGTGATGCGTATGTCATCAATGGTGTCAAGCAGTTCATTACCAGTGGCCAAAACGGCGACGTGGCCATTGTGATTGCCGTCACCGACAAGGGCGCGGGCAAAAAAGGCATGAGTGCGTTTTTGGTGCCCACCGCCACGCTGGGGTACTCGGTTGCGCGGCTCGAAGACAAATTGGGCCAACACAGCAGCGACACCGCGCAGATCAACTTTGACAACTGCCGCGTACCTGTTGAAAACCTCATTGGCACCGAGGGCCAGGGCTACGGCATCGCGCTGGGCGGCTTGGAGGGCGGGCGCATTGGCATTGCCGCGCAAAGCGTGGGCATGGCGCGCAGTGCCTTTGAGTTTGCAGTGCAATACGCCAAAGAGCGTCAGAGCTTTGGTACGGCTATCTTTAACCACCAGGCGGTCGGTTTCAGGTTAGCCGACTGCGTGACGCAATTAGAAGCAGCTCGCCAACTCATCTGGCACGCCGCCAGCCTGCGCGACGCGGGCCGCCCGTGCCTGAAAGAAGCCGCCATGGCCAAGCTGTTTGCCAGCGAGATGGCTGAAAAAGTGTGCAGCGCCGCCATCCAGACCCTGGGTGGCTACGGTGTGGTGAGCGACTTTCCCGTGGAGCGCATCTACCGCGACGTGCGCGTGTGCCAGATTTATGAAGGTACCAGCGACGTGCAGAAGATCATCATTCAGCGGGCGTTGGCGTAGGGGCTGAGTCGACTAATCAAGCGTGATTGAATGGTCAGCGGGTGGGCTGTTTTGCAGCGCAAGCGGGTCTACAAAAGTTCAAATTGCTCGCCCGAGACCTGACACAGGAGTCGTTGGCCAACAGTCGGCTGTACGGACGCGATTTCAACCAAGTGGGCACCCGGACTCGACCAACAGCAGGTATTCACCAGCGGCAGCTTCGGGGAAGCAGGAATGGCGCGATTATGTCGGCTTACAACAGATATATTTTGCGCACTGACTTCGCATGCCACTATCGCAAAGGCCACTACAAATTCAGCAGCTGTGCTAGCATTCAGAACATCTGGTGTAGGAAATTTATGGCCAAACCACCCAAAGAAATCCTACTTGAGCATGAGCGATTCGAACTGAAACCCAAGTCGGGTGGAGGTTTGCTGAGTTACGAGGTTTGGGGCTATCAGGAGAAATACAAGACTGTGGTGACCCGCTACAACCTGGCCTACATCAACCATTCAATTTGCCATGTAGACAATGGCAGAGTGCTTGGGTTTGACAACGCACATGATTATCACCACCGACATTGCATGGGCGAGGTCACGGCGGTTGAATTCACCAACTACGAATCAACCTTAGAGAATTTCCAGCAAGAGTGGCTGGAAATTGTTAAGAAAACACATGGAGGGAAATCATGAGCAAAGTCGTTATTCGCACCAATGACCTGGACGAGTTTTTCGCACGCGCGAAAGATGCCGCCCGCAGAGCCGATCAAGCCCAAAAATTTGAAGAGAAGGTGACGCTGTCATTCGAAGACCCACAGCGCATGTTTACGGTTTTGTCGGAAACTCGACGCCGACTTATGAGTGAGGTGATGCGCGAGGCCAAAACCATTAAGGAGTTGACTACCCGCTTGCATCGCAACCGATCGTCTGTAACGAAGGATGTCGGCATGCTGGAGAAGATGGGACTCATCGTCTCAAGTCGGCAGTCCAACCCAGGGCATGGCTTCCAAAAGGTAGTGCAGTCTATCGCTCCCAAGATTGAGATGGTTGCAACTCTTGGCTAGAGGAGTTGACGAAGAGTTTGTCTTTTCAATAAGTGAAATGGATGATTTTTGCAATCAAGGGACAACAACAGGTCTCACCACCACCCTAATGACCGCAATCGGGATGTCAATCCGGATTCTCTATTACCGCATAGGGCACGATGCCGAATGCCATGAACGGCTTCTGACGGGGGTGGAACTAGAGAGCGGTAAAGCTGCCAGCCGCGAACGGATCCAAAGGGTCTGTTCCTGATCGCCCTTCACGGCGCAGCTCGCATAACTGGCGCGCTGCCAATTTACGCACGGCACCGGGCGAATGCCCGCGCCACATTACCGTACAGTTTTCCGCTGCCTGGTCTGAACCCCGGTGTCATTCAAAGGGCACTGACGCAATCGCGTTTGGGAATTGGCAACAGGCGCTATGCTTGGGCACCATGCAACGCCTCACGCAAGCCCCCAACCTGTTCATGGCCACACTGTGGGCCAGTGCGCTCACCTCGTCGGGTATCGCGGCTACCGTGCAACGCCAGTATCTGAGCAGCGTCGCCGGTGAATTGCCACCCGACCAATGCCTGCCTGAAGTCTGGATCGATGATGCCCAGCAAGAAGCTGCGGCGCGTGACGTGCTGTACCAGTTGCAGCACGCCAAGCAGCGACGCTGGCGCTGTGGTTGTGGTGAACTGGTGGAGGGCGGTTTTGAGCAATGCTGGCAGTGCGGGGCGATGATGCCCGTCCCAACAAACATTCGGGCGGTCTGACCATGGGCGTTGAAGACCGCGACTGGTATCGTGACGCGCAACGTGAGCGCGACAAGCAGCGCCAGCTCAACGAGACCCGCAACAAGTTTGCCTCATTCACCAGCCGGCATCTGGGCGGCAAGCCAGCGCCCGCGGCCTCTGGCCTGCGTTCGCCCCGGCAAACCGGGCTGATTCCGATGCTGATTTTCTGGTTTGCGGTGATGGGCTTGCTCTACGCACTGATGACGCACTACCTCAAGCCGAAGGCGGCACTGGTCACGGCCACGGGCGATCTGGTCATCGAGCGTGCCCGTGACGGACATTTTTACGCCCCTGGCATGGTCAACGGGCAGTCGGTGATTTTCATGGTCGACACCGGCGCGTCGTTGGTCAGCATCAGCGAGCCGGTGGCGCAAGCGGCGGCGATGGTTGGCGGCGTGCCCACCACTTTTCATACCGCCAACGGGTCGCACCCCGGGCGCGTGGTTGACGGTGTCACGGTTTCGGTTGGGCCAGTGCGTGTGAGCCATGTCAAAGTGGGTGTTGGCTTGACGATGGGCGAGGCCAACCAGGCGCTGCTGGGGCAGTCGTTCCTGTCCAAGTTTGACATCGCCATGAACCAGAACCAGATGGTGTTGCGGGCGCGGTGATGCGTTTTGCATGGCCAAATCGACTGGCGATACGGTTTCAGGTTAATTTTTCGGTAGAAGGCTATCAAAAATAATAGCGTCTAGCGCTTGTTTCACAAGGGCTAGAGATCAATTAAATATCAGAAGTCAAACTTGCATGACCGTCCCTACCAAGCCCCTCCAAGCAGCGCATCTGCCTCCAGGCCTCACCGTGCTGGAGCGCGGCTGGCTGTCCAGTAACAACATTCTGATCCAGGGTGAGCACGGCACGGCGCTGGTTGATAGCGGCTACTGCACGCACGCGCCGCAAACGCTGGCGCTGGTGCAAAACGCGTTGCAGGGGCGCGCGCTCGACCTGCTGGTCAACACCCACCTGCACAGCGACCACTGCGGCGGCAATGCGGCGCTGCAAGCGGCTTATCCGGCGCTGCGTACGCTCATTCCGCCAGGCCACGCGCCCTATGTGCGCGACTGGAACCCCGACAAACTCAGCTACACGCCCACCGGGCAGCAATGTCCGCCGTTCAAGCTCGACGGCGTGCTGCAACCCGGTACCGATCTGCGCCTGGGTGATCTACATTGGCAAGTACACGCCGCCCCGGGCCACGACCCGCATTCGGTGATTTTGTTTGAGCCTGCCAGCCGCACGCTGCTCTCAGCCGACGCGCTGTGGCAGCGCGGCTTTGGCGTGGTGTTTCCCGAGCTGGAGGGCGAAGACGGTTTTGACGCAGTAGCCGCCACGCTGGACGTGATCGAGGCGCTGCAGCCGGCCATCGTCGTCCCCGGTCACGGTGCGCCGTTTGCCGACGTGGCGCAAGCGCTCAGCTTTGCGCGGGCACGGCTCGACGGTTTTGTTGCCAACCCGGCCAAGCACCTGGCGCACGCGGCCAAGGTGCTGCTCAAGTTCAAGCTGCTCGACGCCCAGCGCATGACGCGCGCTGAACTGCTGGCCTGGGCGCAAGGCACGCCCTACCTGAACAAGCTGTTTGCGGTGCAGTCTGCCGGTCTGCCGTTTGAGGACGGACTTGACTTGCTGGGACGCGACCTGGTGCGTGCTGGTGCAGCAACCCTGAACGGTGATGTGTTGCACAATGCCTGACTTGTCATTTCAACCAATCGAATAAATCGAGCCTGGCCCCTTTTATTTATGAGAATTCTGATTTTGGGAGCAGGTCGCGTGGGTGAAAGCGTGGCCGAGAGTCTGGTGTCTGAGCAAAACGACATCACCATGATTGACCCCGACCCCGAGCGCCTGCGTGCGCTAGAAGACCGGCTTGACCTGCGCGGCGTGGCGGGTAACGGCATCCAGCCGTCGGTGTTGCGCCGTGCCGGTGCCGAAGATGCCGACCTGTTCATTGCCTGCGCGTCACTCGATGAGACCAACCTGGCCGCCTGTCGTGTTGCCAAAACTGTCTTTGGGATGCCCACCACCATCGCCCGCGTGCGCTCGGACGAGTTTCTGGAGGGCGCGCCGCTTCTGGGCAAAGAGGGTGGCTTTGGCGTCGACCATGTGATATGCCCTGAAGAATCGGTGATGCACTATGTGCACAAGCTCATCGAATACCCAGAGGCACTGCAGATTCTGGAGTTTTCGCAGGAACGCGCGCACCTGATCGCCGTGCGTGCCGCCGCTGGCAGCTTGCTGGTGCACCACACGCTTGCCGAGTTCAAATTGCTTTTTCCACAAGCGCCAATGCGTGTGGTGGCGGTGTATCGGCAAGAAGAAGAGTTGCCGATCACCTCGCACACGCGGGTGATCCCGGGCGATGAGGTGTTTGTGCTGGCCGACAAAGACAAGATCAAGGAAATCTTGAGCGCCATCCACAAGGACGACCGGCCGGTGCGCCGCGTCATGATCGCTGGTGGTGGCAAGGTTGGCTTGCGCCTGGCGCGCAGTCTGGCCGGGCAGTGCCAGGTCAAGTTGATTGAGCGCGACCGCAAGCGCTGCGAATACCTGGCCAGCGAACTGCCCAGCGACACGCTGGTGTTGTGCGGTGACTCGGCCGACGAAGACTTGTTGGTGCAGGAAAGCGTGGGCGAGATGGACTTGTTTGTTGCACTCACCAGCGATGACGAGGACAACATCCTCTCGGCCATGCTAGCCAAGCGCTTGGGCGTGCGTCGCGTCATCTCGTTGGTCAACCGCCGTATCTATGCTGACATGATGCAAGGCAGCGCGATCGACATTGCGCTGTCGCCCGCGCAAACCGTGATTGGCGAGCTGCTGGTGCATGTGCGCCGTGGCGCGGTGGCGGCGGTGCACAGCTTGCGCCGAGGTGCAGCCGAGGCCATTGAGGGTGTGGCACGCGGTGATGCGCGTTCGTCCAAGTTGGTGGGCCAGCGCATCAAAGACATCACGCTACCAGAAGGCGCGCGCTTTGGCGCCATCGTGCGCAGCCACGGCGCAGACTGCCAGGTGCTGATGCCACACCATGAGTTGCTGATTGAAACCGAAGATCATGTGATCATCTTCATACCCAACAAGCACCAGCTGCGCGCGGTGGAGAAGCTGTTTCAGGTCAGCGCGACGTTCTTCTGATCAATCATGAATTTTTTTGGCCCTGTTTTGAGCGTGCTGGCGCGCATCATCATCGTGTTTTCGGCCATGTTTCTGATGCCTCTGGCCTGGGCGTGGCAGCTCGATGCGCCCGCCTTGCAAACGGTCTGGCTGCGCAGTCTGGGCCTGACCCTGGCGGCGGGCCTGCTGCTGATGCTGCTGACCAAGAATTACAAGCGCGAGTTGCTACCGCGCGATGGTTTTTTGCTGGTCAATCTGGTCTGGCTGGTGCTGCCCGCGCTGTCAGCTGTGCCGCTGATGCTGGCCATTAACGGGCTAAGCTGGACTGACGCTTATTTTGAAGCCATGAGTGGTCTGACGGCAACCGGCGCCACCGTGCTGTCCGGCCTGGACCAGTTGCCGGTGTCGGTGAATGTATGGCGCTGTTTTTTGCAGTTGGTGGGTGGCCTGGGCATCATGCTGCTGGTGGTGGCGGTGTTGCCGCTGTTGGGCCTGGGTGGCGTGCAGTTGTACAAGGCCGAAACCCCCGGCCCCATGAAAGATGCCCGGCTGACCCCGCGCATTGCCGAGACGGCGCGCGGCTTGTGGGCGGTGTACTTTGTGCTCTCAGCCGTGTGCTTGCTGGCGTACTGGGGTGCAGGCATGTCGTGGGCGGACGCCTTCATGCACATGTGCACCACCATGGGTCTGGGCGGGTTTTCGTCGCACGACGCGAGCTTTGGCTACTGGAACTCGCCGCTGCTGGAGGCGGTAGCGGTGCTCTTCATGGGCTTGGCGGGCATCAGTTTTGCGCGCTATTTCATTGTTTGGCGGGCGCGTTCGCTGCGTTCGCTGGTGCGTGACCAGGAGGTGCGCGCCTATGTTGGCGTGTTGTTGGCCGCCAGCGTTTTGTTGACGCTGGTGCTAATTGCCAATGGCAGTCAGCCGACGCTGTTGGACGATGTCCGTGCGGCGGTGTTTCATGTGGTCTCGCTGGCCACCACCACCGGTTACGCCGCGCAGGACTACGCGCGCTGGCCCGTATTCGCGCCGGTGTTTCTGCTGTCGTTGGGTTGCTACGTGTCTTGCGCCGGGTCGACCGGCGGGGGCATCAAAATGGTGCGCATGATTTTGCTGTTCAAACGCGCCAAACGCGAGCTGGTGCGCGCCGTGCACCCGAGCATCGTCAATCCGGTGACGCTGGGTCGCACGGTGATTGCGCCGCAGGTGATGGCCTCGGTGGTGGCGTTCATGCTGATCTACATTGCCGTGCTTGTGGGATTGACGATGCTGATGCTGCTGTCTGAGCTGGACATCGTGACCGCGTTTTCAGCCGTGGTGGCCACGCTCAACAACATCGGCCCGGGCTTGGGTTCAGTGGGGCCAGCGGCCAATTTTGGTGTGCTGAATGATTTTCAGACCTGGATTTGCATTGTGGCGATGTGGATGGGGCGGCTGGAATTGCTGGCCGTGATGGTGCTGCTGGCACCTGAGTTCTGGCGCAAGTGAGCTATGAAATTCAAAGCAATCCTGTTTGACTGCGACGGCGTGCTGGTCGACAGCGAACCGCTCACCTGCCAGGTGCTGCGCGACATGCTGGCCGAAATTGGCTGGGACATGACGCACGCCGAGTGCATGGCTGCTTTTGTTGGCAAAACCGTGCGCGAGGAGAGCGCCAGGATCGAGGCGCACACCGGACGGGCGTTTTCCGAGGCCTGGTTGCAAGACTTTTACCAACGGCGCAACGCCGCGCTGCGTGCCGATCTGCAAGCCATCCCGGGCGCTGCGCTGGCGGTAGCGGCGGCACACCGCGCCACGCAAGGGCGCATTGCCTGCGCGTCGGGGGCCGATCGGTTCAAGGTGGAGATGGTGCTGGGCCAGGTAGGCTTGCTGGACTATTTTGCCGGGCGCATCTTCAGCGGCCATGAGATGCCGCGCTCCAAACCTGCGCCCGACGTCTATCTGGCTGCTGCCGCGCATCTGAACGTGCCGCCTGCGCAATGCCTGGTGATTGAGGACACAAGCGTCGGCGTGACTGCGGGCGTAGCCGCCCGGGCGACCGTCTGGGCGTACTGCCCGCAGCCTGATGCCGGCGCGGCACTGTTGCAAGCAGGTGCCAGCCGTGTGTTTGCCGATATGGCGGACTTACCGCAGTTGTGGTTTGCGGTTTGATGTCGGGCGAACTACTGATCAGCCCAGTTATCGAGTTTGAGCGTTTGCACACGTGCAAACTCGCTGGTGTTGTTTGTCACCAAAGTGCAGTCGTCGGCCAGCGCATGGCAGGCAATCCACAGGTCATTGGCTCCGATTGGCGTGCCCGCCGCGCGCAGACGGGTGAACTGCACCGCATAGTGTTCGCACAGGGCCGCGCTGGCCCCGTAGCGTACCGGTATGGATTTGATCAAGTCGGCCAAACGCCGTAACACATTGGATTTTTGGGTGCTGCGCTGGGCACCTTTGAGCAACTCGGCATAGGTAAAAAAAGACATGCACAGCTCGTCACTGGGCTCTAACGCATTGATACGTGTCGCAACAGCGGGTGGTCTGTTCTTTATCAGATAAATCAGGATGTTGGTGTCGAGCATGTACCTCATAAAGACTCCCGGTCTTGCATGGGCGGTTGCATTCGCTGATCTGCTTGCAACAAGTCAGCAAACTCGTCATCAAATGCATTCAATGCTTGCAGCAACGCGGCCCCCCGGTCTGTGGCAACCGGGTGCAGAACCAAATCGCCATCCGCATTGCGATGAATTTCGACCCGTTGGGCATCAAGCCGGAACTCACGCGGAATGCGCACGGCCTGGCTGTTGCCGTTGATAAAAACCCGGCTGATGCTTGTTTGCATGGCAAACTCCTTGTACACACCTAATAGTGTGTATTTATAACATCATCCTTGCTCGGCCGGTTTTTCAGGGGCATCAGGCGGGTGCGATTCAAAGTGCTGTGGGGGAGTTGGTGGAGTACAGCTGACATCACATTGCTTCCCCGATCAGCCGGGCAATGCACTTTGCTGCGTGTCCCCCGCCCGCTGCGCGGCCTCCTCCTTGACCTCCGCAAAGCCCATCACCCGACTGATTTGATGGCGCTGTGTGTACGCAGGCAGGGGGACGGGCGGCCACTTCAAGCGCTCAGGCGCAGTGATTGGGTTATGCGACCGGGCTTTGGGGTGTGAGG
>Ga0210044_10002072_pt1 | contig 30264 bp, 30 predicted proteins | sample CryGey13umfilter_2_FD_183959 | JGI IMG/M metagenome (GOLD analysis project Ga0210044, IMG submission 183959) | Groundwater microbial communities from aquifer in Utah, USA - Crystal Geyser 4/9/14 3 um filter (SPAdes) (version 2) | ecosystem: Environmental > Aquatic > Deep subsurface >... | reverse complement strand
CGCTGGCGCCGGGGCGGCGGCAGGTCAACCTGATGGCCACCCGCAAGCGCGAACACTCCCGCAAGCCCGACGAGCAATACGACATCATCCAGTCGTGCAGCTGGGGGCCGTATCTGGAGCTGTTCGGACGCGGCGTGCGCGAGGGCTGGACCATCTGGGGCGACCAGGCCCATGCGGATTACAAGCCGGATTGGGAGACCTACGCCTATAATTCCCGCAGCGTCGCCGCCGAGTAGTCAGTGCGCGACGATCCCTGCTGGCAGGCCGATCAGCAGCAGCGGGCAGGGATTGCCGACGCCGCGCGCGATCCGCTCCTCCAGCTTGCGCCAGTGCGTCGTCGCCTGACCAAACTTGTCGCTCACAAACTGGCGGGTGAACGCGTCGGCGAAATCGTCGCCGCGCGTCATTGCGGTCGCGACCGCCGCGCGTTGGCGCGCGGTGCGGTCCTTCATGCCAAAGGGCAGCAGGCCGGACTCGGCGTCGATGCCGCGCTGACGGATGAAGTCTGCAACGATGTCCGGCAAGGCCGCCTGCAGCGACGCCCCCCGCGTGACCACCACGCCGACGCTGATGACCGCCTGCGCATGAAGCCGCTGAAAATTCTCCAGGTCGCGGTCGAAGAAGGGATCCTTGTTGTTCCATTCGATTTCAAGCGCGACGCGTCCGCGCGCGGTGTTGCGGACATGGTCGATTTCATGCGTGGTGGACTCTCTGGTGACGCCGTCGATCTTTGTTTCAATGACGAACGTATGCTTACGCCACCCTGCATCGCTCAATCTGCGCCGCAAGCGCTGGGTCGCTGGCGCCTCGCCGCCGCCGCTGCCGATGATTTCGGCGGCCGGCAACGCATAGTCCGACAGCGCGGTGACAAGTTCATCGGTCTCGTCGGCGAAATCGACCGAAAGAATCGCCTCCGCGTGGTTGCGCACGAGGAGATCGAACCCGCGCCGCCGGAGCCGGTCGAACACGCCCTCACTCCCTCGGCATCACCCTCAACCCCAGCTCGCGCAGCTGCTCGTTGGTGGCGTGCGAGGGGGCGCCCATCATCAGGTCTTCGGCGCGCTGGCTCATCGGGAACATGATGACCTCGCGCAGGTTCTCCGCGTCGGCCAGCAGCATCACGATGCGGTCAACCCCCGGCGCGATGCCGCCGTGCGGCGGCGCGCCGAACTTGAACGCGCTGATCATGCCGCCGAAATGGCTGTCCACGAAGGCGCGGTCGTGGCCGACGATCTCGAAGGCGCGATACATGATCTCGGGCACATGGTTGCGGATCGCGCCGGAACTCAACTCCAGCCCGTTGCACACGATGTCGTACTGATAGCCCAGCACCGACAGCGGGTCTTGCGTGTTGAGCGACTCAAGCCCGCCCTGCGGCATCGAGAACGGGTTGTGCGAGAAATCCAGCGTCTTTTTCTCGTCGTCCCATTCATACATCGGGAAATCGACGATCCAGGCGAACTTGAACTCGTTTTTCCAAGCGTCGTTCGGCTGCAATTCCGCCCAGACCACGTTGCGCGCCTTGCCCGCGACGGCTGTGAACTTGCGCGGGTCGCCGGCGAGGAAGAACGCGGCGTCGCCGGCCTTGAGGCCAAGCTGGACGCGCAGCGCCTCGGTGCGCTCGGGGCCGATGTTTTTCGCCAGCGGGCCGGCGCCCTCAAGCGCGCCGCTTTCCTCGCGCCAGAAGATGTAGCCCATCCCCGGCAGCCCTTCCTTCTGCGCCCAGGAATTCATCCGGTCGCAGAAGGCGCGGGAGCCGCCGCCGGGGGCGGGGATGGCGCGGACCTCGCCGCCGCCCGCGACGATCTGGGCGAAGATCTTGAAGCCCGAGTCGCGGAAGTGGTCGGAGACGATCTGCATCTCGATCGGGTTGCGCAGGTCGGGCTTGTCGGAGCCGTATTTCAGCAGCGCCTCGGCGTAGGGGATGCGCGGGAATTCCTGCGTCACCGGCCGCCCGCCGCCGAACTCCTCGAACACGCCCCGCATCACCGGTTCGATCACCTGAAACACGTCCTCCTGCTCGACGAAGCTCATCTCCATGTCGAGCTGGTAGAACTCGCCCGGCGCGCGGTCGGCGCGGGGGTCTTCGTCGCGGAAACAGGGCGCGATCTGGAAATAGCGGTCGAAGCCCGCGATCATCGCCAACTGCTTGAACTGCTGCGGCGCCTGCGGCAGGGCGTAGAATTTTCCGGGGTGCAGGCGCGAGGGCACGAGGAAGTCGCGCGCGCCCTCCGGGCTGGACGCGGTCAGGATCGGGGTCTGGTACTCGGAAAAGCCCTGCTCGGTCATGCGGCGGCGCAAGGACGCGATCACCTTCGAGCGCAGCACGATGTTGCGGTGCAGGGTCTCGCGGCGCAGGTCGAGGAAGCGGTATTTCAGCCGCACGTCCTCGGGATAGTCCGGCTCGCCGAACACCGGGACCGGCAGCTCATCGGCCTGCGACAGCACGGTGATCGCTTGCGCATAGACCTCGATCTCGCCGGTCTCAAGCCTGGGGTTCACCAGCCCGGCGTCGCGCGCCTTGACCGTTCCATCGACGCGGATCACCCATTCGGCGCGCACCGTCTCAGCATCCTTGAAGGCGGGGCTGTCGGGGTCGGCGATGATCTGAGTCACGCCGTAATGGTCGCGCAGGTCGATGAACAGCAGGCCGCCGTGATCGCGCACGCGCAGCACCCAGCCCGACAGGCGGACGGTCGCGCCCGCGTCGGACGCGCGAAGGGCGGCGCAGGTGTGGCTGCGGTAGGCGTGCATGGCGGCTCTCCGGATCGGCGGCAGGTGTGCGGGCTGCGGCGTAGCGCCTAATCCGAAGGGCTGCAAGCGAAAGGCCGCGCCGGGCCCGGCCCGGCGCGGCATGGGCGCGGCGCGGCGGCTATGCGCCCTTGCCGTTCTGTGCGGCCTGGGGGGCGGCCTTGGCGGCCTCCGCCCCCATCTTCGCCGCCATCTGCATCAGCTCGGTGGCCTCGGCGGCGTAGTCGGTCACGGCCTGCGCGCAGAAGGTCTGCGCGAGAATGGCCATCTCAGGGGCGTCGGCGCAGTCGGCGATCTTGTTCGCCGTCTCCATGTCGCGCTCGATGCGCCGCGCGGCGAAGTCGAGCAGGCGGCGCTGCACGGCCAGCATCTCGTGCATCATCCGCGCGTTGGCCTTGGCGGCGGCGGCGAGGGTTTGCTGGTTCACGGCGGCGATCTGGTCGAAAGGCACGGATTTCATTGGCGTCGCCGCAGTGTGGGCTGTGGTCATGGCGTCCTCCTGTCTCGGGATCAAGTTCGGGGATCACTGTCACGCACGGATGGTTGCGGGGGATCGCTGTCCCGGGTGGACGTTCCGGCGGCGCGGTTGAGCGATGCTGCCCGCCGTTCACGTCTCGGTTGCACTGTGCGCGATTTTCGGGGGATTCGCCAGCCCGCCGCCTTGATCTGGATCAATCCTGCGCGGCGGCGCGCAACCCTGCGCGCGCCCCCTCAGGAGGGGCGCGCGGGGCCCGGGCGGCGGCGTCAGGTGACCGGCGTGATGACGATCTCGACGCGACGGTTGGCGGCGCGGCCCTGCACGGTGGCGTTGCTGGCGACGGGCTGGCTTTCGCCCCGGCCCACGGCGACCATGCGCTCGCGCTTCACGCCCTCGGCGGCGAGAAACTCCAGCACCGATGTCGCGCGCGCCTCGCTCAGCCGCTGGTTATAGGCGGCGGAGCCGGTGCTGTCGGTGTGGCCCACCACGTCGATCAGCGTCGAGGGATAGGTCTGCAGCGTGAAGGCGAATTCGCGCAGCGTGTCGGTGAAGCGCGGCTGGATCGTGGCGCTGTCCACGGCGAAGGTCACGTTCTCGGGCAGGGTGACGATCAGCTGGTCGCCGGTGTTGACCACGGTGGCGCCGGTGCCGGCCAGATCCTCGTTGAGATCGGCCTCCTGCCGGGTGAGGTAGGCGCCCACCGCGCCGCCAGCGACCGCGCCGATCCCGGCGCCGACGGCGGCGTTGCGCCGGTCATTGCCGCCGACCAGCAGGCCCAGCCCGGCGCCGATGGCGGCGCCGGTCACCGCGCCGATGCCGACGCCTGCGGCCTGGGAGGTTTCGCCGCCGGGCTGTTGCGCGCAGGCGCCCAGCAGGGCGAGGGCGGAGACGGCGATAAGGGCGCGCTTCATGGGTTCACTCCTTCACGAGGACAGGTCTTGACGGCGACAAGCGTCAGCGGATGCGCCGCGCATGTGGCCATATTACGACGCCGCGCGCAGCGCCGCCAGCAGCGGCGCCCATTCGGCGCGCAGCGGCTGATAGGCCTTTTGCGGCCGGTCGAACACCGACAGCCCCTGTCCGGCGAGATCGACATAGGCCGCGCGGTCGCCGATATGCGCCACGGGCGCGCGCTCCAGCGTGGCGAAGAACGCCTCCAGCGCGTCGAGCGCGCGCCCCTTGCGCACCCGGTTCGCCAGCACATGCACCGTCGCGCGCCCCTTGCGGATGCGCTTGAGCGCGTCGAGGTCGTCGAGAAACCGCGCCGTGGCGCGCAGGTCGAACAGCGAGGCCGAGACCGGCGTCACCACGGCGTCGGCCTCCGCCGCCAGCGTCTCGGCCTTGTCGCCCTTCAGCGCGCCGGGCGCGTCGATCACCAGCCAGTCGAGACCCTTGGGCGCTTCGCCGACCGCCTTGCCGCGCGACCAGTCGAGCGCCGTGATCGCCGCCGCCGCCTGGGGCCGCGCCTTGAGCCAGCGCAGCGCGGAGCGCTGCCGGTCGGCGTCGGCCAGCGCCACCTTCAGGCCCTGCGCCGCCAGCGCCGCCGCCAGCGTGGTGGCGGTGGTGGTCTTGCCGACGCCGCCCTTGGCGTTGGCGATCAGAACCGAGCGCATCGGCGCCTCTCCCCTGCTCCGCATCCTTTTCGCGCGACCTTAGGGCGGGTTCGCGCCCGCGTCGATGCAAAGCGCCCTTCGCCCGCCATTTGCCCCAAGACAAGCGCGCGGCGCCGCGCTAGAACCGATTCCATGAGAATAGTGACAGATCAGGCCGCGCTGGAGGCGCTGTGCGCCGAATACGCCGCGCATCCCTTCATCACCGTTGACACCGAGTTCATGCGCGAGCGGACCTATTGGCCGCAGCTTTGCCTGGTGCAGCTTGCGCGCCCCGGCGACGACCCCGGCGCGGCGGCGGCGATCGACCCGATGGCCGAGGGGCTGGATCTGGCGCCGCTGTTCGCGCTGATGGCCAACCCCGATGTGGTCAAGGTGTTCCACGCCGCGCGGCAGGATGTAGAGATCTTCCACAACCTCGGCGGCGTGGTGCCCGCGCCGATGTTCGACACCCAGGTTGCGGCGATGGTCTGCGGCCATGGCGAGCAGGTCGGCTATGAAACGCTGGTCCGCCGCATCGCGCGCCAGCCGCTCGACAAGAGCTCCCGCTTCACCGACTGGGCGCGCCGCCCCTTGAGCGAAAAGCAGCTGGTCTATGCGCTGGGCGACGTGACGCATCTGCGCGTGATCTATGAGAAACTGGCGCATGAGCTCAAGCGCACCGGGCGCGGGCCGTGGGTGGCGGAGGAGATGGGGGTGCTCACCGACCCCGCGACCTATGAGAACGACCCCGAGACGGCGTGGCGACGGCTGCGCTGCCGCTCCGGCAACGGGCGGTTTCTGGCGGTGGTGCAGGCGCTGGCGGCGTGGCGCGAGCGCGAGGCGCAGGCGCGCGACGTGCCGCGCGGGCGCATCCTGAAGGACGACGCGCTGCTGGAGGTGGCGGCGGCGCGGCCGAAGACGATGGAGGATCTGGGCGCGCTGCGCCTGCTCCAGCGCGAGGGGCGCAAGCCGGCGATGTCGGAGGCGATCCTGGCGGCGGTGGCGGCGGGCGAGCGCTGTCCGCCGCTTGCGGTGGAGGGCGAGGACGAGCACGCGCAGGCCCGCCCCGGCGCCTCGGCGCTGACCGATCTGCTGAAGGTGCTGCTCAAGGCCAAGTGCGACGCGGCGGGGGTGGCGCAAAAGCTGGTCGCCAGCAGCGCCGACCTCGAGGCGCTGGCCGCGCAGGAGACGCCCGCGATCCCCGCGCTCAGCGGCTGGCGGCGGGAGGTGTTCGGCGCCGACGCGCTGCGGCTGCGCAATGGCGAGATCGCGCTGTCGGCCACGCCGCAGGGCGTGCGGGTGGTCGAAGTCGCGGCGTGAGTCGCTGCCCGAAACGGCGGCGCCTGTGGCGAAATGGCGCCTTTCAAAAAGGCAAGAGGCCTTTTGCCGCCGAATTGCGCCGAATTGATATGAGTCGATAACGCCCGGTCTCCATCCTCTTCGCAGTCGCAGCATGGGCTGTGGCATGCGCGGTTCTCCGGCGCGGGCGTCCTGCGCGGCCGCCGCGCCCCGAAAGCGGGGATGGACCATGATCGAGCTGTTTTTCGTCGCCTGCCTGTCGCTGTCGCCGCAGCAGTGTCAGGAACGCGCGCTGACGTTTTCGGATGTCTCGCTGATGACCTGCATGATGGGCGCGCAGGCGGTGCTGGCGCGCTGGACCGGCGAGCGGCCCGGCTGGCGGGTGACGCGCTGGCGCTGCGGCTACGCCTCGGCGCGCGGGCGGTCGGCCTGAGGCGCGCTCAGGCGCCGAAAGCGCCGCCCAGCAGCCACAGCCAGAAGCTGATGCTGACCACCGACGCCGCCGTGCCGATCAGCACCGTGCTCGCCGCCGCGCCCTGCGCGCGGTTATACATGGTGGCGAAGACATAGCCGTTCATGCCGGGCGGCATCGCCGCCGTCACCACCGCCGCGCGCGTCAGCTCGGGCGGCAGGGCGAACACCCAGACGCACAGGGCATAGGCGATGGCGGGGTGCACAAGAATCGACAGCCCCGCCGTCGCCGACGCGACGCCCACATCGGCGCGCAGCTTGTAGCGCGTCAGCGCGCCGCCCAGCCCGAACAGCGCGGCGGGCAGGGCGGCCATCGCCATCATGTCCACCGCGCTCATCATGAAGCCGGGCACGACGACGCCGCCGAGGTTCAGCGCGAAGCCCGCCGCCAGCCCGATGGTCAGCGCGTTGGAGAACATCGCCTTGCCTGCGCGCGTCACCGTGGCGGCCAGCCCGACGCCGTCGCGGCGCGAGAACTCCATCACCACGATGCCCAGCAGATAGCAGAACGGCGCGTGGATCGAGATGATCACGAAATTCGGCGCCAGCGCGTCCACGCCATAGGCGCGCGTCATGATCGGCAGGCCCAGCAGCACCGAGTTGGAGAACAGCGCGCAAAAGCCGATCGCCACCGCCTCGCCCGGCCTGCGCCGCCAAACCAGGCGCGCCAGCGCGATCGCGATCACGAAGCAGATCACCGCGCCGGTGTAGAACGCCAGCAGCAGCTCGGTGTCGAAATCGCGCGCCAGATCGAGCCGGTAGATCGCCGCGAACAGCAGCAGCGGCACCGCGAAACGCACCGCGAACGCCATCAGCCCGTCCACCGCGCTCTGCGGAAAGCCGCCCACCCGCACGGCGGCGTAGCCCGCGCCGACGATCAGGAACACCGGCGCGACGACGACGAGGACCGGAAGCATCGCCCTCAGACCCTGAACGTCAGGGTCATGCCGTCGTGCGCCGGGTCCACATGGCCGGGGGTCTCCGCCGCGACGCGGTCGTGGTCGAGGTCGATGTGCATGTTGGTGATCACCGCGCGCGCCGGTTTCGCCCGCGCGATCCAGTCGAGCGTCTGCGCAAGGTGCGAATGCGTCATGTGCGGCTCATAGCGCAGCGCATCGACGATCCAGCACTCCAAGCCCTGCACCGCCGCCCAGGCGGCCTCGCTCATCGCCGAGACGTCGGGCAGATAGGCCACGGGGCCGAAGCGGAATCCCAGCGCCTCGATGCTTCCGTGCGGGGTGGCGAAGGGCAGGGCGGTCAGCGGCCCGCCTGCGCCGTCGATGGTCACCGGCCCGTCGATCACGCCCAGATCGAGGATCGGCGGATAGAGGCTGCCCGGCGGCGCCTCGAACACATAAGCGAAGCGCGCGCGCAGCACCTCGGCCGCGGCGGGCGGCGCCCAGACCGGCAGGCGGGCGCGGCGGTTGAACACGATCTGGCGCAGGTCGTCGATGCCGTGCACATGGTCGGCGTGTTCATGGGTGAACAGCACCGCGTCGAGGTCGCCGACCTCCGCGCTCAGCAACTGTTCGCGCATGTCGGGGCCGGCGTCCACCAGCACCCGCGTCGCGCCCTGCGGCGTGACGCGCTCGACCAGGATCGCGCAGCGGCGGCGGCGGTTCCTGGGGTTGGTCGGGTCGCAGGCGCCCCAGCGCCCGCCCAGACGCGGCACGCCGCCCGAGGAGCCGCAGCCCAGGATGGTGACGCGCAACTCGGCCATCAGGACGCCGCCTTTGTGAACAGCCGGTCGAAATTGGCGGAGGTCGCGGCGGCGAAGTCCTCAAGGCTCATGCCGAACGCCTCCGCGCCGACCTGCGCGGTCAACGCCGTGTAGGCGGGTTCGCAGCGCCTGCCGCGATGCGGCGGGGGGGCGAGGTAGGGCGAGTCGGTCTCGACCAGGATGCGCTCCAGCGGCGCGGCGGCGAAGATCGCGCGCAGATCGCCCGACTTCGGAAACGCCGCGATGCCCGACATCGACAAATAGAAGCCAAGGTCGAGCGCCGCCTCGGCCAGCGCGGCGCTGGAGGAGAAGCAGTGCATGACGCAGGCGTAGGCGCCCGCCGCGTGCTCCTCGGCCAGGATGCGCGCCATGTCGGCGTCGGCGGCGCGGGCGTGGATGATCAGCGGCAGGCCGGTGCGCCGCGCGGCCTCGATGTGCAGGCGCAGGCTGGCCTGCTGCGCGGCGGCGCTGTCGGCGGAATAGTGATAGTCCAGCCCGGTCTCGCCGATGCCCACCATGCGCGGGTGCTGCGCCAGCCGCGCCAGATCCTCAACCGTGAAGGCGGGATGCGCGGCGGCCTCCATCGGGTGGACGCCTGCGGCGAAGAACACGCCCGGCTGCGCCTCGGCGATCGCCTGCGCGGCGGGCGCGCGCGCCAGCGTGGTGGCGATGGTGACCATCCGCGTCACCCCCGCCGCATGGGCGCGCGCCACCACGGCGTCGATCTCGCCGATCAGGTCGGGAAAGTCGAGGTGGCAATGGCTGTCCACCAGCTCGGACGCTGACATTTGCGAGGACTCCGCCATGCGAGGATTCCTCAGCGGTCTAGTGCGCGCGCGGCGACCGCGTCAAGCCGCAGCCAGATGTCGAGCACGGTATGCGCGGGGTCGAGGTTGACCAGCAACGCCCGCGCGGCGCGGGTCTGCGTCTCGGCGGCGGCCTCGGCCCAGAGCCGCGCGCGCGTCGCGTCGGGCGCCAGCCGCGCCGCCAGCTTCGGCTCGGCGGGCGCGGCGGGGGGGCCGCCCGCGCCCGCGCCCGCCCGCGCCAGACGCTGCAACAGCGTCACCGTCAGGTCGAGCAGCATGGCGTAGCGCGCCTGCGCGTCGCGCCCGGCGGCCTGGTCGGCCAGCGCGATCAGCGCGCCGCGATCCATCCCCGGCGCCTGCGCCAGCAGCCCCGCCAGCCGGGCGTAGAGCGCGGGCGCGTCCTGATCGGCCAGCCGCAGCGCCGCGCCCGGCGCGCCGCCCGACAGCGCCGCCAGCGGGCCTGCGTCGGGCGGCGCGCCCGCGCCCGCATCGGCCAGCGCGCGCGCCAGATCGTCCGGCGCCAGCGGCGCGAGGTCGAGCGTTCGGCAGCGCGAGCGGATGGTGGGCAACAGCCGCCCCGGCGCCTGCGCCACCAGCAGCAGCATCGCGCGTTCGGGCGGCTCCTCCAGCATCTTCAGCAGCGCGTTGGCGGCGGCGGGGTTCATCTCGTCGGCGGCGTCCACCACCGCGACGCGCCAGCCGCCGTCAGCGGCGGACAGGCCGAAGAACGGCCGCAAGCCGCGCACCTCGTCCACCGTGATCATCGCGCGCAGGCGCTTGGCCTTGGCGTCCCACGGGCGGCGCAGGGTTTTCAGCCGCGCCTCGGACTGCGCCGCCACCCGCCGCGCGACCGGGTGATCCCCCGCCAGCGCCAGCGTCTGCGGCGCCGCGTCCTGCGCCAGCAGCGCGCGGGCGATGCGGTAGGCCAGCGTCGCCTTGCCGACGCCGCGCGCGCCGCGCAGCAGCCAGGCGTGGTGCAGCCGCCCGGCGCGCCACGCCGCCAGAAACGCCGTCTCCGCCGCGTGCTGTCCGTAAAGCGTCAGCGTCTCGCGCGGGTGCGGCGCGCCGGGGGCGCGGTCGGGTTCGGGGATCGCCTCGGGCTCGCGCGCCATGGCGTCAGAGCCCCAGCCGGTCAGCCACCGCCGCGCGCAGCAACGCCGCCACGGCGTCGGGCGCGCCGCTGGCGTCGATCAGGGCGCAGCGCACCGGCTCGGCCTCGGCGATGGCGCGAAAGGCGGCGCGCAGCGCGCGCTGAAAGTCCAGCCCGAAGCCCTCGAAGCGCCCCGGCGCGCCGGGCCGCGCGGTTCCGCGCGCCAGCGACCGCGCCGGGTCGATGTCGAGGATCAGCGTCAGGTCGGGGTCCAGCCCGATCATCAGGCGGTGCAGCGCGTCCACGGTCGCGCGATCCACGCCGCAGGCGTCCGCGCCGCGCCGCGCGCCCTGATAGGCGCGGGTCGAATCGACATAGCGGTCGCACAGCACCACCGCGCCGCGCGCCAGCGCCGGGCGCAGGGTGCGCTCCATGTGGTCGCGGCGCGCGGCGGTGAACAGCAGCAGTTCGGTCTCGGCCGACCAGCGCCCCGGCGCCCCGTCCACCAGCAGGCGGCGGATCTCCTCGGCCCCCGGCGCGCCGCCCGGCTCGCGCGTCGCCACCACGTCGCGCCCCGCCGCGCGCAAGCCGTCGGCGAGAAGCGCGAGCTGGGTGGACTTGCCCGCGCCGTCAACGCCTTCGACGGTGATGAAAAGGCCGCGTTTTTCGCTCACGACGCCTCTGGCGCCATCAGCCGCGCCAGCAGCAGCCGCGCCGCCGCCGTCAGCCGCTCCACCACGCCGCCCGCCGCGACATCCGCCGTGGCGAGCAGCGGATAGCTGACCGCGCCCACGCCCGGCGTCTCGACGATCAGATCGGCGATGTGCTGTCCCTTCGCGATCGGCGCGCGCACGGGGCCGTCATAGCGCACGCGCGCCCGGATGCGGTCGGCGTCGGCCACCGGGACCGTCACCACCAGATCGGAAGCCGGGGCCAGCCCCACGCGCGGCGCGGCGCCGATCCAGACCTCGGCCTCTGCGACCGCCTCGCCCGCGCGGTAGAGCGCGCCGGTGCGGAACTCCCGATAGGCCCAGTTGGCGAGCTTTTCCGCCTCGATGCGCCGCTCGCTCATGCTGGACAGGCCCGACAGCACCACCACCACGCGCCGCCCGTCGCGGTTGAGCGTGGCGACAAGGCCATAGCCCGCCGCCTCGGTGTGGCCGGTCTTCATGCCGTCGGCGCCGATGTCCAGCCCCAGCAGCGGGTTGCGGTTGGCCTGGGTGATGCCCTCCCAGGTGAACTCGCGCACCGAGAAATACGGGTGGAACTGCGGAAACTCGGTGACGATGCGGCTGGCGAGCCGCGCCAGATCGCGCACGCTCATCACATGGTTGTCGCCCGGCCAGCCGGTGGCGTTCTCGAAATGCGAGTTGGTCAGCCCGATCTCGGGCGCGCGGGCGTTCATGCGGGCGGCGAAGGCGGCCTCGGTGCCCGCCAGCCCCTCGGCCAGCACGATGCAGGCGTCGTTGCCCGACTGCACGGTGACGCCATAGAGCAGATCCTCGACGCGGATGCGGTCGCCGACGTGGACGAACATCTTGCTGCCGCCCATGCGCCACGCCGTCTCGCTGACCGGAAAGCGATCCTCCAGCGACAGCCGCCCGTCGGCGATGGCCTCGAACACCATGTTGAGCGTCATCAGCTTCGACATCGAGGCCGGCGGCAGCGGCTGGTCGGCGTTCTTCTCCAGCAGCACGGCGCCGGAGGAGAGGTCGAGCACCAGAGCCGCGCGGGCGGGGGTGTCGAGCGCCTGCGCGGGGCCGAACCCCGCCAGCGTCGCCAGCGCGAGGACGGCTGCGAGCCGCGATACGATGCGCCGCATGGGCGGTCTCCCGATGGCTTGTCGCGCCGCCGGTCGCGCGGCGGCGCATTTCGTGCGAGACTTTCCGCGCCACGCCCCCAAATATCAAGGGTGCGTCACGCAGCCGCGCCACTCGGGGCGTCGCCCGACGGAGGACATGGATGGCCAGCATCGCCCGGCAACTTGCGATCATCGTCGTGCTGGCGGGCGCCGGGTATGGCGGCTGGCAGCTGTGGCGGTCGCAGGACGCGGCGTCCTCGGAGGCGCCTGCGCGCGCGCGCGCCGCGCCCGGCGTGGTGGTGGCGGCGGTGGCGCTGGACCGCGTCGAGCGCACGGTGGCGGCGGTGGGCGCCGCGCGGCCGCTGCGCTCGGTGGCGCTGGCGACATTGTCGGACGGGCGGATCACCGAACTCGGCTTTAGCGGCGGAGAGCGGGTGCGCGCCGGTCAGGCGCTGCTGAAGCTCGACGACGCAACCGAGCGCGCGACCTTGCAGGAGGCGCAGGCCGATCTCGACCGCGCCAGCAACGCCTTTGACCGCGCCTATGCGCTCTACACCCAGCGCCGCCTGTCGGAGACCGAATTCGACGCGGCGCGCGCAGGGCTCAGCGGCGCCGAGGCGCGGCTGGAGCGGGCGCAGAAGGCGCTGGAGGATCGCACGGTGCTGGCCCCGTTTGACGGCGTGGCGGGGTTTCGCATGGCCGACGTGGGCGCGGTGGTGCGCGCCAACACCCCCGTCGCCGATCTGGCCGACATCAGCGCGCTGGATGTGGATTTCGCCGTGCCGGAGCGGTTCTATGGAGAGGTGCGCGCGGGCGCGGAAGTGCGCGCGACCACGCAGATCTTCCCCGGCGAGGCGTTCGACGGCGTGGTGACCTCGGTCTCGCCGCGCATCGACACCGTCAGCCGCAGCTTCACCGCCCGCGCCCGCATCCCCAACCCCGACCTGCGCCTGCCCGGCGACGCCTTCATGCGCGTGACGCTGGTGCTGGCGGCGCGGCAGGGGGTGCTGGCGCCGGAGGAGGCGGTGGTCTCCGAAGCGGGCGAAACCTACGTCTATGTGGTGGCGCAGGACCGCGCCGAGCGCCGCGCCGTGACGGTGGGCGCGCGCCTCAAGGGCCGCGCCGAGATCACGCAGGGCCTCGCGCCCGGCGAGATGGTGATCACGCGCGGCGTGCAGAAGGTCGGCGACGGCCGCGCGGTGCGGGTGATCGAGATCGAGGGCGAGGGCGCCGCGCTGTCAGGGCGCGCCGCCGCGCCCGGCGCCTGAGCGGGAGGCCGCGCCATGACCCTCTCCGACCTCTGTCTGCGCCGCCCGGTGCTCGCCTCGGTGATGAGCCTGCTGATCATCGCGATCGGCCTTGTGGCGGCCTCGCGCCTGCCGATCCGCGAACTGCCCGACATCGACGCCGCCACCATCACCATCCAGACCACCTACACCGGCGCCGCGCCGCAGGTGATCGACAGCCAGATCACAGAGTTGATCGAGGGCGCCATCGCCGGCGTCTCCGGCATCTCGACCATCGACAGCGAATCGCGTCAGGGCCGGTCGCGCGTGCGGGTGGACTTCACCGAAGGGCGCAACATCGACGAGGCGGCCAACGACATCCGCGGCGCGGTGGGGCGGGTCTCGAACCGCCTGCCTGCCGACGCCGACGAGCCGCGCATCTTCAAGAACGACAGCGACGCCGACCCGGTGCTGCGGATCGGCATCGTCTCGGCCCGCATGACCCCCGCCGAGATCACCGACTACGCGCAGCGCTTCATCATCGACCGGATCGCGACGCTGGAGGGGGTGGCCTCGGTGAGCATCTTCGGCGAGCGCAGCTACGCGATGCGCATCGCGCTCGACCCCAAGGCGCTGGCGGCGCGGCGGCTGGCGGTGACCGACGTGGCCGCAGCCTTGCGCGCCAACAACCTTGAGCTGCCTGCGGGCGAGGTGATCTCGCAATGGCGGCAGTTCCAGCTGCGCGCCACCACAAGGCTCAACACGCCCGAGGCGTTCAGCAACGTGGTGCTGAAGGTGGTGGACGGCGCGCCGGTGCGGCTGGGCGACGTGGCGGCGGTGTTCGTCGGCGTCGAGGACGACCAGACCATCGTGCGCAACGACGGCGACCCCGCCGTGGGTCTGGGCGTGCTGCGGCAGTCGCAGTCCAACACCATCGCGATCTCCGACGCCGTGCGCGCCGAGATCGACCGGATGCAGGACACGCTGCCCGACGGGATGCGGGTGTTCGTGACCTCCGACGACGCCATCTTCATCAAGAGCTCCATCGCCGAGGTGGTCAAGACGCTGGGCGTCGCCGTGGCGCTGGTGGTGCTGGTGATCTTCGTGTTCCTGGGCTCGCCCCGCGCCACCATCGTGCCGGCCGTCACGATTCCCGTGGCGCTGATCGGGGCGTTCATCGGCATTCATGCGCTGGGGTTCTCGATCAACATCCTCACGCTGTTCGCGCTGATCCTGGCGATCGGCATCGTGGTCGATGACGCCATCGTGGTGCTGGAGAACATCCAGCGCCGGGTGGAGCAGGGCGAGGCGCCGCTGGCGGCGGCGGCCAAGGGCGCGCGCGAAGTGGGCTTCGCCGTGGTCGCCACCTCGATCACGCTGATTTCGGTGTTCCTGCCGATCTCGTTTCTCGACGGCCAGATCGGGCGGCTGTTCACCGAGTTCGGCATCGTGCTGGCGGTGGCGGTGGGCTTTTCGACCTTCGTCGCGCTGACGCTGTGCCCGGTGCTGTGCTGGCTGCTGTTGCGTCAGGGCGCGGGCGGCGCCTTGGAGCGCGGCGTCAACGCGGTGTTCGGCTGGATCGAGCGGCGCTATCGCGGCGCGCTGTCGCTGGCGCTGGGGGCGCCGCTGGTGGTGCTGGCGCTGGCGCTGGGCGTCTCGGGCGCGGCGGTGTGGATCTACGGCCAGACGCCGCGCGAGCTTTCCCCGCGTGAGGATCGCGGCGTGTTCTTCGTCGCCGTCACCGCGCCGCAGGGCTCGACCATCGCCTACACCGACCGCGAGGTGCGCGAGGTGGAGAAGCGGCTGGCGCCGCTGCGCGAAAGCGGCGCGGTCGAGACGGTGTTCTCGATCGTCGGGCGCGGCAACGATGCGCACCGCGCCTTCGTGGTGGCGCGGCTGTCGCCGTGGGAGAGCGACCGCCCCCCCTCGCAGGCCATCGTCAGCGGGCTGATCCCGCAGATGGTCGGCATCCCCGGCGCGCGGGCTTTCCCGATCCAGCCTGCGGGGCTGGGGATACGCGGCTCGCGCACGCCGTTGCAGGTGAAGGTGCTGGGGCCGGACTTCGACAGCGTGAAGGAATGGAGCGCCGCCCTGCGCGCCGCCATGGAGCGGATCGAGGGCCTGCAGAACATCGAGATCGACTATGAGGAGACGCAGCCCGAGTTGCAGGTCGATATCGACCGCGCGCTGGCCGACGATCTGGGCGTCTCGGTGCTCGACCTCGCCGCGACGCTGCAGACCTTCTTCGCCTCGCGCGAGGTGACCGCCTATCTCGACCGGGGGCGCGAGTATCCGGTGATCCTTCAGGCGCAGGAGGCGTCGCGGCGCACGGCGGCCGATCTGGCGGAGGTGTTCGCCCGCTCCCAGACCACCGGCGCGCTGATCCCGCTGTCGGCGCTGGTGAGCGTCAGCGAGACCACGGCCTCGCCGTCGCTGAACCGCTATGACCGCCTGCCCGCCATCGAGATCTCCGCCGCGCTGGCGGAGGGCTTCGACCTCGGCGCCGCCATCGACGCGGTGCGCGCGGCGGCGGCCGACACGCTGCCGCCCGAGGGCGCCATCGCGTTTGCGGGCCAGTCGAAGGAGTTCATCGACGGCGCCAGCGGCGTCGTGCTGACCATCGTGTTCGCGCTGGTGGTGGTCTATCTGGTGCTGGCGGCGCAGTTCGAGAGTTTTGTCGATCCGGTGATCATCCTCTTGTCCTCGCCGCTGGCGGTGACTGGCGCGCTGGGGGCGATCTGGCTGAGCGGGCAGTCGCTCAACATCTACACCCAGATCGGGATGCTGCTGCTGCTGGGGCTGATGGCCAAGAACGGCATCCTGATCGTCGAGTTCGCCAACCAGTTGCGCGACCGGGGCATGAGCGTGCGCGAGGCGGCGCTGGAGGGATCGGTGCGCCGCTTGCGCCCGATCATGATGACGGTGCTCTCCACCATCCTCGGCGCCGCGCCGCTGGTGTGGTCGTCGGGCGCCGGGGCGGAGAGCCGCGCCGCCATCGGCATCGTGATCCTCGGCGGCTTCGGCTTCGCCTCAGTGCTGACGCTGTTCCTGACGCCGGTGCTGTATGACCTGCTGGCGCGGCTGACGCGGCCGCGCAGCGCCAATGCGCAGGCGCTGGACGCGGCGTTGCAGCCGGGGGAGTAGGGGGCGGACGTTGACGCCGGGTGCGGCGGCTTGGTATTACTTGGTGGCACTGAGTAAAGGACGTCATCCATGACCGTAAAGACATCGCTCAGCTTTACCGACCGCCACCACCGCTTTCTCGCGCAGAAGGTGGCCGAGGGCGTCTTCGCCTCGACCAGCGCCGCCGTAGCGGCTGGCGTCGAGCGGATGATCGAGGACGAGGCCGCGCGCGAGACCGCGCTGGCGTCTATGGAGCAGGAGATCAGACGGCGTTATGCGACGCCGCCAGAGCAGTTCGTCGATCTTGAGGACGACGGCGCGTTCGACGCGGCGCGGGCTGTCGTCGGCGAAAAGCGGGCGTGACCTGGCGCGTCCTGCGCCACCCGCGCGTCGCCGACGATCTGCTTGCCATCGCCCGGCTTGTCGCCGACTACGCCGGGCCGGACAGCGCGCGGCGCAAGATCGACGAGATAGAGAAGGTCGTGCGCAGTCTGTCCGCCACGCCGCATCGCGGCAGTCTGCGCGACCATATCGCGCCCGGTCTGCGCGCCATTCCCGCCGGGCGGCGCGGCGTGGTCGTTTTCGTCGTGGACGACGCGCGTCGCCACGTCCGCGTGCTGGCGATCAGCTACGGCGGCGCCGATTGGGCGCGCCGCGCCGTCTCTCGGTGGTGACGCAGCGTCGATCCTGCGCTCAATGCCGGAAGTGCCGCATCCCGGTGAACACCATCGCCAGCCCGCGCGCGTCGGCGGCGGCGATCACTTCGGCGTCGCGGATCGAGCCGCCGGGCTGGATGATCGCGGTGGCGCCCGCCGCCGCCGCCGCCTCCAGCCCGTCGGCGAACGGGAAGAAAGCGTCCGACGCGACCACCGAGCCGATGGCGGGGCTTTGGGCGAGGCCCAGCGTCTCGGCCATGTCCTGCGCCTTGCGGGCGGCGATGCGGGTGCTGTCCACGCGGCTCATCTGGCCCGCGCCCACGCCGACGGTGGCGCCGTCCCTGGCATAGACGATGGCGTTGGATTTCACATGCTTGGCGACGGTCCAGGCGAAGCGCAGGTCGGCCATCTCGGCCTCGGTCGGCGCGCGTTTCGTGACCACCGTCACCGCGTCGAGCAGCGCGGCGTCGCGGTCCTGCGCCAGCCAGCCGCCCGCGACCTGCTTGAACGCCAGCCCCGGCGCGGCGGGGTCGGGCATGGCGCCGGTCAGCAGCAGGCGCAGCGCGGGCTTGGCGGCGAAGGCGGCGAGCGCCTCATCGTCGGCGCCAGGCGCGATCACCACCTCGGTGAAGATCTGCGTGATGAGGCGGGCGGCGGCGCCGTCGAGCGGGCGGTTCAGCGCCACGATGCCGCCGAAGGCCGACGTGCGGTCGCAGTCCAGCGCGCGCGCATAGGCCGCCGCCGCGCTGTCGCCCAGCGCTGCGCCGCAGGGGTTGGCGTGCTTGACGATCACGCAGGCGGGGCGGCCCGGAAACGAAGCGTCGAACTCCGCGACCGCTTCGAACGCCGCGTCGGTGTCGCCGATGTTGTTGAAGCTCAGCTCCTTGCCCTGAAGCTGGCGGGCGGAGGCCACGCCGGGGCGCGGGTCGCCGTTCCCATAGAACGCCGCGCGCTGGTGCGGGTTCTCGCCATAGCGCATCGGCTGGCGCAGCACGCCCGCCATCGCGCGGCGGCGCGGCGTCTCCAGCCCCGCGTAGTCCGCCATCCAGCGGCTCACGGCGGCGTCATAGGCGGCGGTGCGGGCGTAGGCCTCCGCCGCCAGCCGCCGCCGCAGCGCCAGCGTGGTCCCGCCATGCGCCTCAAGCTCGGCCAGCACGGCGGCGTAGTCCTCGGGGTCCACCACCACCGCCACGTCGGCGTGGTTCTTGGCGGCGGCGCGGATCATCGCCGGGCCGCCGATGTCGATGTTCTCGATGCAGTCGTCGGGCGAAGCGCCGCGCGCCACGGTCGCCTCGAACGGGTAGAGCGACACCGCCAAAAGGTCGATCGGCGCGATGCCGTGCGCGTCCATCGCCGCCACATGCGCGGCGTCGGCGCGCACCGCCAGCAGGGCGCCGTGGACGCCGGGGTGCAGCGTCTTCACCCGCCCGTCCATCATCTCGGGGAATCCGGTCAGCTCCGCCACGTCGCGCACCGTGAGCCCCGCGTCGCGCAACGCCTGCGCGGTGCCGCCGGTCGAGACCAGCTCCACCCCCCGCGCCGCCAGCGCCTGCGCGAAGGGGACAAGCCCGGTCTTGTCGGACAGCGACAACAGCGCGCGGCGAATCGGGGTGATCTGGGTCATGGCGGTCTCCGGGGGCGGGTTCGCGGCGGGTTTGCCGCATCGCGGCGGGTGCGCGCAAGGGCGGGGCTTGGCGCATCGCGCCGCAGGGGGCAGGATCGCTGCGGCTGAGCGGGGAGGGCGACCATGCGGGCGATGCGGCTGCACGAGATCGGCGGAGCTTTGCGGCTGGACGAAGTCGCGCCGCCCGCGCCCGGACCCGGCGAGGTTCTGCTGCGGGTGCGCGCCTGCGGGGTGAACTTCGCCGACACGCTGATGGTGGCGGGGCGCTATCAGGAAAAGCCGCCGTTGCCGTTCGCGCCGGGGCTGGAGGTTTGCGGCGAGGCGCTGGCGCTGGGGCCGGGGGCGGCGGGCGTGCGCGTGGGGCAGCGCGTTGCGGCGCTGTGCGGATCGGGCGGTCTCGCCGAGCAGGTCTGCGCCCCGGCGGCGACCTGCGTCGCGCTGCCCGACGCCATGGATGACGTGACCGCCGCCGCGCTTCAGGTGGCCTACGGCACCAGCCACGTCGCGCTGGCGCACCGTGCGCGGCTGACGCCCGGCGAGCGGCTGCTGGTGCTGGGCGCGGGCGGCGGCGTGGGGCTGACGGCGGTGGAGATCGGCGCGCTGATGGGCGCCGAGGTGATCGCGGTCGCACGCGGCGCGGAAAAGGCCGAGGCCGCCCGCGCGAAGGGCGCCGCGCATGTGCTGGAGGCCGCCGCCGAGACCTTGCGCGACGCGGTGCGCGCCCTGGGCGGCGCGGACGTGGTCTATGATCCGGTCGGCGGCGCGCTGTGGGAGGCGGCGCTGCGCGCGGCGAACTTCGAGGCCCGGCTGCTGCCGATCGGCTTCGCCAGCGGCGAGGTTCCGCAGATCCCGGCCAACATCCTGCTGGTCAAGAACCTCACCGTGATCGGGCTTTACTGGGGCGCCTACTGGAAGGCCCGCCCGCAGGTGCTGCGCGACAGTTTTGCGCAGCTGCTGGCGTGGTGGGCGGCGGGGCGCATCGCGCCGCATGTGTCCAACGTGCTGCCGCTGGAGCGGGCGGGGGAGGCGCTGGCGCTGTTGCGCGAGCGCAAGGCGGCGGGGAAGGTGGTGGTGCGGGTGGATTAACCCGCGCTCGGCGCGCGGTGTCCGGGCGCGCGCAAAAGCCGCCTCAGGACGCTGCGTCCCGATATGGGAGAGGCTGAGGCTGGGCAGGCGCAGCTCGGTGGTTGCTCAGCAGCCGCAGGGTGATGACGCGCAGCAGGGTGAACGTCACTTCCGGATGCTGGACGCACAGGCGCTCGATGTCCTGCGCGTCGATCCGCAGCAGGTGCGCCGTTCCAAGAGCGCGCGCCGTCAGGGTTCGCTGACGATCCGGCGCAAACAGGCCCAGTTCGCCGAGAAGCTCTCCCGGGTCAAGCACGATCTCGGTTTCGTCGAGCGCGATCCTGCCGCTGACGATGAAGTAAAGATGATCGGCGGCGTCGCCTTTTTCGAACAGGATCGCGTCAGGGCGCAGGGTGACTTTGCGTGAGAACGGCTTCAGCCAGTCGAGCGACACCGCGCCTTGCGTCGCCGCGCGCACCCGCCTCGCCAGCCGAATCAATTCGACCGTCCGCCACATGTTCATGGGCAGCAGGATCAGGTGCAGCGCCAGCACCGGATACGCGCCACTCGCGAAGCCATAGATGATGAACAGGATGTTGCTGCCGATCGCCGCCGCGCGCAGCGGCAGCATGGTGTGCATGCAGAAGGTGAGAAAAACCAGCGCCGACGCCATGTAGCCGACGACGTCGATCCAGATACTGGCTGACCATCCGTCCATCCCGCATATCAATGAAGGGTTTCGCCCGGCCCGGCAATCTGAAAATGACCATGGCGTCCGTCAGGTGCGTCATGGGGGGCGTCAGGGCGCCGCGCGGTCATTCAGCCGCCGCCAGCGCCGCCCCGCGCCCGCGATAGGCCGCGCGCACCGCATCCGCCAGCCGCGCGGTCAGCGCCGCCTTGGGTCCGTGCGCCTGATACATGTTGATCGCGATCGACGGCAGCGGCGGCAAGGCGCCGTCGTGGGCGATTCGCGCCATGTAGGGCGGCACGGCGCTGTCGAGGATCGCGATCACGCCGAGGTCGGCCGACACGCTGGCCTCGATGGTGCGGGTGCTGTCGGCCTCCACCGCCATCACCCAGTCGATCCCCGCCGCCTCCAGCGCGCGCTGGGCGATGGTGCGGAACATGCAGCGGTATTCGAACGCCAGCGGCAGCGGCCGCGCCCGCCAGGCGTGGCCGTCATGGGCGCCGACCCAGACCATCGGGCTGTCGATCAGCGTCTCGCCGCCTGCGTCCACCCCATCCTCGGTGGTCAGGATCAGGTCGGCCCCGCCGCGCGCGAACTGCGCCTTCAGCGCCTGCGTCATCGACGAGATCAGCGACACCCGCACCCGCGGATGGCTGCGCGCGAACTGGCTCAGCACGCCGGGAATGTGCGGATACACCGCATCATGCGGCACGCCCAGCACCAGCTCGCCCTCCCAGTCCTCGCCGGTCATCCGCGCCAGAACCTCGTCGTTCAGCGCCAGCATCCGCCGCGCATAGGACAGCAGTTGCTCTCCGTGGGTGGTGAGTGTCACGCCCCGGCTGGCGCGGTCGAGCAGCGGCTGGCCGAGCGCGGTCTCCAGCCTCTTGACCTGCATCGACACGGCGGACTGCGTGAGGTTCAGCCGCCCCGCTGCGCGCGTCACGCCGCCGACCTCGGCGATGGTGACGAAACTGCGCAGGGCGTCGAGATCGAGGGCGCGGGGCATTGTTCGCCTTTCGTGATGGAAGGCATGAAACCTATTCGTTTGAAATATCGCAAACGCGCGGGCATGACAATCGGGATTAGCGATGGATCAAGCGTGAAACATCGCGAGGAACGATGGAGAGCGCAATGCGCGCAACGACGATACGCCCTCTGGCCGATATCTCCGCCCGCCGCGCCGCAGCCGCGCCGTGGTCCTGGATCGGGGTCCTGTGGCGGCGCGTGGCGCTGTGGCGCGCGCTGGCGCGGGAGCGGCGGGCGCTGGCGACGCTCGACCCCCGGTTGCTGCGCGACATCGGGCTGGACGCGGGCGATGCGGCGCGGGAGGCGGACCGCCCGTTCTGGGACGCGCCTGAGGGGCGGTAGCGCCGCCCCCTCACCCCGACCCTCCCCCCCGGCGGGGGAGAGGGGGCGCAAGGCGAGACGCTTGCGCATCATTTCCGGCGGGAGCGGGCAGGGGCGAGGGCGCTTCAGCGCAAGCGATACCGCTGCAACAGCGAATAGACCGGCCCGCCGTGGCCAAGGTCGGAGCGGTAGAGGCCGAAGCCGTCGGCCCGCGCCGGTCCGGCGAGAAACGCCGCGCGCCCCTCCAGCGCCCTGGCGCAGGCGCGGTCGGTCAGCTCGCCGGGGCGCAGCCGCGTCAGCGTGACATGCGGAACATAGCGCGCAGCCTCGACCGTCAGCCCCGCGTCGCGGCCCGCCTGCGCGACCGTCTCGTGCAGCGCCTCCAGCGCGGGCTCGGGACGCACGGCGGCGTAGATCAGCCGGGGCCGCGCCCCGCCAAAGGCGCCGACGCCGTCGAGCCAGTAGTCGAACGCCGCGCCGCGCACGGCCAGCAGCGCGGCGTGAACGTCCGCCGCCTGCGCCTCGTCGATCTCGCCGAAGAACGCCAGCGTCACATGGAGGTTCGCGCGCGGGACCAGCCGCCCCGGCAGGCCCTGCCGGACCATCTCCAGCCGGTCGCGGACCGGCTCGGGCGGGCTGAGCGCGGCGAACAGCCGGATCATCGCGCCCGCTTGATCAGATCCAGCGCCAGCGGCCCGATCCGGCGCACGATCACCGCCACGCCGTCGGCGTTGGGGTGGATGCCGTCGCCCTGCCAGAGCGCGCGGTCCTCGGTGACGCCCTCCAGAAAGAACGGGTCGTAGAGCGCGCCGTGCTTTTCGGCCAGGTCGGGATACATCGCGTCGAACGCCGCCTTGAAGTCCGGCCCATAGTTGCCCGGCGCCCGCATTCCCGACAGCAGCACCGGCAGGCCGCGCGCGCGCGCCTGCGTCAGGATCGCGTCGAGATTGGCGCGCGACGACGCCGGGTCCAGCCCGCGCAGAAAGTCGTTGCCGCCCAGCGCCACGATCAGCGCGTCGGCGCCGTCGGCCAGCGACCACTCCAGCCGCGCCAGCCCTCCGGCGGTGGTGTCGCCGGAGACGCCCGCGTTGATCACCGTCGCCTCCGGTTCGCCGTTGGCGCGCAGCCACGCCTGAAGCTGGGGAACGAAGCCCTCCTCCGGCGGCAGGCCGTAGCCGTGGGTGAGGCTGTCGCCCAGCGCGACGATGCGCACCTCCGCCGCCGCCAGCGGGCCAATCAGCAGGCTCGCCAGCAGCGCCAGCGCCAGCGCAAGGTTGCGCGCCGCCGTCCGCGCGCCATATCGACAAGCGACGCCCCAAACCCGGACGAGGTTCATGCCCCAGCCTGTTATCGAGCTTGCCGATGTGCGCCTGACGCTCTCCAGCCGCGCAGGCGCCGTGGAGATCCTGCGCGGCGCCGACCTTTCGGTGGCGCCGGGCGAGACGGTGGGGGTGGTGGGGCCGAGCGGTTCGGGCAAGTCCTCGCTCCTCATGATCATGGGCGGACTGGAGCGCGCCACGGGCGGAGTGGTCAAGGCCCTTGGCCGCGATCTGACGACGATGGGCGAGGACGCGCTCGCCCGGTTCCGTCGCGATCATATGGGGGTGGTGTTCCAGTCCTTCCACCTGATCCCGACCATGACCGCGCTGGAGAACGTCGCCGCGCCGCTGGAGCTGGCGGGCGCGCGCGACGCCTTTGACCGCGCCGAGGCGGAGCTTGCGGCGGTGGGTCTGGGCAAGCGGCTCGACCACTACCCGGCGCAGCTTTCGGGCGGCGAGCAGCAGCGCGTGGCGCTGGCCCGCGCCGTGGCGCCCCGCCCGCAGATCCTGCTGGCCGACGAGCCGACCGGCAACCTCGACGAGACCACCGGCGCCGAGATCGCCGACCTGCTGTTCGGCCTGCGCGACCGTCACGGCGCGACGCTGTTGATGGTGACCCACGCGCCCGAGCTTGCGCGCCGCTGCGACCGGGTGGTGACGATGCGCGACGGGCGCACGCTGGCGTCGGACGGGGTGAAGGCGGCGGCCGAATGATCCGGCTGGGCATGGCGGCCCGCTTCGCGGCGCGGGAGCTGCGCGGCGGGATCAGGGGCTTTCGCGTGTTCCTGATGTGTCTGGCGCTGGGCGTGGCGGCGGTGGCGGCGGTGGGGTCGGTGCGGCTGGCGATCTCCGAAGGGCTGTCGCGCGAAGGGCGCGCGATCCTCGGCGGCGACGCCGAGCTGCGCTTCACCTATCGCGGGCCGACCGAGGCCGAGCGCGCCTGGATCGACGCGCGCGCCGACGCGGTGTCGGAGACGGTGGATTTCCGCTCGATGATGGTCGCCGACAGCCCCGCAACGGGGCAGACCGAGCGCGCCTTGACCCAGGTGCGCGCCGTGGACGGCGCCTATCCGCTGGTCGGCGCCGTGACGCTCGACCCAGCCATCCCGCTGGCCGAGGCGCTGGGCTTGCGCGACGGGCGCTGGGGCGTGGTCGCCGATCCGCTGGTGATCGCGCGGCTGGGCGTCGGCGTCGGCGACCCGGTGAAGCTGGGCGCGCAGACCTATGAGATGCGCGCGGCGCTGGTGCGCGCGCCGGATGCGACCGGCGCCGGGCTGGGCTTGGGGCCGCGCACGCTGGTGCTGACCGAGGCGCTGGCGGGCTCGCAACTGCTGAGCGCCGGCTCGCTCTACGAGACCGACGTGCGGCTGACCCTGCCGCAGTTGGCGAACCTGCCTGCGCTGCGCGCGCGGCTGGCGCGCGACTTCCCCGAGGCGGGCATCCGCTGGCGCGACCGCACCGAGCCGGCGCCGGGGGTGGAGCGGTTCATCCAGCGCATCGGATCGTTCCTTGTGCTGGTTGGGCTGGCCGCGCTGGCGGTGGGCGGGGTCGGCGTGTCGGCGGCGGTGCGCAGCTATCTGGATGAGAAGACCGCCACCATCGCCACGCTCAAGACGCTGGGCGCCACGGGGGCTGAGATTTTCGCGGTCTATCTGATCCAGATCGGCGCGCTGGCGTGCCTCGGCGTGGCGCTGGGGCTGCTGCTGGGCGGCGTCGGCCCGGCGCTGATCGGGCCGCTGTTCGCCGCCAGCCTGCCGGTGCCCGCGCTGTTCGACATCTACGCCCGCCCGATGCTGGAGGCTGCGACCTATGGTCTGCTGACCGCGATGGTGTTCGCGCTGTGGCCGCTGGCGCGGGCGCGCGAGGTGCGCGCGGCGGCGCTGTTTCGCGATGTGGCCGATCCGCTCAGCGGCTGGCCGCGCTGGCGCGACGGCGTGGTGATCGGCGCGCTGGCGCTGGCGCTGATCGGCGCGGCGGTGGCGTTGTCGGGCGCGGCGCTGTTTGCGGCATGGTTCATCGCCGGGGCGGCGGCGGCGCTGCTCACGCTGTGGCTGGTGGCGCTGGGCGTGCGGCGGCTCTGCGCGCGGCTGGCGCGGGCGCGGGTGATGCGCGGACGGCCCGCGCTGCGGCTGGCGCTGGCCTCGGTGGGTGGCCCGGGCGGCGAGACGGCGGGCGCGATGCTGTCGCTGGGGCTGGGGCTGACGGTGCTCGCCGCCATCGGCCAGGTGGACGGCAACATGCGCACGCTGGTCGCGCAGGAGCTGCCGACCCGCAGCCCGGCGTTCTTTTTCATCGACATCCAGAACGACCAGCGCGACGGATTCCTTGAGATCGCACAGGCGACCGAGGGCGTCGGCGCCATCGAGACCGCGCCGATGCTGCGCGGCGTCATCACCCGGCTGGACGGCGTTCCGGCGGCTGAGGCGACGATCGACCCCGACGCGGCGTGGATCCTGCGCGGCGACCGGGGCGTGAGCTATGCCGCCGCAGCGCCGGAGGGCGCCGAGATCGTCAAGGGCGCCTGGTGGCCGCAGGACTACGCCGGGCCGCCGCTGGTGAGCTTTTCGGCCAGCCACGCGCGCGAGCTGGGGCTGGACCTGGGCGACACGATCACGGTGAACGTGCTGGGCCGCGAGATCACCGCCACCATCGCCAACCTGCGCGTGGTCGAGTTCCGCGACATGGGAATCAACTTCCTGATGATCCTCGACCCCGGCGCGTTTGCGGGCGCGCCGCACACCCATATCGCCACGGTTTACGCTGCGCCCGAGGCCGAGGGGCCGCTGCTGCGCGCCGTGGGCGGGCAGTTCGCCAACGTCACCGCCATCGGCGTGCGCGAGGCGATCGCGCGCGTCTCCGACAGTCTGGGCCAGATCGCCGCCGCCGCGCGCTGGGGGGCGGCGGTGACGCTGATCACCGGGCTGGTGGTGCTGATCGGCGCGGCGGCGGCGGGCGAGCGCAAGCGCACCTACGAGGCGGCGGTGCTCAAGACGCTGGGCGCCGCGCGGGCCGACATCCTCGCCAGCTTCGCGCTGCGCGCCGCGCTCACCGGGGCGGCGGCGGGGCTGGTGGCCATCGGCTTTGGCGCGCTGGCGGCCTGGGGCGTGATCCGCTTCGTGATGGAGGCCGATTTCAGCTTCGGCGCGGGCTCCGCGCTGGCGGTGGTGGCGGGCGGCGCGCTGGCCAGCCTGCTGGCTGGGCTCGCCTTCGCCTGGCGCCCGCTGGCCACGCGGCCCGCGCGGGTGCTGCGCGCGCGGGAGTGAAGCCGCAGGCGTGAGGGCGCGGACGCAAATCGGCGCATCGCCATCGGATTTGGCGCCGGTTTTGGCCTTGCGGCGGTTGAAAGCGACGCTGTTCTCACCGATATTCAACACCGAGACCTGCGAGCAGGGTGAAAGCACCGGCCTGAATCGGTGCGTCCCTCGCGGGAAATGGAAACTGACAGAGAGGACGCATGGCTCAGTTTGACACCGCGGTTCGCCGCGACAGCGCCTACGCCCAGCAGATCGATGCGGGCTTGCGCGCCCACATGAACTCCATCTACGGCCTGATGGGCATCGCGATGCTCGTCACCGGCGTTGTCGCCTACATCTTCGGGCAGGATCTGCTGTCCGCGATGACCACGGGAACCACGGCGATCATCCCGATGGGGCTGCTCGGCACGCTCTACAGCTCGCCGATGGTCTATGTGATCATGTTCGCGCCGCTGGCGGTGGTGTTTATTTTCGCCGCCCGCCTCAACCGCATGAGCACCGGCGCCGCGCAGGGCGTGTTCTGGGCGTTCGCCGCGCTGATGGGCCTGTCGCTGGCCACGATCTTCGTGCGCTTCACCGGCATCTCGATCGCGCAGACCTTCTTCGTGACCGCGATCGCCTTCCTCAGCCTCAGCCTCTACGGCTACACCACCAAGCGCAACCTGAGCGGCATGGGCACGTTCCTGATGATGGGCGTGATCGGGCTGATCGTCGCCTCGCTGCTGAACATGTTCCTCTTCGAATCGAGCGCGCTGCAGTTCGCAGTGTCGGTGCTCGGCCTGCTGATCTTTGCCGGCCTGACCGCCTATGACACCCAGCGCCTCAAGAGCGAGTATGTCCAGATGGCGGGCATGGGCGCCACCGGTCAGCAGCTTTCGGCCTCGGCCATCGGCGGCGCGCTGAGCCTGTATCTGAACTTCCTGAACATGTTCATGTTCCTGCTTCAGTTCATGGGCGCCGCGCGCGAGTGACCGTCGCGACAGTCTGAAAATATCAAAGGGCCGGAGCCTCACGCTCCGGCCCTTTTTGTTTACGCAGATTAAAAAAAAGACGGCGCTTTTGTGGCGCCGCCGTTGGTCTGTTCCACAAAAGGCGTCAGATCACTTGATCTTGCCTTCCTTGAATTCGACGTGCTTGCGCACGACGGGGTCGTATTTGCGCACCGACATCTTGTCGGTCATGGTGCGGGAGTTCTTCTTGGTCACATAGAAGAAACCCGTGCCCGCGCTGGAATTCAGGCGGATCTTGATGGTGGTCGGCTTCGCCATGGCGCTCTCCAAAGGGGCGAAGCCCCGCTCTCAGTGGTGGGGCAAGGCCCCCAAAGCACGCGCGGCCCGCAACCTGGGCGCAGCGTCAAACAGGCGCGCTTAGTCCCCCATCGCGCCCGCGCTGTCAAGACCGCGCCACGCGCGCCCGCGCCAGCGCCACCGCCAGATAGACCGCCGCCAGCCCCGCCAGCGCCAGCGACAGGCCATGCGGCTCAACCGCGTCCATCGCCGCGCCCACCGTCAGCGGCCCGATCAGCGCGCCGACGCCGTAAGCCGACACCACCGCGGCGTTGGCCGAGACCAGCGTCGCGCCGCGATAGCGCGCGCCAAGCTCGACCAGCGCGATGGTGTAGAGCCCGGCCACCAGCCCGCCCCAGACGAACAGCGCCGCCCACAGCGGCCACTGCGTCTGCGCCAGCAGCGGCAGCGCGGCGGCGGCGAGCACGCAGGTCAGCCCGCAGCCGATCATCATCCAGCGCCGGTTCCAGCGGTCGGCCAGCGCGCCGAGCGGGATTTGCAGCGCCACGTTGCCCAGCACCAGCACCGAGATCAGGAAGGTCGCGGCGTCGCGGTCCAGCCCGGTCTTGACGCCCCAGACCGGCAGCAGCGCCATCACGCCGAACTCGACCGCGCCGAACAGCATCACCGCGCCCATCACGGTCGGGTCGGTGCGGAAAAAGCGCAGCGGCGCGATGGTCGCCACGTCGTCGGGGTGGCTGGCCGGCGCCGCGCCCCAGGCGGTGGCCAGCGGCGCCAGACACAAGAGCGACAGCGCCGCGCAGGCGACGAACGGCGTCGCGCCCTCGAACCCCACCCCGGTCAGGATCATCGGCCCCGCCGCAAAGCCCAGCGACAGGATGGTGGCGTAGAGCCCCACCACCCGCCCGCGCGAACCTTCCGCCGAATCGGCCACCACCCAGGTCTCGGCGCCCACGAACAGCGCGGTGGAGGCGGCGCCTTGCACATAGCGCAGCAGCAGCCACACCCAGTAGCTTTCGGTCAGCGGAAACAGCAGCAGCGTGAGCGACGACAGCACAGCGCCGCCCGCCAGAAACCCCGCCAGCCCGACGGCGCGGATCACGCGCGGCATGAACGGCGCCAGCGTCAGCGCCGACAGCGCCACCATCGCGCCGCTCAGCCCGATCATGCCCGAGGACCAGCCGCCCTGCTCCAGCCGGATCGCGAACAGCGGATGCGTCATGCCCTGCGCCACGCCGAACAGCGCGATGCAGGCGATGGCGCCGATCAGGCCGCGATACGCGGCGGGCGGCGGCGCGGGCGCGCCGCCCAGCGGCGGCAGCGGCGCGCTCATGCAAAACACGGCGGCGGCGGCGCGCTCATGCAAGACACGGCGGCGGCGGCGCGCTCATGCCAGGGCGTCGATGTAGGAGCCGTCGTCGGCGTGGCGAAAGAACGGAACAGGGCGGTCCCGGTCGCCGCTATCCAGCCGCGCCTCGACCTCCGCCAGCACCACCACGGTGATGAACGGCAGGTCCAGCGCCCGCGCCTGCGGCAGCGTCAGCCACGACAGATGCGCCAGCTCGTCCTCGGCGGTGGAAAAGTCGTCGAGGTCGCCGCGCACCGCGTCGGCCTCCGCCAGAAAGAACCGCGCGTCAAAGCGCACGGGCCGCGTCGGCGGGGTGACGGCGCGAAACATGAAGCGCAGCCGGTCGAGCGCGGGCAGCAGGCCGCGCCCGAGAAAGCCGCGCCAGCACGGCGGCGCCGCGCCCGGGTCGCATACGCCGGGCGCGCCCAGCGCGAGGCCGGCCTCCTCGAAGGTCTCCCGCACCGCCGCGCGCGCCAGCGCCGCGCCAAGACCTTCCGGCGCCCCGGCGCCGGGCTCTCCCGCAAGGCGCAGCGCAAGGCGGCGCGCGCAGGCGGCGCCCAGCGCCGGGCCGGGCAGGGCGGCGGCGTCGCCGGGGTCGAGCGCGCCGCCGGGAAATACGAACTTCGACGGCATGAACCGCGCGCCCGCGCCGCGCTGGCCCATCAGCACGCGCGGCGCCGGGCCATCGCGGCGCACCAGAATCAGACTGGCCGCGTCACGCGGCGTGGCGGGGGATGGCGTGCTCATGGGCGGGAAGCTGACGACGCCGCGCGCCGCTGTCCAGCCCCCCGCTGTGGTTCAGTCGGTCGCGCCGCCAAAACCATGCAGGCGCGCCGCCCATTGATAGCCGACGATGGCGCCCTTGATGCGCGGCAGCAGCAGCAGGCACAGCGCCAGCGCCACCAGCGGCCACAGCGTCATGTGCGCCCACGTCGGCACGCCCTCCGTGCCGCGCACGAACAGGATCAGCGGCACCATGAGATGCCCCACCACCAGCATCGTCGCCCAGGCGGGGGCGTCGTCGGCGCGGTGATGGTGCAGATCCTCGCCGCAATGCGGGCAGATCGGCCGCACGGTGAGATAGCCGGTGAACAGCGCGCCCTGCCCGCAGTTGGGGCAGCGACGGCGCAGGCCGTTGAGCATGGCGGCGCCGACGGCGCGATGAGCGTATTGGGTCATGCCCGGCGCTATACGCCCGATCGCCGGAGGGCGCCGCGTGGCGTCGTGTCGCTGGAGGGAATTTTCCGCCGCGCCCTGCGACGGAATCGCGCCGCCTGCGCGTTGAGGGGGTGTTGGCAGGGCGCAGAGTGCCGTCAATGGCGAGCCGCCGCTGGCCGCCGTCTGCGCCGGATGACAGGA
>Ga0210044_10002071_pt1 | contig 30277 bp, 32 predicted proteins | sample CryGey13umfilter_2_FD_183959 | JGI IMG/M metagenome (GOLD analysis project Ga0210044, IMG submission 183959) | Groundwater microbial communities from aquifer in Utah, USA - Crystal Geyser 4/9/14 3 um filter (SPAdes) (version 2) | ecosystem: Environmental > Aquatic > Deep subsurface >... | reverse complement strand
GACAATCGCCATTATTTTAGCCGCCGGCGATAGCAAAAGGGTGCGGGGAATTAATAAAATTTTTTATCGGATTAGCGGGAAGCCCCTGATTTTTTATACAATCAGGGCTTTTGAAAAACATCCTCAAATTAAAAAAATAATTTTAGTAGCCAAAAAAACTGATTTTAGAAGATTTTTTTCCTTAATTAAAAAATATAAATTCAAGAAAATAGCAAAAATAGTTGGAGGTGAAAAAGAACGACAAGACTCAGCTTTTAATGGGTTAAAGGCAGTTGAAGACCTAGAGGCAAAACCCAGAGATTTAATTTTATTCCATAATGGTTGCAATCCTTTAGTTTCTCAAAATGAAATTACAAATGTTATTAAAACGTCGGAAAAATACAAAGCAGCTTTAGTTGGTCAACCAGCAAGAGACACAATAAAAGAAGTAGCTAAAGATAGATTTATTATCAGAACGGTGAATCGAAAAAAAATTTTTTTAGCCCAGACTCCTCAAGCAATTGAATATAATTTAGCAAAAGAAGCCTTTGAAAAGGCTTTTAAGGATAAATTTAAAGCAACAGATGATGTTTCTTTGGTAGAAAGATTAGGAAAAAAGGTCAAAATGGTTCCCTGCTCTTATAAAAATATCAAAGCTACCACTAAAGAAGATTTAGAAATCATCAAAAGGCTATTATGAAAATCGTCTTTGCGAAAAACATTGGTTTTTGCTCCGGAGTCAAAAGAGCAGTAGCCATTGCTGAAAAATCATTAAAAAAAGACCCAAAACCAGTTCAGTTTTTAGGCCCATTAATTCATAATGAAAAAGTGGTTGAAGGATTAGAAAGGAGGGGAGGAAAAATCGTTTCTAATTTAAAAGAAATTAAACCTGGAACGCTAATAATTAGAGCTCACGGAAAAGTTTTAAATCCAAATAAAATAAAAAATTTATTAATTAGAGATACTACTTGCCCTCTGGTAAAAAGAGCTCAAAATTCTGCTAAAAATCTTTTTAAACAAGATTACCAAGTAATAATTATTGGAGATAAAAATCACCCGGAAGTAAGAGGGATAAAAGTACAAATTAGCAATAAGGCAATTGTAGTTGAAAATCGGTTTCAAACTAAAAGATTAAAAAATTTTAAAAAAATAGGGGTAGTAGCTCAGACTACTCAAAATTTAGATAAAGTTAATCAAATTTTAAAAATTTTAAAAAACAAAGCTAAGAAGTTCAAATGGGTGAATACCGTCTGTCCCGAAGTGGTATTTCGTCAAAAGGAGCTGTCTAAGATTTCAAAAAAAGCTGATGGAATTTTGGTGATTGGTTCTCGGTCTTCAGCAAATACTAGACGACTGGCGGAAATAGTAAAGAAAGTCAAAAAACCAATTTGGTGGATAAATTCTTTAGCGAAGTTAAAAAAAATCAATTTTAAGGATATTTCCAGTTTAGGAGTTGTCTCGGGGACTTCGACTCCGGATTGGGAAATTAAGAAAATAAAAGAATGGTTAGAAGAAAAAGTAAAATAGTAAAAATTGGCAATCTAAAAATCGGGGGGAATTCCCCTATTTTGGTTCAATCGATGACCAATACTCCCGGCTGGGATGTTGAAAAGACTGTTAAGCAAATTAAAAAATTAGAAAAAACCGGCTGTGAAATAATAAGAATCGGTGTCCCTGATTTAAGGTCGGCTAAAACCATCAAAGAAATTAAAAAGAAAATTAATATTCCTTTAGTGGCTGATATTCATTACTCGGCAGAATTAGCTCAAGAATCAATAAACCAAGGGGCGGATAAAATAAGAATAAATCCGGGAAATTTCCCTAAATCAGAATTGGCTAAAATAGTTAAGCTTTGCAAGAAAAGAAAAATCCCAATTAGAATTGGAATAAATAGCGGCTCTCTCGAAAGAGAGATATTAGGAGGAGAAAAAAGAGTAACCGCCGAAATGATGGTAAAATCAGCTTTAAGGAATATTAGATTGATGGAGAAACTCAAATTTTATGATTTAGTGATTTCTCTTAAGGCTCCTGATGTTGAAAGAAGGATAATATTGTGACATTATGTTCAGAAAAGTATTTTGAGAAATTTCTTTAGCGACAAATTTCACAATTTTCCAAAATTTTAAAAAACTTTTCGACTCTTAAATTAATTTCCTTCTTCGATAAATTTAAATAGCTCGGGTACATCTCTAAGTCTATTATACCCCGTTAGAAAATCTTAAAGTAATCATTGGAGAAGTTTTTTAATTTCTTGTTAATTTTCTAACGGGTTATACAACAGAAAAGCCGCCTTTCGGCGGCTTTTCAGAACGTTTTAGCGTCTAAATCTTTCTGCTCTTCTTTTTGCCCAACAATCTCGACAATAAATAGGTCTATCGGGAGAAGGCTCAAATGGAAGTTCGGTTATTTCTTTTCCGCAATCAGCGCATTTCCAATTTCCCTGATACGTTTGACGCTGGGAAGAAGGGCTTTCCTCAAATTTTTTGAAGGCCATAAATCTCTACGAAATACGAAATTTTTACGAAAATACGAAAAATAAAGAGGTGTTCGTAATTTCGTACGGTTTTCGTAATTTCGTAGGATATTTAAATTAAAAACGACCTTTTCCACCTTTGGAGTCGCTATTTATTTTAGTTCTCGTTAATTTTAAATTATCGATAACTTACTTTAAATAGCCAACTTTAGGCAAATCCATTATATGATGTCTATTTAACAAGTCAAGTGAAAAAGCCCAATTACTTTATTTTGTTTTCCTGGGGCCCGCCCGGAGGGCGGGAGGGTGGTGGGTGGGTTGTAGTCTTCAAATTCGGATTCTTGGCAAATAATATTAAAAGTTTTAATCGCTTCTTCAGTTTTATCAATAATGAGTTCAATCCCCTTTTCTTGAATGAATTTTTTAGTTTCTTCGGTAACTTTTGCTATTCCTGCTTCACCGGTTCCAATAATGATTATCTCAGGATTTTGTGCTATCGCCCTTTTTACCTCTTCAATATCAATAACATGGCTTTCTCTTCGCCACCATTTCAAAACCTCACCAGTCCAGCGAACTTCAACATCATATTCATAAGTTTTCCCATCAATAGTAATAGAGCCAAAATGGTATTCTCCAATCATGCTTTTTCCAGATTTAAATTGGACCATTTACCGCAGCGATCCCCCCACCTTGCCATTATTTTCTCCTCTATTCTTGCCTCAATTACCTCGCAACGATTAGGGCAGCCCCGGCATTGGAAAGAAGTACATTTAATATTTTTATCAGAAATTTCAAATCCTAGAAATTTAGTTTTTAGGGGAGGATTTTCTTTAACCAAAAGAGCCGCCCCCAATGCTCCCATTACTGTATTGTGGAGAGGAACAATGATTTTTTGCCCTAAGGCCTCTTCGAATGCCCTTCTTAGTCCGATATTCTCAGAAACTCCTCCTAGAAAAACAATCGGCGGTTGAATATTTTTTCCTCTGGCGACATTATTTAAAAAATTTCTAACCAATCCTTCACAGAGACCGGCCACAATATCTTCCGTTGGGTGACCAATTTGCTGCTTATGGATCATGTCTGACTCGGCGAAAATCGTGCATCTTGAAGCGATTGTGGTTGGATTCGTTGATTTCAAGGCAATTTCTCCAAATTCCTCAATTGGAATCCCTAACCTAAAAGATTGGGCATCAAGAAAAGATCCTGTGCCGGCTGCACAGACGGTCTGCATCGCAAAATCAACTACCACTCCATTTTCTAAAATTATAATTTTTGAGTCTTGGCCGCCAATTTCAATTACTGTCTTAGCGTCGGGAACGAAAGAACGTACTCCTTTTGCATGGGCAGTAATCTCATTTTTTATTAAATCAGCTCCGGTAATCACCCCGGCTAAATAACGAGCTGAGCCAGTAGTTCCAACTCCAGCAATTTCGATGTCGGGATTATAATTTTTAATTTTATTGTTTAGCTCCCTAAGTCCTCCCTGGATAGTTCCTATTGGATTGCCTGAAGTTCGTAAATAAAGTGGAAATAAAACCTGGTTATTGGTATCAATCAAAACCAATTTAGTAGTGATTGAACCAACATCGATGCCTAAATAACACTTCATATAAATTTTTAATTTTTAATGATTTTTTTATTCTGACGGTAACCCCTAACTACATCCATAAAGGCCTCAAGCCTAGTGTCGATTCCAGCCTCGGCCGTTTGTTCATCTAAAGATATTGATAAGAATGGAATCCTCGATTCTCGATGAATTTTTTCCAAAATCGGCCTAACCGTAATCTCTGGCATACACTGAAACGGAAGAAGATGAATTATACCATCAAAATCTTTTTCTATATAGTGAAGCATTTCGTAAATGGCGTCTCTGCCATGACCACCAACGGTAGATTTCAAATAAGGATTTATTTTTCTCTGGATGATCCAGTCCTTCCAGGGGAAAATTAGTTTTTTTAGATGATAGGTAATATCCATCTGCCGATAAACTTCAATCCCTTCTAAGCCCAACTTCCTTTCAACCTCAAAATTGATAGTTGGGTCACAAACTGTATAAATTTCTCCAACCAAAGCAACTTTTGGCAAGTCTTTACCTTCCTCAATTTTAATTCCAGAAAATCTTTTTAAAATCTCCTTTTTGAGCTTCTGAAAATCCTTTTCCGTTTTTAACTCATCGAGTTTTAAAAAGCTCTCTTGTAAGATTTTATCAGTAATTCCTTTCTCTATTTCTCTCGGGCGGTAAAACTGGGCTAATTTTTCAATTTTTTCAATTAAATGTAGTTTTTTGAAGAAGAATCTTCCAGCTTTTAAAATCTGCAACAATGAGGCACCGGAAATTTTTTTAATCGTTGAATAAATATCTTTTGGAGTGGCTCGGAAATCCAGAAAAGCGATATCGTGGCCTGCCTCTTTTAAGACTTTTTCTTGAATTGCGCCATAATACCTTTGGCGGCAAGAACCTCCAACGTTTTGAACCATAAAAATAGTGTTCGCTCCCTTTTTTAAAGCTGGCAGATAGTTGCCCAGGGTTACCTTCATCGGAAAACAATACATTTCTGGAGAAAGCTTTGCTCCCTCAGCAATGGCCTGAGAGGTTGTTTTCTCTGGGGGAATAACTTCTAAACCCAATTGCTCAAAAATGGTCTTAAAAGCAATCGTATAATTCCCCCATCTAGCAAAAGTAATGATAGGTTTTTCCATATGTTAGGATAAAGTGTCTAAAAAAGCTTCTAATCTTGTTTGGATTCCGGCTTCACCAGCTTGTTCGTCAATCATTAGATATAGAAAGGGAATTTTATTTTGTTTAAATGTTTTTTCTACAAATTCTTTTATTACCGCATCACAACCACAACCAAAAGAAGAAATCTCGATCACGCCAGTAATATCGTGCTTCAAAACTTCTTTTATCCTTTCCATTATCTCTTCCCCAAATTCCCAATGAAATTTCGGCCACCCTAATTTTTGAGGGGCGAAGAGGACTTTGTCCCCTTCTTTACCTTCGCTTCCATAAGTGGAAGCTCGGTATTTGAGGCTTGAGGTTTGAGTTTTTATTGGGACTTCGTCAATAAATATAGGTTGGGCCCCCAATTTCTCCAATTTTTCTTTCATCCTTAAATTAACATAATCGTCGTATAAATTGTAGGGGTGAGAAATTAAAACTATTTTTGGCTTTTTAGATTGGATTTTAAGGGAAAATTCTTGCTTTTCTTTTTTCTTAAATTCTTTTTCTTTTAAAAAAGCGAGCTCTTGAGCTTTTTTTATTTCTCCTCTATTTTTATTTAATTTTCCCCCTAATCTTTTAAGGGTTTTCTCAAATTTCTCTTTTCTCTCATCAAAGTTTTCAGTTAAAATTGGAGTCTTAACTAGAATCTTCCCTAAATCGGGTAAGCCAAAAAATTTAGGGCAGTATTCTAATTTTTCTTCAGTTGCCTTTAATCTTGGAACAAAAATAAAATCGCATTTCGGGACGGCGGGTGGGCTGTAGTCTAACCAAATTAAATGACCAAAATAAACTTTATTTGAAAAGCAGGTTTCGGGGTCAGCTACTTTAACTCCCATCTCCACAATTTCTTTATTAGTCGAAGGGGAAAGTAAAACTTTAAAACCTAATTCTTCAAAAAAAGTCTCCCAAAAATGAGGTCTCTTCCAATAAACTAAAGCTCTTGGTATACCGATAGTCATGATTAAAAAAGAGTTCCTTGTTTAGATAAAGTTTTTTGTTCGCCTTTGGAGAAGATTCTAATTTTTCCGTAAATTCCATCATAGCCAGGCTCAATATAGACTTTTCCTTCCCTGACTCTGATTATACCTTCAGCAATTTCAGGCAAAGTAACTGTTTCCAATTCCGAGCGAGAGACATCGATTAAAATCTCAAACTCATTTCCGAACTTTTCAATTAGATTTTTGTATTCTTCTTCACCTTGTTTAGTACCTACTAGTGTTCCTAAAGCATCGGCAATTATTTCTGTTAAAGGGACTAGACTTTTAAAGGGAATGACATTTTCTGGTTTAAAACCTTCTTCTCTATCAGATAGCTGCTCGACTCTATTTAAAACTCCGATAGTTAAAGGTCTGCCGCAATTTGGACAGATATTATTATATTTTTTTGATTCGGCCGGTGACAAACTAATTCCGCATATTCTGTGACCATCATAATGATATTTCCCTTCTTCGGGAAAAAATTCAATAGTGTATAAGAATCTTTTGGGATCTTTTGTTTTTATTGCTTCGCTAATAGCTGAATAACTTAATCCTGTATCAAAAACATTGGCTTCCCTGCCTATTTTTTGAGGCGAATGGGCATCTGAATTACTAATTAACGCAACCTTTCGACCATCGGGAATTCGCCAAAGCATTAGTGGGTTAGCTGAGAGTCCCGTTTCGCCAGCGAAAATATATTTTGAATACTCGTCAAAACATTCTTCAAGAGAGTTAAATCCCGATTTAGAACCGAACAAAGAAAACCAAGGGGTCATTAAATGCGCGGGAACAACTAAACAATCTGACGAAACATTAAAAACAATCTTCGCCAATTCTTTGGCATCTAAGCCCAAGATTGGTCTGCCATCTGATTTTAAATTTCCAATCCAACCTAATTGAACATTATTTTTTTCAACGACTTCAAAAGAGGGGGCAAAAATAATAATGTGAATTTTCCTTAATTTGCCTTTTTTAGAGTAAATACAACTAACTTCAGTGGTTAAAATAAACCTAGTTTCTGAATTAGAATTTTTAAATTTAAAAAGTCCGGGCTCAGCCGGCTCCAATTTTTCTTTTAAATTTTTTAACCACTCGGGATGAGTAAAGTCTCCGGTCCCTAAAACTTTTATTCCCTTGAGCTTTGCCCACTTCTCAAGATTCTCTAAATTCATGTCACGACTTGTGGCCCTGGAATATTTTGAATGCAGATGGAAGTCAGCAATAAATTTCATATATTTATATTCATCTAATCAATTTATCATTTTAAAGGCTTTAAATCAAAAAGGGCATCTGAAACTAAAAAATCTCAGTGCCCTAATCTGTTATAAAAAAGATAAATAAGAAAAATTTATTTTCTTTCGAGCTTTCTTTTTTCTCTTTCAAATAATTTTTCTTCCAATAACCCGAAGCCGGCTAAAATTAAAAGAGTCAAGAGGGTGGTAAAAATTGCCAGAAAATAGAGTTTGGCTCCAGTAGCTATTCCGATAGCTCCTGCCATCCACAAACCGGCTGCGGTAGTTAATCCTACAATTCCCGATGGGTGGCGGAAAATCACTCCTGCCCCAATAAAACCAAGGCCAATGGCAACCGCCTGAATGAGTCCGACGAGATTAAAGATTGTATCTTTTCCAGAAAATAAATTTAAGAATTGAAATAAAATTATAGCGAAGAGGCAGGTGGCGAGAGAGACTAAACTATAAGTTTGGAGGCCAGCTCCTTTTTTCTTTATCTCCCTTTCTAATCCAATCAAGGCACCCAAAAGGGTAGCCAAAAGTAATTGGCAAATAATATCAATTTCCATAATAAAGTTTAGAGTTTGTAAACTTTATAATCCTCCCTGACTTTTTGGCCAACCTGGAGTCCAACAGAGTTACCCGCTTTAGCCTCTTTGACTTTTTCGTGTTCAATCTCCATTGATTCAACGGTCTGGGTAAAATCAGTAACACCACCAACAATTCTAATTGTATCGCCGACTTTCAGGGTGTCGGTGAGTTCCAAAACTGCTACCCCGATGTTCCCAAAGTAGTGAGTGACTTTGCCGATTAATTTTCCTTCTTCAGGAAGAGGTTCTTCGTTTGGCATAAATAATAATTAATAATTATTAATTATCTTGCCGACCTTTATAATTTAGAATTCATCTTTTTTTCCTTTTTAATTTGCTCAACTAATTTTTGAACTAATTTTTTAGGGTCCTTTTCGTAAATAATTTTTTTAACTCCTCGGTAAGGACCGGTGGCAATAATTTTTATTTTATCTGCTGTCCCCCCCGTTCCCTCTAAAACCCCAATTGGTTTTTGAATTTCAAAGGCGGTAGCAAATTCATGCAGAGTACCCATTCTCCCACAAACAATAATTACTCCATCGACCGATTTTGTCATAATGACGTTTCTTCCAACATAGTCAGCTCCAGTATAAACCATCACATCGAAAGGATCTACCGGTAATTTATAGGTTTTTAAATGGGCGGCCTCGGAAGTAGCTGGAGAAAAACCAACAGAAAATCCGCCAACTTTTTTACAACCTTGGGCAGCAAAATAGGGAACGCCGGTAGTAGCACCAGTAACTAGAACACATTTTTGACGGGCAATTTCACGACCAACCTCTTTTGAAACTTCCTCAATCCCTTTACAACAGTGACTAACTCGGGCAGCTCCTGAAACGGCGATTTTGTATTTCATAACCTACGAATAATTAGTTTCTTCTTTTATTATACTATATTTTAAGCAAAACTAAAAACCGCCAGAGGTTTCTCTAACGGGTTTTAGTGAGGGGGTTCAGTCTTAACAAACTTGGCTTAATCAAATTTGCTGGGTTTGGACATAACCAGGAAGCTTCTTTATCCTCCTTTGTTAAAAACTGTGTCCTTAGAGAATTATATCTCGCACCCCCTCGATTCTAATGATAATTTACCAAAAATACTTGTCAACCCTGTTAGAAATCAAGTTATCCACATTTATTAAAAATCTTATACATCTAACATTTGATAGGGAACTTCTAACGGGGTCAAGTTCTTTAGGAGCCTGTCCGAAGGACAGGAGGGTGGCGGGTGGGTGGCGTCCACAATTTGTGCCCTCACTCCGACTCGAACGGAGATTTTGACCTCCGGAGGGTCACGCTTTATCCATTAAGCTATGAGGGCTTGACTTTTCGGCAATTAAATAAATATTCGATCTTTTACCTGTTTCGTTTCTTGCAATGCCTTTTTTTATTATTTTTAAACCGCTTTTCTCTACTAAATATTGTAACTCTTTTTTAGTGAAGAAATGATAATATCTTTCTGTCTTATGGGCCCAGGGTATGAAAGCATCCCCGAAGTCCAACTTTGATTTTCCTATTAATTTTGAAAAATAATATTTTAAAAGCAAGAGAAATGTATCTTTTCTCCAAATGTCCCAAACAGTCAAAACCAGAAGGCCGTCCGGTTTTAAAACTCTTTTGAGTTCCAATAATGCTTTTTTTCTTAATTCTTCTGAGGGAATAGTATGTAAAACAGCAATAGAAAAAACCTTATCGAAATTATTGTTTGGAAATGGTAAATTTAAATTATCAGCAACTAAAAAATTATTTTGAGGATATTTTTTCTTAGCGAGTTCAATTAATTTTTCCGATATATCGATACCTAAATAATTTATATGTTTGTCTTCCAATAGTTCTAAAAGTCTGCCATTTCCGCAACCGACATCCAAAACACTGTCTCCTTTCTTAATGTAATTTCTGAAAATATTAAATTCATCCCAAATATTCCACCGCGTTCTTGAAAAATCTTCAGCAATCAAGTTATAATCTTCTTTGGTCTTCCTTAAGAGATATTCAGCATATTCTTTTTTCATAACCCTAAGAATTACGAATAATTATGAATATTTTAGAAATTATAATCGAAGATTTAATTAAAAGTCGTATCAAAACCTCGGCTGGTTTAGCTATGGTTAAAAGGAAAATGGCTAAAAAATATAAGATTCCTTGTCCAAGCAATATTGAGCTATTAAAAGCTTATCATAAATTGGCTATAGATAAAAGAATACAACCCACCCACCACCCGTCAGTGAAAAGATTGGAAGATTTACTCAGAACTCGACCTATTCGTTCACTTTCGGGAATTGTTAATGTTTCTGTTTTAACAAAGCCCTATCCTTGCCCGGGAAAATGTCTTTATTGCCCGATTGAAAAAGGTATTCCTAAAAGTTATGTTTCCGGAGAACCGGCGGTAGAAAGAGCGAAAAAATTAAATTACGACCCTTATTTACAGGTCAAAAAAAGAATTGAAATGCTAAAATCCGAAGGCCATCCCACCGATAAAATTGAGTTAAGAATTGTTGGGGGAACCTGGAGCTTTTATCCTAAAAAATATCAAAATTGGTTTGTCAAAAAATGTTTTGATGCTTGTAATGAAAAAAATGCTAAAAACTTAAAAGAAGCCCAAGAAAAAAACGAAAAAGCAAAGTATAGAATCGTTGGGCTATCGATCGAGACGAGGCCAGACTTTATTAATACTCAAGAAATTAAACAATTAAGGAAATTGGGGATGACAATGGTTGAACTTGGTGTTCAATCAATTTATGACAATGTCTTAAAAATAAATTTACGAGGACACGGAATTCGAGAAACAATTTTAGCCACTAAGCTCTTAAAAGATGCTGGATTTAAGGTTTTGTATCAGATGATGCCGAATTTGCCAGGGTCTAATTTTAAAAAAGATGAAAAAATGTTTGAAGAGCTTTTCTCTAATCCTGATTTTCAACCAGACCTTCTAAAAATTTATCCCTGTGCTCTCTTAAAAGAAGCTCCTCTTTACAAATTATGGAAAGCTGGGAAATATAAGCCATACACTGACAATCAATTAATAGATTTTATAAAATCAATCAAAAAGAAAATTCCCTATTATGTCAGGATTCAGAGAATTACCAGAGATATTCCTTCCCAAAGAATTTTAGTTGGAGGAGCTAAAATTTCTAATCTTCGTCAAATTTTAGCCGAGAAAATAAAAAAAGAAAATTGGAGATGCCATTGCATAAGATGTCGTGAGGTAAAAGAAAAATATAATCCAGAAGAAAAGGTTTATCTTTTCAGACAAGATTACGAAGCCTCTGGCGGGAAGGAAATCTTTTTAAGCTTTGAAAATAGAAATAGAACAAAACTTTATAGTTTGCTCCGTCTACGAATCACTTCTCAGAATAAAGCGATAGTCCGCGAGATTCACACCTATGGTCAACTTGTTTCAGTTGCGGAAAAAAATTTAGCTCCTCAACACCGAGGTTTTGGCAAAAAAATAATTAAAGAAACAGAAAAAATAGCCAAAAAAGAATTTGATTTAAACAAAATCGCCGTAATAAGCGGCTTCGGAGCAAGAAATTATTTTCGTAAATTAGGATACAAATTGGAAAATACTTATATGATTAAAAACCTTTAATGGTTTCCCCTATTTTTTTAAAATCCTTCTCTAAAATCTTTCTAAATTTTTGAAATCTTATACCGGCTGCTGGATGATAAGTGACGAAGTATTCTCTACCATCTTTTTTAACCAATTTTCCTCGGTAATCACCGAGTTTTTTATTCGGGAAAAATACTGAAAAAGCAATTTCCCCTAATAAAATAAATTTTTCTGGATTTATAATTTCGATTTGTTTTTTAAAATAAGGTAAACAGGCTTCAATTTCTTCACTTTTTGGTTTTCGATTTTTATAATTTTTTTTCATACTATTTTCTTTTTAAATTTGTCAATTTCAATCGTCGGATAATATTGCGAATATTATTCGCATCTCTTTTCAATTTTTGGGCAATGAGTTTGGGCGATTTTGTTTTATAATTATTTTTTATATAATTTAATTCCTCAGCAGAAAGTTTTCTATATAATAGTTTCCTACCAGGATCGATTTTATAGTGAAAACAGGGGATAATATATTTCTCAATTATTTTCAAAAATTTAATTGAGTTTTCAGTGTTGAATCTTAAGTAATGCGTTCCGCTATCGGAAGTGCCAATAGTTGTTGGGAGGTTCCATTTCTCTTTAAAATATTTTTGAATTATCAATTGTTCTTTATAACTAAAACTGTTTGTGGCCAATAGAGCTCTCCCTCGAGATTTGATATAACTGCCATCATCCATATACCAAATTGCAATAGAAAATGGAGTAAGTTGGTTTAGCGCCTCTCTAGATATTTTCTTCTTGCCATTTTTATAAAAAAAGTTGTAAAACTTTAAAAACTCTGGATGTTCTCGAGTAAAAAATTGATGAGAAAAGTAAGTTTTATCTTTTACTCGAATTTTAACCTTTTTCACCCCGCTTAGGACAAGATTTTTCCAAATATTATATTTCCAAAATACATAATCTTTCTGTTTAATACTATGCCCTACTCTAAGGGAAGGGTATGTTTCTTCTTTTTTCTTACCTAATCTGTCATCGCCTAAGAGAGCACCAAAAAGATATTCTTTTTGGATCTTAGTCAATTTAGGAAGTGGATGCCTTTCAAAATAAGTCAATCTTTTTATTTTATATTTTCTTCGCCAATAATTAATTGCGTATCTGGGGGTATTTAAAATCTTAGCAATATCATCTATGCTTTTCCTTCCCTTGGAGTATAATTTCTTTAGAATTTTTTCATCAATTTTCCATTTCATGTTTTTTTTCTTTTTTTAGAAAAAGAGACTGGGCGACATTTCATTACGGAAGTAATATAAATTTTTTTTCTATCAAGTTGGGCCATTTTTATGAGTTTATCTAAAAATTTTCCGGCTCTTCCGATAAACGGTTTTCCTATTTTGTCTTCCTCAACCCCGGGCGCCATCCCCAAAATTATAATTTTGGCATTAACTGGTCCCGCTCCGGGAACAGTATTTTTTCTTAATTTCCACAAACGACATTTTTTACAGTTCCTAATTTCCCGATTTAATTTTTCTAATTTCTCTTTCTTGACCATTAAGGTGTTTTACTTATTCTTCTATTCCATTGTATAATAAAATAAAAGGTCGCAATAATAATTGAATTTTGAATATTTATTATGTGGTATTGGATATTAATTTTCATTTTTGTTGTTTTTGGGTTAGGCGGCCTCCGAGTGATTAATCAATATGAAAGAGGGGTGGTTCTGACATTAGGAAAATATACTGGAACTTATACACCAGGGTTAAGATGGATTCTAATTGGAATTCAAAGAATAATTAAAGTTGATATAAGAATTACTACAGTTGATATTCCTCGTCAAGAAGCAATAACAAAAGATAATGTTCCGGTGGGGATAAATGCAGTTGTCTATTTTAAGGTTGAGAGGGCGGAAGATGCCGTCTTAAAAGTGGAGAATTATTCTTATGCTGTTTCTCAGTATGCTTTGGCTGCTTTAAGAGACATTATCGGCGGAGTGGAACTCGATACTTTACTAACTGAAAGAGAAAAAATAGCTTCTGATATTAAGAAGGTTGTTGATATGGAAACTGCTCCTTGGGGGATTGATGTTACAGCAATTAAAATGCAGGACATAGAACTCCCTGCTGCTATGAAAAGAGCAATGGCTGCCCAAGCAGAAACCGAAAGAGAAAAAAGAGCAATAATTATTAAGGCCGAGGGAGAAGTAAAAGCTGCCGAAAACTTACAAAAAGCAGCTGAAATCTTGGGCGCAATTCCCGGCGGTTTGTCTTTAAGGACGCTGGGAACAATAGAAAAACTCCAGCCCGACCCCTCAAAAACAGTGATATTTGCTCTACCAGTAGAAATTTTCGAAGGAATAAAATCTTTAATAAGCGAAAGAAAAAAGAAAGAGTAGAAATAATAAAAATAAAAATAAGAGTTTAAGGGTTTAACAAAAGGAGATCAATTTTCTCCTTTTTGTTTTCGTTTAAAAAATTATCTAATTTCTTTTAGAAATTCCTCAGCTAACTTTGTAGTTTCGGCTGTGCTTTGATAAAAAGCTTTCCAGACTACTATAATATCGGCGCCATTTAGTATCGCACGCTGAACTTCATCAATGGTATCTCCTCCAGCTATAGAGACAAAGGCATCAAAATTATCTTTAATTTGGTTTATTTGATAAAAAGGAATCTGTTTTTCTTTTGAAAACTCTGTTTCGTCTACACCCCGATGTAAAACAACGATATCGGGAGGTTTTTTTAATTCTTTTAAAACACTAACCGGATCCTCCACATTCATCATATCAAGCATTGAATCAATTTTATTTTTCTGGCATTCTTCGATGAACCTATCGATTGTTTCAATAGGAGCTACCCCAAGACAAGTAACGGCTTGAACTTCGGCTTCAGCTGCCATACTTACTTCGCGTAACGCCAAATCGGCACATTTCGTATCTGCCACAATATAAGTTTCCTCAGGTTCAGGCACTACATTTTGTATCTCTGAAATGGCTCTTTTGCCATATATTTTTATTAAAGGAGTACCTACTTCAATCAAAATCCTCTCAGATGATGGTAACTGATTAATAATTGATCTTGCTTCGTCAAGTGTACTATTTAAAGCAATCTGAAGATATTTTTGTCTTCTTTTTAGAATCATTTTAGCTCTTTTAAAAATTCATTAGTAATTGCGGTAATTTTTTCTGGATTTTCATTAAAAAGTCTCCAGACTATTATAATATCAGCATCATTAAAAACCCCTGTTATAACCTCGTTAATTATTTCTCCGCCTGCTACGGCAATTAAAACATCGTCGTAGACACTTTTTATTCTTTCTATTTCATGATAAGGGACTTCTTTTTCTCTGTTTTCTTCTCCTTCATCGACGCCACGATGCAACATTACTATTGTGGGAGGTTTTATGAGCTTGCTCAGAATTTCAAAAGGATATTCAACGTTCATCATATCAAGCATTGAATCAATTCCAATTTCTTCACACCTTTTAATGAATTGGTTTATGGTCTCTATGGGAGCGAGACCCAAACAAGTTGCAGCAGAAGCTCCTGCCGAGGTTACTGCCTCTACTTCAGTGAAGGCTCTATCCATACATTTTAAATCAGCAATAATATAAGGGCTGAAGGCAACTTTTTTATATTTCGCGATTTCTCTTTTTTGCTCTTTTTTTATTGATTTCAATAATAAATCTATTAAGGGAGTGCTAATTTCCTGTAGTCGAAAAGATTTCATTCTGGAAATATTAGATGTTCCGGAAATATAACCAAAAACCCTTTGTTCCCATATAGTTTTGATCTCGCTAATTGCATGAGTGCCGTAAGCTTTAATTAAGGGATAACCAGCTTCAATTATAATTCGATCCGATAGGGGCAGAGAGTTAATCATTACCGCTATTTCTTCCAAAGTACGATTAAACGCAATTTGTAGATATTTTTTATTTCTTTCGAGCATTTTTTAATTTTAACAGAAAATTAAAGTAATTAAAAAACCAAATATTGAAAAGAAGGCAATTGGTGGTAGGGCGGGAATTGGTTGGCGGATTTTTTGCCGAGTAAAAATATAAAATCCAATAAAGAGCCCAACTAAAGAAAAAATGGCAACTATTAAAGAATTCAAAATGCTAACTGGAACTAAGGAGGCAGAAAATAAAAGAGGGAAAATGACATCACCACCTCCTAAAATTAAAAATTTCCCTCCAGGTTCAATTTTTTCTAAGCTTTCCCGGAAACCAAGAATATTTTTGGGGATAATAAGAGCCAAAATGGCTCGACTTTCTATCATTTCTTTTGCCATCTTTACCATGTGTTTTGTTTTGTAAACGGCAATGAAATCATAAATTGAGAAAATGATTAAAAGGGCTACCACAATAATGGGTTGAAGGGCTAATCCTAGGGTGCTTCCTACTCCCGCCATTCCCAAAATCATTAAAATATCTTGATTCAAAACCGATGGCTTTTTCAGCCACCAGAAAATTAAAAGAAAAAGAATGAAAAAAGGAATGGGTTCTGAAAACCAGGCCTCAAGAAAAAGTAATCCGCCTAATAAGACTGTTAAAGTAAAAAGAAATTTAAAAATTATCCGCCTTCCCGGTTCAAATTTTGAAAAACGAATTAAAAGAAGAATAAATAAAGTAGCGAAAAGAAAAGAGATAACAAATTTCCAAAATGGAATTTGGTGAATTCCAATTTTTTGAATTTTCAAAATTTCATTAATTCTAGAAGCGGCGACAATCCCCAATCCTAAGGTTAAAGAAAATAAAAAAGCTTCCCAGAAAAAAATCTTCCAAGGATGTAAAAGAGGAATTGTTTTTAATTCCTCCTCGCTTTTTGTCTCTTCACCATTTGACATTTTAGATAAATAAATCTACTCGGAGTCCGGTAAGCTAACTTTCCTTTCTTAGCGCGTTTTGATGAATAATTTCTCATGCCAAACTCTTTAACCTTCTTTGAGCTTCGATTTTTTCCCGCTTCGAAATTTTGCTTTTTTTGATTCCCTTTTCCATGATTTCTAAAGTTTTATCGTAAACCGAACATGAAACCGGGAAGGGAGTAGAATCCTTGCCCCCATGAGCGAATGAATATCTTGATGGATCTTCGTAGGAGGGCCGGGCACCGTAGATTATTTCGCTGACTAAAGAAAGTGCACGGATTGTTTTTGGACCTACTCCTTTTAATGAAAGAAGTTTCTCAAAATTTTCTGGATTTTCAAAGTGAGCAGCGAAAATTGTTTTCTCTAATCTTTTTAAATCAAATTTCTCTTTTAAAACCGGGTGCCAATGAAATTCAACATTTTTTAACTCCATTTCAACAAAACCCGGAATCCTCTGTTGCCTGATTAAGGTATCTGATTTTTGAGAGATTAATTTAATGTCTTTTAAAAATGTTTTTGGTTCTTCTTTCACTAACTCTGTTGAAATTTCTTTGTTTTCCCTACTTTCTTTGGCTGTTAAATTTAATGGCTTAACTTTAATATCGGAAATAATTCCGCTGTGAGGTTCCTCTACAAAATCTCTAACATTTGAAGATAACCAATGATAACGCCGAGCTGTGGAATTTTCTTCCCTCATCCCCTGCTGGACTACTGCCCATTGACCACTTTTTGAGAAAATTAAATTATGGTGATAAAGCTGATAACCATCCTGAATGAGATTTGAGTCTACTTTAGCTGAAATTTTACTTGCATAGACAAGTTTATCAATTTTTTCCATTGGCCAACCCAAAAACTCTCCCCAATTTTGAATTTGCTCCGGGGTTTTTCTGGAAGTTTTTCCTTTACCTCCGCAAATAAAAAGACCGAGGTCTGATTGTAGACCTCGCAATCCTTCTTTCAAAGCGCCCATTGTAGTAGTTGTAGCCCCGCTCGAATTCCAATCAAAACCAATCACGCAGGCAAGACTTTGAAACCAAACTGGATCAGAAAGCCGTCTTAAAACCTCTTCTATTCCAAATTCTTCAACAATAGCTAAAACTATTCCTCTAGCTAATCGCTTCATTCTTTCAAATAACCAATAAGGACATTTCCCATAATCTAATGGGATTGTAGCAACTCCGGTTCTCATATATTTCTATTTAATTTTATCAAAAAACTGGCTTTTCAGCCAGTTTCGGAATTTGCTATTTTATTTTTTAATCTTTAAATTGAATTCCTCTCTAAGATATTTTATTGGGATTGAACCCGCATCCAAAATAACTTCATGGAAAAATCTGTCTGAATATTTTTCACCCATTTTTTCTTGAATCTCTCTTTTTAATTTTTTAATCAAGTATTTACCAATTAAATAACTTAACTGATAAGATGGGTTTTTGGTATATCTTTTTACTTCAGCGATTGCATTGTCTTTTTCCATACCTACTTCTTTCATTAAAAATCTAACTGCTTTATCAAAGCTCATTTGACCGAAATGAAGTTTAATATCGATTATGATTCTGGCTGCTCGCCATATTTCATCGAGGGTCTGAACAAATCTTGTCTCACTTGTATTATTAAAGCCAACGTCTCTCATATATTCTTCACAATAATGGGCCCAACCCTCAATTGTTTCGGTCGCTTCAGATAAGGTTCTTACCAAAGAAGGATTCTTAAGTGCTAGAGTAGACTGGAGATGGTGGCCAGGATAAGCTTCGTGGACAGAAGTATTAAAAATACTGGTATAATTATGTTTTTCCAATAATCTTTTTTGTTTAGCAGGAGTAATAATATAAATTCCTATTTTCTCTTTGGCAAATTTTTGGGGAAAGAAATAAGCAGCGAAAGGTGTGGTGTGAACCAAAAAAGAAGGGGTTTCTCTTATTATAATCTTCTCGTCTTTTGGAATCTTCATTAAATTATGAGTTAATATAAATTTCTTGGCTTTTGCAACGATTCTTCTGTATTGCTTTGTAATTTCTATGAAGTCATTGGAATGTCTTTTTTCAATTCTCTTTTCGACCTCTTTCGCTGTTAGTTTTGGGTCTATTTCTCTGGCAATTTCTTTCAGCTCTTCTTTATCCGCTTTTAGAGCCTTTTCCCCCGTTTCCAACATTTCTTTTATACTTAAATCTAATTCCCTAAGCTTTATTAATTTTCTAAAATTATCTTTCCCAATAATATATCTATTGATTGACTTGGGTAGAATTTCATTTCTCAAAAATTTTTTATAATCTTCTGTAGCTTTCAATGCAATATTAATATTCTTCAAAAATTCTTTTCTAAAATTCTTCTCGATTTTTATTGATTTGAGATTATCTAAAAATGACTCAAATCCTTCACAAGATTCTATGGCTATCTCTACCCAAAGTTTGTAAGGTCTTTTAATTCTTGTTTTAACTCGGTCAAATAAAATAGGTATAGTTTTTATAGCTTTATTTATCTTTTTTATTCTTTCTTTGAGAGGGATTATATCTCTACTAATTAATAAAAAGAGGGTTACTCCTATGTGCTCGGTAATGTCTGGATCAGATTCCCACATTTTTAGTTTCTCGAGAGAAAAAATTGTAAGTTTTATGTTATTGATAATTATTTTCCTATCTAATTTATCTTTTTCTGATAATTTTTCTGTTTTTATCTCTGTAAATTTTTTAAGATATCTTTTAAAAAATTTAATATTCTCAAGGTAGGCCTTTTCGCCTTCATCCGACCATTTCCCATCGAATTTATGCAAGCCTAAAAAACTCCCATATTCTGGGAATCTTTTTACAAATAAATCAAAATAGTCTTTAACCAACTTTTGAAATTTTTTGTTCTTCATAATCCTTTTTCATTTTCAATTTTTCAAAAATTTTTTGATAGAGTTCTTGAATTTGTTTTTCCTGTTCTTTGATGTCCAAAACTTCTCGGCGAATCCGAGCTTTTTCTTTTCGAATATATTTGCGTAATGATTTTGGGAGTCCCTTTTTCATATCTAAAAATTGTAAATTTTAGAATTTCATTTTGCATTTTGACAGGCGAAGAGGACTTTGTCCTCTTCTTCACTTTCGCTTCCATAAATGGAAGCTCGGTATTTGAATCTTGCATTTTTATCATTCTCCTTTAATTACTGCCAATGGCACCAATCTTGCCACTTTTTTTGACAAACCGGCGTTGTGAACCACATTGACCACATCGTCCACGTCTTTATAAGCCATTGGTGCTTCTTCAGCAATTCCTCTTAATGACCAACATTTAACAACAATTCCTTTTGATTCTAATTTATTTACCACTTCTTGTCCAGAGATCCTTCTCATCGCCTCGTGGCGCGACATTGTCCTACCGGCACCGTGACAAACTGTATACCAAGCTTCTTTTGATTTTTCAGTGCCAACTAAAACATAAGAGGCAGTACCCATACTTCCAGGGATAAACACTGGTTGCCCGGTGCTTTTATATTTTTCTGAAAGCTCAGGATGCCCACTCGGGAAAGCCCGGGTTGCTCCTTTTCGATGGACTATTAACTTCGTTTTTTCTCCATTGACTTCATGGTCTTCAATTTTTGCTATATTATGTGCCACATCGTATAGAAGTTTCAAATTTGCCCTTCCCCCTAAAATCGATTTCCAAGCCTTTCTAACATAGTGAGCAATCATGTGTCTGTTTGACCAGGCATAATTACAAGCGGCAGACATTGCCTTAAAAAATCTTTGGCCTTCTGGAGAATTAAAGGGAACACAAGCTAACTCTCTATCCGGCAATCTTATTCCGTATTTGGGCAGAGCATTCATTACTATTCTTAAATAATCAGTACAATTTTGATGACCGAGGCCACGACTGCCAGTATGGATAAATACTACAACCTGATCTTTGAATAGTCCAAAAACTTTAGCTACCTCTTCGTCAAAGATTTCTTCAACTTTATCAAGTTGGCAGAAGTGGTTGCCTGAGCCAAGAGTCCCAACCTGATCTCTTCCCCGGTTTTTTGCTTGATTAGAAATACAAACGGCATCAGCTTGAGACATTTTCCCTTTTTCTTCACAATTTTCGATATCTTCTTCTTCGCCATATCCTTGTTTCACCAGATAAGGAACTCCTCCCTCTAAAATTTTGTTAATTTGTTCAATTGAAAGCTTTATTGCTCTACCCTTTCCTAACCCCGAAGGCACCTCTTTTTGAATTTCGGTTGCTAATTTTTCTAAATAAGGACTAATTTCTTTTTCAGAATAATCAGAAAGTAATATTCGGCAACCACAATTTTCGTCGTAGCCCACAAAGCCAGGCGAAATAACCCCATCCGGTAACTTCATTGCTCCTACCCCGCCAATTGGCGGACCGTAGCCAGAGTGGATGTCGGGCATAGCAATGGCATATTTTTGAATCCCTGGCATTGTAGTTGTATTCACTAATTGAACTAAAGCTTCGTCTTCTGTTTCTTCAAGTAATCTTTTCGAAGCGTAAATTCTCGCCGGAACGCGCATATCTTCTCTAAAAGACTTGGGGATTTCCCAGAGCCAATCATTTATTTTGACAATATTTTCTCTTATCATATGATTTCAATGCTATTTAAACACGCTCTTAAATAAGGAGCTTTGTGGTTTTTTAGCCGCCAAATCCTCATTTTAATACTTCTTTCGGTTCGCTTAAGTCGATTACAACTTTCTTCGAGAGAATGACTTAAAATATATTTATCCTCCCAAGGCTCCCAAAAATTTTTGAAAATTCTTTTTAAAGCTTCTGGTCTTTTCCAGCTTAAAGCTTCTTGAGCTTTTTTTAATTTTCTCTTTAACGCTAAACAGCCTGAATAATACAAATATTTAATAAATTTTTGGGCTTTTTCTCGATTTAACATTATGTTGTAAATGTTATCTCTTTTATTTCTGCTCAATCTTTTCCTTTCCTCCAGATTTTTTTCGATAACCTTGCAAAGATAATTCTTTAATTTCTCGCTTTTAACTGAAATACCAACAAATGGAAGTCCTTTTTCTGTTATCCCGACACTTCCATCCCCATCTATCAAACCTCTAATATAATCTCTCTCACAAAATTTAGCTTTAGGTGGTGAAACAATCCACGATTTTTTGCCGTAAGGAACTCCTAGTTTATTAATTTCACTTCTAAATCTCATATCGCATATAGTTAAAGTATAACTTCGATAATTTTTTTTAAAATTAGTGTCTCGATCCCTCGCCCTAATTGGGTGGTAAATAGTAGGAAATAATTTTTTAAAAGATTTCAATATATCTTTATCTCTTTCTCCCAATTCAATTTCTAGTTTTCCTTTTTCTCTCTTTATAAAAGGTTTACCTAAAGTTCCATCTGTTTGCACAAAACCAAAGAAATAAGAATGTTCAGGTATTTTAAGATTTATATATTTCATACACTTTTTGGGATTTCCCAAAGCCAATCCGAAATTTTTTTGAAATCTTTTTTAGAAATCATTATATTATTACTTTAGTTTAAATTCCCAAAAAATAAAAGAGCCGTATTGCGGCTCATTTAAGAAATTGATCAATCTCTTCATTTCCCTCTATTTTCCCAATATCAATAATTTTTTCTCCTTTTTCTCCTATTCTTAAGGGAAATTTTCTAGGTTCAGTTTCGTCCCATTTTACTTCAACTAGTTCATCCCCTTCTATCTGATATTCTTCTTTCCCGATAATAACTTTAGATTCTCCCGTTCTCCATTTCCAAATTGCTAACTCACCATATTCGCTGGAAAGCTCAATATAAGGGGAAGGGGACTTCTCATCTCGATACCCTCGTATCCCTTTAATACCGGGAAGATAAACTTTGATCTCTTTATCAAGTTCTAATAATTCTGGAGGGAAAACATTTTCAAATTTTCCTGATTTTGCCGTCATTAAAATTGGTTCCACTCTCGGAGCTTCTTTAACCTTAGGCATCTCGGGCTCTTTTTTGATTTTTTTGAACTCCCTGACTGCTCTATGCAAAACTTCTTGATACCTCGGTGTTCCTGGGGTGATCTGAGCTAAATTTATCAGTGCTGGTTTTCCCGAAATAAGTTTAACTTGAGTTGAATTTTTCTCATCACAAAGGATTGAAAAATTATTAATCTCAGTGTTTGCTCGAATTGCTCTAAGCGAATCTCCCAAATCATTAAGAAATCTAGAAAGGCCTTTCTTGTGCCTTCTTTGAATAATCTTTCCCTTGTTCTCATTGGAAATACTAACCTGAATACCTTTATCAGCCAATCTATTTAAAAAGGTATTGATCTCAGCTTGCATTCTCTCAGCTTCTGTCTGTCTCATTTACCCTCCTTTCCATTTTTATTTTTAATTAACTAGTTTATTTTATTAAATTTGGCGGGAAATTTCAAGCCAAAATTTTGAAGATGAAAAAAAGAAATCCGGAAATTATTGCAGCTCCGGGAATGGTGAAAATCCAAGTAAAGAAAATTTCAATCACTTTTCGCCAATTCACCGAAGCTCTTCTTTCAATGGCTCCTAATCCTATGACAGCTGAAGAAATTACCTGAGTGGTCGAAAGAGGAATCCCGGCCAAACTCTGGAAAATGATAACTAAGGCAGAGGAAATTTCAGCACAAAAACCGTGAAATGGTTGGATTCTATAAATCTTCCTTCCTAATGTTTTAATTACATTTTGGCCGCCATAAAATGTGCCTAAAGCCATAAAAATTCCTGAACCTAAAATAACCCAAAAGGGAACCTTAAACTCAGTTAAAAAGCCTCCGGCTAAGAGGGAAGCGGTAATAATTCCCATGGCATTTTGGCTGTCATTCATCCCGTGAGATAGAGAAACTGCTGAAGCAGAAAAAATTTGGCCTAAACGAAAACCTTGAGAAATTTTAAAGGAAGATAATTTTGACCCTGTTAAATAAAATTTATTTAACAGGGTAATTAACCAAGAAAAACTTAAGATTAGAACGATTCCGATTAAAAATCCGATAATTGGAGCTAAAAACATTCCCAGAGCAATTTTAATTAAGCCCGAGTTAATTAAAGCCGAGATTCCAACTGAAATTAAAGCTGTTCCAACTAATCCCCCTAATAAAGAATGGGTAACGGAAATTGGAATACCCAAACGAGTAGATAAAATCACCCAAATAATTGCTCCAACTAAAGCAAAAATTAAAAGTTGTTGAGAAATTACTTCGGGCAAAATAATTCCTTTACCAATTGTTTTTGCGACTTCAGTGGTAATAAAAGCTCCAAAAAGATTAAAAATAGCAGCTAATAAAACTGCTTTTTAAAACGACAGAGCCCGAGTTGAAACAGTAGTAGCAATAGAATTGGCGCAGTCATTTGTGCCATTCCAGAAAGTATAGACGAAAGCTAAAAAAGAAACGATTATTACTAAAATCATCTATTTTTAATTAAAACTGACTCAAAAATATTTCCAACATCTTCACAATAGTCAATTGCATTTTCAAAAGTTTCATAAATTTCTTTTAATTTTATTATTTCGAGATTTTTTTCGGGATTGGTCTGGGGAATATTCATTAAATTTTTCAGAGCCGTTCGATTAACAACATCTCCTAAGTCCTCCAGTTCATTTAATCTTTGGCAGCAATGATGAAGACTTTCTTGATATTTTCTAACATTTCTAATTTTCCTTACGCCTAAGTTTATTTCTCCGATTGCCTCTTTAATAATTTTTATATATTCTCTTATTTCTTTTGGAAATGGCTTTGGGATTTGATAAAGTACCATTCTATTGATTGCTTTCTCAATGGAATCCATAATGTCATCTAATCTTTGTCTTAAAATATCAATATCCTCTCCTTCCAGAGGAGTAATAAAACTTTTTCTTAAATTATCAACAACATTATGGCCGAGGCTGTCTGCCTCTGTTTCTAATTTTTTCATTTTTACTGCCAATTCCTCCAAGTTTTGAGGGCTGGCTAAAATTTCATCTAAAAGTCGGCTGGCTTCACTTAATTTCTCAGCCTGTCTTTCAAAAAGAGTATAAAAAATTTCGTCTTTTGGAAATAGATTTATCATATATCAAATAAAATTGTCACTTCCCAGATTTTATCTTTCCTTTGTTTAATATCTAAATCGTGGTAAGTTACCCCTTTAATAATTACTCCCCTCCTTTTCAATTTTTTTCCCGATAAAATTCCCTCAATTTCTTTATCAGTAAATTTTTTAAATTGAATTTTTTGATAAACTTCCCGATTAACTTCACTTAAATATAATACTTCACTCAAGAAATCAACTAAGAGAGAAAGCAAATCAAGAGAGGAAATTTTAATCTCCCTTTTGACTCCTTCCATTTTGCCCTCTGCGTCCTTGACAAAGGATGGTTCATATTTTGCTCCCTTAAACATTCCAACCATCGCATTTTCAAAAAGCTCTTCCTGGGTCTCTCCAAAAACCTTGATTTTTAAATCAGCTTTGTGTTCTAAAATTTCGTATTTCATAGGTTTTTTTGTAAATTCCTCTTTTACTACTTTTCTATCATCCCAGGGGATTTTTCTGCCTTTGGCTATACAAATCCAAGGTTCACAACCCTTGCCAGTGATTACTACTGCATCGCCTTCTTTGGCCAGTTTCAATGCTTCTTTAATTGCTTCTCTCCTGTCCAATATTTTTTTAGCTTTATTATTCGTTCCTTTTGCAACCTGCTTAATAATCTCCAGCGGATTCTCATCATAGGGATCTTCATTTGTCACAATAATTTCATCACAATATTTTGCCGCAATCTCTCCCAAAACTGGCCTTTTCCATTTATCTCTTCCACCGCCACAGGCGCCAAGGACACATATTAGTTTGGGTTTTAGGTTATAGGTTTTAGGCTTTAGGTTAGTTAGGGTTTGGTAAACTTTTTCTAAAGCATTAGGAGTAAAAGCATAATCAACAAAAACTTTAAAGGGTTCAGAAATCACCTCCTCCATTCTGCCAGGGATTCCTTCAACTTTTTCAACAGCTCTTTTACAAATATCTAAGCTAACTCCTTGTGATAGCCCAACACAAATTGCTGATAGTGCATTATAAATATTAAAATCACCTATGAGGCGCAGATTTAATTGGAGGTCTTTATTATTAATATCTCCTTGGTCGAAGCCATAGGTGTATTTTTTCTTGGCTGGAAATTTTAAAAAATATTCTGAGTTTTCATCGTCTAAATTGATAATGTGGATATTTTTTGTTGCTTGGAATAGTTTTCCTTTAGCGGACCTATAATTTTCGAAACTACCGTGGGCTTCAATATGTTCTGGGGTTAAATTGGTAAATACTGCTGTGCCGAAATTTATAAATCGATGACGATGTTGTTTAATGCCTTCGGAAGTTACTTCTAAAATGGCGTACTGACAACCAGTATTGACAGCTTCCCTTAAAAATTTCTGAATCTTAAAGCGACCGGGCATTGTCATTTTTAGAGCGTTCCCCCATTCTTTCTCTCTGATTTTAAATTTTATTGAAGATAAAGAGGCAACTTTATAACCTGCTTCCTCTAAAATTTTAGTTGTTAAATTTACTACTGTCGTTTTACCATTGGTCCCGGTCACCCCAATTACCCCGATCTTTTGGGAAGGAAATCGGTATAAAACCACACCCAAAAAAGCCAGCAAAAAATGGTACCAGCTAATAAAAAAAGGGGGAATAAATCTCTTAATGATTTCTTTCATTTTTACTTATTTTAACCTAAGTTTGAAAAAAGGGGAAATTTAAGATAAAAAGAACTCACGGACATGTTTCAGTTAAAATCGCCATTTAAGCCGACCGGGGACCAGCCGCAGGCGATTGAGAAATTGGTAAAAAATTTAAAAGCTGGCGTTCGGCACCAGGTGCTTTTGGGAGTAACCGGTTCGGGAAAAACATTTGTAATGTCAAACGTTATTGAACGAATTCAAAGACCAGTCCTCGTCATAACTCATAATAAAACTCTTGGGGCTCAATTATATCAGGAATTCAAAGAATTTTTTCCAGAAAATGCCGTCCATTATTTTGTCTCTTATTACGATTACTACCAACCAGAGGCCTATATTCCTCAGACCGACACTTACATTGAAAAAGATGCCAAAATAAATGAAGAAATTGATAGATTAAGACATGCGGCTACCCAAGATTTATTAACTAGAAATGACATTATTATTGTTGCTTCAGTTTCTTGCATTTATAATATTGGCTCGCCAGAAGCTTACCAAGAGGTTTCTTTAGAGATAAAACCTAACCAGAAAGTAAAAAGAAAAGATTTTATTTCTCATTTAACTTCTTTACAGTATCAAAGAAACGATATCGATTTTAAGCCCGGAACTTTTCGTGTAAGAGGCGATGTAGTGGAAATCTTTGCTGTTACTGGAAGAGAAATAATTAAAATTGAATTCAATAGCGACAAAATAGAAAAAATAACCAAGCAAAAAAGCGAAGGTTTAGATTCAGAAATTAGAAATTTAAGGCTCTTTCCTGCTCACTTTTGGGTTACCCCTCAAGAGAAACTGGGAATCGCTATTGAAAATATAAAATTAGAATTGGAAGAGAGGTTAAAAGAATTAAAAAATCCCACCGTTCGCACGCAGCAAAAAAAACTTCTTGAAGCTCAGAGATTAGAACAAAAAACAAATTACGATTTGGAAATGCTAAGAGAAACAGGATACTGCCACGGAGTTGAAAATTATTCAAGACATTTAGAATTTCGAGAACCAGGCCAAGCACCTTATGCTTTAGTTAATTATTTTCCTAAGGATTTTCTTATTTTCATCGATGAATCCCACATAACTTTATCTCAACTTCACGCCATGGCAAACCAAGACCGAGCGAGAAAGGAGACTTTAATTGAGTATGGATTCAGATTACCATCAGCCATTGATAATCGACCTCTAACCTTTAAAGAATTTGAAGAAAGGGTTAACCAGGCAATTTATGTCTCAGCTACTCCGGCTGAAGAGGAAAAGAAAAAAGCTGGCAAAAAATACATTATTGAACAACTGATTCGACCAACTGGACTTTTGGAGCCCTCGATTGAAATCAGAATAACAAAGAACCAGGTTAGGGATTTAATAAAAGAAATTAAAAAACGAGTTGCCAAAAAACAGAGGACTTTGGTCTTAACTTTGACCAAAAGATTAGCCGAGGCCCTGTCTGATTATTTGTCTGAGGAGGGGATAACTTCCCAATGGTTACATTCGGAAGTTAAAACCTTGGAGAGACCGCAAATTTTAAAAGATTTAAGAAAAGGGAAATACGACGTTTTAGTTGGAATTAATTTATTGAGAGAGGGACTGGACTTGCCAGAAGTGGCCTTGGTAGCTATTTTAGACGCTGATAAAGAAGGATTTTTAAGGTCAGAAACCACTTTAATCCAGACGATGGGGCGAGCTGCCCGGCATTTAGAAGGTCATGTTATTTTGTATGCTGATAAAATAACCTCCTCGATGAAAAAAGCTATTGATGAAACACTAAGAAGAAGAAAAATTCAAGAAAATTATAATAAAAAACGGGGGATAACTCCCCGGTCTATTATAAAAGAAATAAGAGATTGGCCGTTTACTCCAAAAGCTAAAGAAATTAGCTCCGAGTTTTGGACGCCACCCACCCACCACCCCATTTGGGATAAAAAACTTTTAGAAAGAGAAATGAAGGAGGCGGCTAAGAACTTAGACTTTGAAAGAGCAGCGGAAATCCGCGACTTGATAAAGAAGTTTAAAAATGGTAAAGAAAATATATATGCCGATAACTAAGTCTGCGAAAAAAGCTTTACGTCAGAGCGAAAGAAGGAGAGCCAGAAATATCCAAAGGAAAGAAAAAATAAAAAGCCTCTTAAAAGAGGTGAAGGGTCTAGTTTCCCAAAAAAAGATTGAAGGTGCTAGAAAACTCTTACCCCAGGTCTATGAATTATTAGACAAGGCAGTGAAAACTGGATTAATTAAAAAGAATACCGCCTCCCGAAAGAAATCGAGAATGGCAAGATTAATTAGTAGAATTGAGTTAGGTTCTAAATCTCAGCAATAAATAAATCCAAGGCAGTTTCTGGTTCTACTTTACCAGTTTTTATAGACAGGTCTACCTGAAATATTTTTTGGTAGATTTTTTTAAGTTCTTGAATTGTAAATTTTTGAGCCTGAGAATAACTCTTTTTGACAATATAGGGATGGAGATCGGTAATTTTTGAAATGGCGTAAGGAAATCGGTACTTTTGAATGAGGTCTTTAATGATGAGTAAATTCCGAAATTGAAAATTTATCATAGAAAGTAAGTATAAAGGAGAGTCGCCTTTCTCCAAATGTTTATGAATCAAAAAAAGGGCTTGCTTTTTATTTTTGATGGCTATTGCATCGATGGTTTTAAAAATGTCGGGTTCGATTTTTGGCTGAACTAAGAGTTCAACATCTCTTTGGGAAATTTCAGGATTTGGACATTTTAATTTGTAACTAACTAACTTTTTTATTTCATTTTCCATTTGCCAAAGATTATTGCCGACAAATTCAATAAGTTTAATCAAGGCATCTCCATCAATTTTAGTTTTTAGGTTCGCGAATTCTTTTTTAACCCATCCTCTTAGTTGCTCTCCCTCTAAAGGTTCAAATTCCTGGGATTTCCCATATTTTTTTAGTAATTTAAAAAGGCTGTCATTTTTTAAGACTTCGCCACCCTCAAAAAACAAAATTATATCTTTGGAATTTATGAATTTTTTCGAATCTTTTAAAAAACTTTCCTTAAATTCTCGATTTGGAAAAACGCTCTTTAAAACTATCATTTTTTTCTCGGCAAACATTGAGGTCTGCTGAATCTCGTCTTTGAAACCTTCGAGACTTGACTCTCTCCCGTCAAAATACTTTAAATTTAATCCGCTTTTATGGATTTTTTTGTAATGATTAATGATCTCATTTAATTTCTGGCGACTCCTATATGAATCTTCTCCGTAAAGAAAAATTATCATAACTTTTGACAACCAGGGCAAAAATGGGCAGACCTGCTGGCTAATTTTACTCTTTTAATAATCGTTCCGCAACGACTACATTTTTCTCCTTCTCGACGATAAATTTTTCTTTCTTTATCAAAATAACCTCTTTCTCCAGAAATTCTTCGAAAATTAGAAATACTCTCACCTCCCAACTCAATTGCCTTTGGCAAAATTTCTCTCATTGCATTGTAAATTCTCTTAATCTCTTCATCGCTTAATTGCTTTGTTTCTTTGAATGGATGAATCTTTGCCTTCCATAAGATTTCATCGGAATAAATATTCCCGATTCCAGTAATTACTTCTTGATCCATTAAAACTTGTTTAATTTTTCCTTTTCTTTTTTTATCTAAAACCTCTTTGAATTTTTCGAAAGTAAAATCTTTATCTAATGGTTCGGGGCCAAAGGAGCTAAGCTCCTTTTCGAGGGTGTCTTTATCTAAAAGTTCTACTTTAGCGAACTTCCTCAAATCAGAAAGAGCTAACATCTGGTTATTATCTAACCAAAAAATTAAATGTAGAAATTTATTCATCGGATCTTCTTTCAAAGGACCAGGGATAGTTGCCTCCCACTTTCCTTCTTTTTGCTGCCATTTCCCTAAAAGTAAGTGGCCGGTAAGTTTTTGATGAATTAATAGGGTCTTATTATTGGAAAGTTCAAAGAGAATGTTTTTAGCCCGCCTCTTAACTTTTTTGATTGTTTTGCCTTTTATTTCTTTCTTAAATTCCTCAAAATCTTTTGGACTTTTTATTATTTTTTTAAAATCGGTCCAAACATCAATAAAGGCCCTTCCCAGGACCTTTTTTTGTAAATCTCTAACTATTGTTTCTACCTCGGGTAGCTCTGGCATGAATCTATTTCAGAGCGCTTTTGATTTTGTCAATAATTTCTCCAGGAGTAAAATGAGCCTTTATTAGATAATCAACTGCTCCCATCTTGAGGCCTTTTTCCACGTCGTCTTTTTGACCAAGGTTAGAGAGAATAATTACTGGAATTGAACT
>Ga0210044_10002070_pt1 | contig 30277 bp, 17 predicted proteins | sample CryGey13umfilter_2_FD_183959 | JGI IMG/M metagenome (GOLD analysis project Ga0210044, IMG submission 183959) | Groundwater microbial communities from aquifer in Utah, USA - Crystal Geyser 4/9/14 3 um filter (SPAdes) (version 2) | ecosystem: Environmental > Aquatic > Deep subsurface >... | reverse complement strand
GGTGATGGCTGGCGCCGATGGAGTGCGGATCCACGACGTGGCGGAGTTGATGCCGGCGATCCGGGTGGCGGACGCCATCCGGCGCGGAAGGCTTCCATGAGCGCGCTGCTGGCGTGGGTCGAGCAGCTGAGCGTGTGGCATCTGGTGGCCACCGCGGCGGACATCTTCATCGTGGCCTTCATCATCTACCGTGTGCTGCTGCTGCTGCGAGGTACCGGTGCGGCGTACATGCTCACCGGACTGCTGGCCGTCGCGGGGGTCTTCGTCGTGGCGCGCCAGCTCTCGCTGACCACCGTCAGCTGGCTCATCGACCACGTGATCACCTACATCATCCTGATCGTGATCATCGTGTTCCAGGCCGACATCCGTCGCGGGCTGATGCGCATGGGGCGCCAGCTGTTCCTGTTCTCGCATCAGTCGGTGGAGGAGGAGGATGTGGAGGAGGTGGTGCAGGTCTGCTCGCAGATGGCGCTGAGCCGGACGGGGGCACTGTTCGTCTTCGAGCGTGAAGCGGACCTGTCCCAGTTCATCGAGCAGGGGGTGACGCTGGAGGCGCGGGTCACCCCGGCGCTGTTGTTCAACATCTTCGCTCCGTGGCCCGACAACGCGCTCCACGACGGCGCCGTGGTGATCAAGAGCAACTGGATCCGGCAGGCGGCGGCAGTGCTTCCGCTGTCGATGAACCGCAACCTGGACGCGCGGCTCGGTACGCGCCATCGGGCGGCGGTGGGCATCACCGAGGAGACAGACGCGGTGTCCGTGGTGGTGAGCGAGCAACGTGGCGCAATCAGTCTGTGCGCCCAGGGGCAGATCCAGATGGGCATCTCGCCAAAGGAGCTGCGGCAGGAGCTCCTGCAACGGCTGGCGGCGCCTCGTGGGTCGCGCTGGGAGTGGTTCGGCCGGCTGATACGTCGGATGGAAGGGGCGCTGGTCCGCGGAGTTGCCACGCCCGGTGGGACGCGACGTGCGGAGCGGACCGAGGAGTTGCTGGTGGACGCGCTGCGCGACGAGCTGGAGCAAGCGCCCCACTCCGCGGGTCCGCAGGAGAAACCATGAGCGCATGGCTGCGGCGATCGGTGCTGCGCAACTTCCCGCTCAAGGTGCTCTCGCTGGCGCTGGCCGTGCTGCTGTACATTCTCGTCAGACCCGCGAACCACCCCAAGATCCGACGGGGGAAGGCCGCCGCCACCCGGACGAAGCAACCGACAGATGCGGCGACGTCGAAGACCGGCGCGATGGACGGCTCGCTTTCGCTGGATCGCGGAGCGAAGCAAGCGGTGCGGTCCCCTGACCCGCGGCCGGTCTCTGACCCGCGGCCGGTCTCTGACCCGCGGCCGGTCTCTGCGCCATCCGCTCCGCCGGCCTCCCGGCCGACCTCGCAGCCCGTGGCGCGGCCACCCGAACCAGAAGGATGATACGATGAGGAACCTGTTTGGTACCGATGGCGTTCGCGGTGTGGCCAACGAACCGCCGATGACGGCGGAGATGGCGCTGTCGCTAGGACGGGCCGTGGCGTACCTGTTTCACTACAAGGGCAGCCCCGGGCGCATCGTCGTGGGCAAGGACACTCGACTGTCGTGCTACATGTTCGAGACCGCGCTGGCGGCCGGCATCACCTCCATGGGGGCGGATTGTTGGCTGTGCGGCCCCCTGCCGACCCCCGGGATCGCTCACATCGCGTCCAGCATGCGGGCCGACGCCGGTGTGGTGATCAGCGCGAGCCATAACCCCTACACCGACAACGGGATCAAGGTCTTCGCGGGCGACGGGTTCAAGCTGCCCGACGAGACCGAGGCCGAGCTGGAACGGCTGCTGGAGTCGGGAGACGTGACCAGCTCGCTGGCGCGTCCGGAGATGATGGGTCGCACCACCCGTATCGACGATGCCCGTGGGCGCTACGTCGCGTTTCTCAAGAGCACCTTTCCGCGGGAGCTCTCGCTGGAGGGGGTTCGGCTGGTGGTGGACTGCGCCAACGGAGCGGCCTACAAGTCGGCGCCCGCCGTGTTCGAGGAGCTGGGGGCCAAGGTGTTCCCGCTCAACGTGCAGCCGGACGGCCGCAACATCAACGCCGGATGCGGGGCGTTGCATCCCCAGCAGGCGCAGCAGGCCGTGCTGCAGCACGATGCGCACCTGGGCATCGCGCTGGATGGGGACGCCGACCGGGTGATCGTGGTCGACGAGAAGGGGCAGGTGGTGGATGGTGACGCGGTGATGGCCATCATCGGCACACGGATGCTGAAACAGGGCACACTGAATCACCGGACCCTGGTGGTGACGGTGATGAGCAACCTGGGGCTGGAGCGGGCGATCACCGCCGCCGGTGGGAAGATCGTGCGTACGGCGGTGGGGGATCGCTACGTGGTGGAGGAGATGCGGCGAGGCGGGTACAACGTCGGCGGTGAGCAGTCGGGGCATCTCGTGTTCCTGGATCACATGACCACGGGCGACGGGGTCGTGGGAGCGCTGAGAATCCTGGCGGCGATGGTGCGTGAGGGGAAGCCGGTGAGCGAGCTGTCCCGCGTGATGATGCGTTATCCTCAGGTGCTGGTGAACGTGAAGGTGACGCAGAAGCGACCGCTGGAGCAGCTGGACGCGGTGGTGCGGTTGATCAAGCAGGCCGAGGAGCAGCTGGGATCCGAGGGGCGGGTGCTGGTGCGCTACTCCGGAACCGAGTCGAAGGTGCGGGTCATGGTGGAGGGGTCGTCGGAGGACGAGATCCAGGCGCTGGCGGACGAGATCGGCACCGAGTTGCAGCGTTGCTGTCAGTGACAGGTGGACGAACAAGATGACTCGACTGCATGTGAATATCGATCATGTCGCTACCCTGCGCCAGGCGCGCGGGACGCGCTATCCGGATCCAGCCGCTGCAGCAGCCATGGTGGAGCTGGCTGGTGCACAGGGGGTGACGGCGCATCTGCGCGAGGACCGGCGGCACATGTCGGACCGCGACCTGCGGCTGCTACGTCAAACCGTGCGGACCGTGTTGAACATGGAGATGGCCGCCACCGACGAGATGATCGGCATCGCCCTGGAGCTGGTGCCGGACATCGTGACCCTGGTCCCGGAGCGCCGCGAGGAGCGCACCACCGAGGGCGGTCTGAGTCCGGACGCCCGGGGCCTGCCGGAGGCGATACGGCGGCTGCAGGACGCAGGGATCCCGGTGAGCCTGTTCATCGATCCCACGCTGGAGGTGGTTCAGGCCGCCGTCGCGCTGGGGCCACGGATGGTGGAGCTTCACACCGGCGACTACTGCGAGGTCCGCGGCGAGCAGGAGGTGCAACGGGAGCTGCTCCGACTGCAGCGCAGCGCGGCGATGGCTGCCGGCGCCGGGCTGAGGGTGGCGGCGGGGCACGGGTTGGATTATCCCAACGTCCGGCCGGTGGCGCTGATCCCCGAGGTTGAGGAGCTGAACATCGGTCACTCCATGATCTGCCGCGCGGTGTTCGTCGGGCTGGACCGCGCGGTACGCGACATGATCGACCTGATCCGGCCGTGACCGGACGACGATGAAAGGGGAGTCCGATGCTGGTATGCACCGCGGCGCAGATGAGAGAGCTCGATCGCACCACCATCGAGGACTACGGCATTCCGTCGGTGGTGCTGATGGAGGTGGCGGGGCGTGGTGTGGCGGATCTGATCGCGTCGTTGCGCGACCTCCAGGGCCTGCGTGTGGTGGTGCTGTGCGGCGCAGGCAACAACGGCGGCGACGGCTTCGTCGTGGCTCGACACCTGATGGCGCGAGGCAGCCGGGTCCAGGTCTACCTCGTGGCGCCGCGGGAGAAGATCGGCGGTGATGCGCTGGTCAACCTGGAGATCCTGGAGCGGCTGGTCGCCGAGATTCAGCCGCTGCAGAGCGAGGAGGAGCTCGACCGGGCGGAGTCGACGCTGGTCCACGCGGAGGTCGTGGTGGATGCGCTGCTCGGCACCGGGCTGAACAGTGACGTGCGCGGCCAGTATCGGCGTGTGCTGGAACGCGCCAACCGAGCCTGTGGGTTGAAGGTCGCGGTGGATATTCCGTCGGGGCTCAACGCCGACGACGGGGCCGTGATGGGCGTGGCGTTCGATGCGGATCATACCGTCACGTTTGGCTTCCCCAAGGTGGGACTGGTGAGCCACCCCGGCGTCGACCGGGTGGGACGGCTCCACGTGGTGGACATTGGTATTCCGCCCAGCGCCACCACGGATCGTGAGTTTGCGGCGGAGCTCCTGGAATCCAGCATCATCGGTCGCTGGTTGATGCCGCGGCCACGGTGGGGGCACAAGGGGACCTATGGTCACCTGCTGGTGGTGGCCGGGTCCCCGGGCAAGACCGGCGCGGCGGTGCTGTGCGGTGAGGCCGCGCTGCGCTGCGGTGTGGGGCTGGTCACGGTGGCCAGCCCGCCGGTGGCGATGCGGGCGATGGAGGCCAAGACGCGCGAGGTGATGCTCGCTCCGCTGTGCCCCGAGCAGATGCAGATCGACGCCACCGACGAGGTGTTCGCCCATTGTGTCCAGCTGATGCAGGGGAAGGCCGCCGTCGCCATCGGACCGGGGATCGTGCGGGGGGAGGGGATGCGCCGCTTCATCTGCCGGCTGGTGCGTGAGGCCCCGGTGCCGCTGGTGGTGGACGCCGACGGACTGAACGAGCTGGCGGGCGATCTCGACTGTCTGAAGCTGGCGACGGTGCCGGTGCTGCTGACGCCGCATCCGGGGGAGATGTCGCGGCTGACGGGGCTACCGGTGGCGCAGATCCAGGCCGACCGGGTCGCCGTCGCTCGCGACTTCGCCACCCGGTGGGGTGTCTACCTGGCGCTGAAGGGGGAACGGACGACCATCGCCGCACCGGATGGTCGCGTGTTCATCAACCCGACCGGAAACTCCGGCATGGGGAGCGGGGGGACAGGGGACGTGCTCACCGGCATGGTGGGGGGGTTTCTGGCCGAGGGACACGATCCGTTGGACTCGCTCTGTCTCGGTGTGTTCGTGCACGGCTTGGCCGGGGATCGTGCGGCCGAGCGCAACGGTCAGCGCGGCCTGCTGGCGTCGGACCTGCTGGCCGAAATGGGGCATGTGCTCAAGCAGTGGGAGGGACGTTGACTCAGGCCGCGACGGCGACGGCCTTGGTGCGCTTTGCCGCCGCCTTCTCCCCTAAGGGACCAGGGGACAGGCCCGCTTCGCGCGCGATGCCCATGGAGTGGGCGTAGTCCAGGAGCTGCTGTCCCAGCAGCCGACGGGCGCGGTGCAGGCGGGACATCACCGTGCCCAGCGGGCAGTCGAGCACGGCGGCGATCTCGCGGTAGCTGAGCCCCTGCAGGTCAGCAAGCACGACCACCTGCCTGAAGTCGTCGGGCAACGTGCACAGCGCGGCCACCACCTCGTCGCCCAGCAGCTTCTCGTGCAGTACCCCTTCGGGATCCCAGGCCGCGTGTCGCCGCAACGGCGAGACCAGCGGTTCGGTGCGGGCCAGCCACTGTCGCTCCCGATGCAGCCGGCGATACTCGTTGATGAAGCTGTTGGTCAGGATGCGGAACAGCCACGCACGGCAGTTGGTCCCCTGTTGAAACTGCTCCCAGGCGGCATAGGCTCTGAGCAGCGTTTCCTGCACCAGATCCTCGGCATCCTTCTCGTCCCGGCAGTATCGGAGGGCCGTGGAATGGAGGTCTCGGAGATGACCGAGCGCCTGCTGTTCGAAGGTGAGTTGCCTGAAGGAGGCGTGCATACTCTGGGTGAAGCAAACGTCATGCCAGCAATTTCAACAGGCTAACTGCCTGGAACCGCGGATTCAGCCGCGGCCACAAGCGTGCCGATGGCACGCCCACCGTGACACAGAGGTCACACCGTGGATGGACAACCACCTCACATGGCAGGGAATCCACCTGTCGCCAACGGGGTTGACGGGCGTGTGATGAAACGTCCTCACGGCGGTGAGAACCAACCAGGTGCTCTCAGTTTTCTGAGGTCTGTGTCAGGGTTGGGGATGGCAGCTCCGAGAAGCAGAAGCCGTCCGACAGGTTCTCTTCCCACAGCTCGGCCCGCCCGTCACTCGTTGCCGCGCGCACCATTCCGGATGGAGTGATGAGCAGCACCTTCGCGTTCCGCAGCGGCCGGTGCAGCTGGTCCAGCACGTACAGTCCGATCCAGGACCCCTGGGGCGGGGCGGAGGGCTCCAGCATCCTGCGCGCGATCCGTCGCACACGAGCGTCGACATCTTCCTGGATCACGGTCCGGGTGAGGTGGTCCACGTCGGTCCACCGTCGTCGGTCGCGGCTCTGCAGCGCCGTGGGCCCTCGGGTGGGCTGGAGCATGCGGAGCGCCCTGAGCGCGTTGGCCCGCACCCATGGGCTGCGATCGCCGAGCAGGCCGTGGAGCAGCAGGTCGATGGCGGAGCGATCCCGGCACAGGCCCAGACCCAGCACTGCGTTGGCCCGCACGTGGGGCACGGCGTCGGTGCTCATCGCGCGGAACATCGCCAGGTGTCCTCGACCCTTCGTGGCACAGGTCGCCCGGGCCAACGCCGCCACCGCGTTGGTTCGCACCATCCAGTCCGTGTCACGGGCGGCCGCCATCAGCGCGCGTCGAGCATCCTTGTCCCCGGCGATCTCGAGCTTCCCCAGCGACCAGGCCGCGGCGCTGCGCAGCAGCGGGGGCCCCTTGCCACGGAGCCGTTCCACCAGGAACTGGCGTGTCGCAAGGGTCGAGGCCGAATCATTGCCCAGCACCTCCACGACCTTGCGTTGCAGGTCCAGGGTCAGCGTCGAATAGCGTTGCCGCAACAGGGCCGCCGTCCTCGGATCACGCATCGCAGCCAGCGCGTCGGTGGCGGCGAGGAATGCCGAGCGATCGGTGCTGGCGATCATCTCCTTCAGCATCGCGAACGCGCGATCGTCGGTCTTACCCCGCAGCACACCGCCCAGCGCCTGGAGACAAACCACCCGAATCGCCCCGAGAGAGTCGCGGCACAGCCGAAGCAGGGGCGGCAGGGCCCGCAGGTCAGCGATACGCCCCAGCGCCTGGGACGCTATCCGGCGTACGATCCGGTCCCGGTGACCCAAGAGTTCCACCAGGGCCGGGCAGGCGCGTGGATCTCTGGCCTGGGACAGGGCCGCGGTGGCGGCACGGGCAATCACCCGGTCGTGGGATCGAGCGAGCTGTTGCAGTCGAGGTGTGGCCAAACGAGATGCCAGCCGTCCGAGGTAGCCCAGCACCTTGATCCGAAGCTGCCGATCGCATCTGGCGCCATCCGCTCCGCACGCGAGCGCGGCTTCCCCCCTCGGCCGGGGGACAGGCCCGCTTCGCGCGCGATTGTCCCGCGTCAGCAGCCGCACCAGCGGCTCGGCGGCGCGTTCGTCGATCACGTTGCTCAACGCGTCCAGCGCGGCCATGTGGACATCGAGGTTTCGGTGGTCCAGCAGGCCCAACAGACAGCGCTGGGCCCCGGGATCTGCGATCCGGCCCAGCGTCTGGATCAGCAGCAGCAGGGGAAGCTTTCCCACATGTACCTGCTCGATCAGGAGCGGGACCGTCTGTCTCAGCCGGGCGTCCCGCGCCACCTCCACCGCGGCGATGGCGATCTTGCGCTGCGTCCGGGGGTCACGCAGCAGCTCCATGATGGCGGTCTGCGCCTTGGGGCCGGCCTCGACCAGCGCCGCCTGAGCCGCCGCTCGAAGGCTGGGACTCTGCAGGCTCCCGGCCAGGGCCTGGAGCGAAAGTGGGCTGCCGAGGCTTGCCAGCGCGGAGGCGGCCTCGACCCGGTGTCGGGCCGCGCCGTTCTTGAACAGGTCGATCAGCGGCTCCACGCCTCCCTGGAAGCGCAGCGCGCCCAGCGTCTTGATCGCCGCCGCGACGATCTCGGCGTCTGGATCGCGCAGCAGCCGGACCAGGGATGGTCCCGCTTTCTCGTCACCCAGCTCGCCGAGCGCCGCGATGGTGGCCACTCGCACTTCGCGGGCCGAGTCCTCCAGCCGTCCCATGAGCGGGATGACGGCCCGCCGGTCGCTGCGCGCGGCCAGGACCTTCACCGCGGCCATACGCACCTTGCTGCTGGTGTCGCGCAGCCGCCCCAGCAACGGGATCACCTCGTCGGCGTTCTTCGAGCGCAGCTGCCCCAGCGCCTTGATCACCTCCAGCCTGACCTTGATCTCGGGATCCGCCAGGGTTCGTATCAGGCTCTTGATGGCGTGTGTGTCACCGATACGGCCGAGGTTCTCCGCGGCGGCGACGCGGTTGTCCATGTCCCAGTGCGTCAGCCACTGGGTGAGGATCGGCACCGCCTGCGACAACCTTCGGTCGCCCGCGATGGCCGCCGCCGCGCGCTGCACGCGAGCGTCCACGTCCTGCAACATGCGAAGCGTCAACGGGATGATCTCGGCGTCGGGGTACTGGCCCATGCGGCTCAGCGCACGCAGTCGCACCAGCGGTGACGGGCTCTTCAGGTCGCGCCGGTCATTGGCCACCTTGCCCGCCCAATCCAGCGCCTGGACCGGGCCGGCCAGGAGCAGGGACAGCACGATGAGGACAACGGCAAGAGGAACCCGCATCAGGGTGAAAAGGCTAACACAAGGGCATGGACGCGGCACGAACCTAGTACGGCGGGCTCATGGTGGATCTTCGGTGGACGATCCCAGTGGCCGGGTGTGAACCCGTTCCCGGGATTCCTCCGCGGCCTGGCCGCTGTTGCCCTGTGCCGGTGGGCCCGTCTCGTCGGAACGCTGCTGCCAGGGGTATCGGATCCGTCCGTGGTGCGAGCTGCGCAGGGTCTCCACCAGCGAGCGCATGACCCGGTTCAACTCGGCCAGGGTGAGCCCCGATTCGTCGAAGTGCGTCTGGTCCAGCTTGGTCAGGGCGATCTGCCACACCAGCTTGCGGATCGATTCGGGTGAGTTGTCCTCGAGGGTGCGGGATGCGGCCTCCACCGCGTCGCACAGCGAGAGGATGGCTGACTCTCGGGTCTGCGGTGGGTAGCCGGGGTAGCGGAAGTCGTCCTCGTCCAGGTTCTTCGGGTTCCCGAGCTGCTGGTTCTTGTGCCAGAAGAACTCCAGCAGCGCCCGACCGTGGTGGGTGTAGATGAAATCGATGATCGGTCGCGGCAGCTTGTGCTTGCGCGCCAGCTTGACCCCCTCCGTGACGTGGCTGAAGATGGCGTCGGTGGAGACGTCCGGCGCCATCGCATCGTGTGGATTGTCCGCCCCTTCCTGGTTCTCGATGAAGTAGCGCGGCTGGCCGGTCTTGCCCAGATCATGGTAGTAGGCTCCGACACGCACCAGCAATCCGTCGCCGCCGATGGTGTTGGCCGCCATCTCGGCCATGTTGGCCATGGTCATGCTGTGGGCCCACGTCCCCGGCGCCCTGGCCGCGAGCTGCTTGAGCAGCGGAGCGTCCAGGTTGGCGAGCCGGTGCAGCTTGGCGCGTGAGATGATGCCCATGGCGAAGCCCAGTACGGGCCGGAACAGCAGCCCGAGCACGGCCCCCGCCGGGCCGCTGGCCAGCGCGGCGGTCAACGCCTGGTGGGCCAGGGGAAGCTGGCTGTCCATCAGGGGTTGCTGGAGCAGGAACGTGGCGGCGACATACGCCGCACCGCCTCCGGCGCAGGCCCCGAAGGCAGCCCCCAGCGTGGCCAGCACCGGGGCTCGACGGCCAGCGCCGGAGGCCAGCGCCGCGCCGAGTCCCTGGCCCGCCAGCACGAGCAGCAGGGGAAGGTCCACCTGGGCATGCAGGCTGAGTAGGAATGCACCTGCGACGGAGGCCGCGGCGGCGGTACGTCGGCCCACATGATGCGCCACCGGGACCACCACGGCAGACAGCGGGAGCCACATCGCGCTGTAAGGTGTGAGCAGGAGCAGCAGCTTTCCACCGACGACAAACAGGCAAAGGTAGAACACGAGAACCGCCTGCGTCCGGAGGGTGCCAGCCTCCGGACTGTCGTACGCCGAGTAGCGCGTGAAGAAGAACAGCGTCAGCACAAAGGCCAGGGCCATGCCGAGCACCAGGGTCGGCCTCGGTGGCCGCCGTCGTTCCTCCACCGCCCGGATCAGCTCGGCCTGCTTGGAGGTCAACGAGCTGTGGCGGGGATAGATCCGGCGCAGGTACTGGTACGTCCCGCCACCTGATTCGATGGTGTCGCGGTACATGCCGATGCCAGGCATGCGCAGCGTGAAGCGCAACGGCTGGTCGGCGGTTATTGGACCGCACAGAAACAGGTCGGCGGTGTTGGCGCCAAGCAGCAACAGGCCACCGAGCAGCGCCAGCAGCAGTCCCGGACCCGCCCTCTTGCGCTGAGCAGCCACCGTTGGCTCGCGATCCAACCTAGTACTGCAGGTTCATCGAGAAGATAGCCCGTGTCAGCTGGCCGTCGAACGAGGGGAATTTGATCGACTGCATGCGGGAGAAGATACACGACTGAAACGGTCCCCCGGCCTTGCCATTGACCTTGACCGTGGCCACATGGCCCGTGCCGCGGACACCGAATTCGATGACCACCTGCCGCAGTGACGGCTCCCGCCGGGCGGCCTGCATCACGCACGGCTTCAGCTTGCTGAAGCTCTGGGCCATGACCTGCTGCACCACGCGCTGGGAAAGCAGATCGTCTCCTCCCTCCTTCGTCGCATCGCCGAGGTACGTCACGTCTTCGCCCCCCGGCCCCTTCTTGGTCAAGCGGCGGCGGCGGCGGGGGATCTTTCGCTGACGGGTCTGCTCCACGGGCTCCGCCTTCCAGGTGATGTCGATCCCCTTGAGCAGCTTCCCGAGGTTGTCACGTTCACGGTAGACGATGCGTTCGCGGGTCTCGGGCTCCCGTGTGAGGTAGTAGGCCGCCACGGCGCCGCCGGCGCCCAGGACCGCCAGGGAGAGGGTGACCACCGCGATCAGGATCGTGCGTCGCTTCCGGTCCTGCTGGCGTCGGCTGTCCTCGGCCAGGCTCATGCGCGTCGACTCGAAGTGCCGCTCGAGCTGGACGATGAAGTCGCGCATGACGGGGTGGCTGCGGATGCGGCAGCGTTCCCCAGTTTCCTGATCCACGACGATGTCGTCCCCGGTGAACTCCTGCTTGAACAGCTGCTGTTTGAGGTCGCTCAGCGAGAACGGACCGAAGTCCAGCCGGTCCTTCTGGATCAACCACTTCTCGCTCTGGTCGCCGCCCGCGTCGGCCAGGAGCTGCTGGATGTCGACGGCCTTCTGCGGTGCCGCGGCTGGCGCCGGCATCGGCTGTGGTCGCGCAGCCTGGGCCGGGGGCTGCATCGCTGGCGGTGGGGCGGCTGGCCGCGCTGCTGCAGCCATGGGCGGAGCGGCGATGACCGGGGGCGCCACGGGGCGAGTCGGAACCTCCTCGGCCACCGGGCCCGACAGCGAGGGCGCGGCGCCCGATGCGTCCATGTCCTGCGCCAGCTGCATCGCGCCGTAGAACGCCGCCTTGAGCTCGCGGGCCTCCGAGAACCGAGCCACGGGGTCGAGCTGCAGGCATCGGCTCACCACCTGGTCGACGGCTGGCCCGAGGTGCGGCGCCAGCTGAGTGGGGAGCATCTCGATGGACTGCGGCCGCTGGCCCGTGAGCAGCTCGAAGAGCACGATGCCGAGGCTGAAGATATCGGCACGGGGTCCGGCGCTCTGGGGGTCGTGCTCCATCTCGGGGGCGATGCAGTGGACATCCCCCATGCGGGTCAGGGCGCTGGTCCCGGCGGGCAGGGCCCGCACCTGTCCAAACTCGCAGACCTTGATCCGCCCGGCCTGGTTGATCAGCACCACCCCCGGTCCCAGCAGACCGTGCACCATGGTCTGGTGAGCGTCGGTGAGAGCGTTGCACACGTGGGCGATGACGTTGTAAGCCCCCTTGAGCGAGAAGCGCTTGCCGGCGGCGCGCTTCTTCTCGATCAGCTGGCGCAGGCTTCGCCCCTCGACATACTCCGTCGCGATGAAACGAAGGTCGCCCTGGTTCCCCATGCCAAACACCGAGGTGATGTTCTTGTGGTGCAGGGCGGACGCCGACTTCACCTGAGCCCGCATTTGCTCGATGAGCCTTGCGTCCTGACACAGATCAGAAGACAGAACCCGGAGGGCGACGGGCTTGTGCGACTCCAGGTCCAGGGCGCGATAGAGGTGTCCCAGGCCTCCGGCTCCGAGCAGTGCCTCCACCTGGAAACGGGAGGCGACCACCGTTCCTTGAGGCAATGAGGTCTGCTGTGCCTCTGGAAAACCAGCCCCCGGCTGAGCGCTGTTGTAGTTCATTCCCATCGGTCTTCGTGGTTCGTTCGCTGTTGGCCTGGCAATGAATTATTAGCCAGTTAACGGTCTATTCCAGGGCAGTTCAGACATCGATGCTACCGGATCCAGCCAAAGGGTGCAATCGGTCTATGCTACCGGGCGCGCTTCAGCACCGCGCGTACTCGCGCTGCCTGTGTCCCCTTGGGGCGCAGCTTGAGGTAGCGCCGCAGGGCCTTCTTGCCCTCGCGTCGGGTGCGTGGCTTGCGCAGCAGAGTGAGCCCCAACTGAAGATGGCCCTCGGCGAAGCTGGGGTCGCGTTCCACCGCCTGCCTGAACGACCACACCGCCCGATTGTGATCCCGCCGCGTCTGGTACAGCAGCCCCATCTCGAGGTACGCGGCGGCGGGTGGAGCCCTGGACTTCGTCGCCTCGAACAGCAGCTCCTCGGCCCGCGCCTGGGCCCAGGTGTCCCCCTGGCGCATGGTGTGTCCGAGCTGCACCAGCGCCTCGGCGGCGGGGAGCGTCTGGCCGGTCTGCTTCAGCAGCTTGATCGCCTTCATGCCGTGGGTCAGCGCGCTGCGGTAGTCCCCCGATTGCGCCTGGACGCGGCTGAGCAGCAACAGCAGATCGGGATCGCTGGGGCGCAGCTCCAGGGCCCGCGCGAAGTGCTTGCGCGCGCGGTCGCTCTGCTTGGAGGTGGCCTCGATCCGCCCCAGCTCCACCAGGGCCTCCGGGTTGTTCGGCTCTCGAACCAGGATCTGGTCGAACAGCGCCCGCGCCTCGGCCATCCGCTTGTTGGCCATCGCCACCCGGCCCTGGAGCAGCTCCAGCGTGGTCGAGCTGGGGTTGAACTTGATCCCGTGCTCCAGCAGGGCGAGGGCCTTGGCCGAGAGGCCGAGCGAGAGGAACGCCTGTCCGGCCCGGGCCAGGATCGAGGGCTGCGTTGGCTTCGCCCGGAGCACTTCCTCCAGCATGCCCTCGGCCTCGGAGTCATGTCCTGCGGCCACCAGCGCCACGGCCAGCGCCAGGCGGCTGCGCACCGAGCGGGCGTCCTGCAGCACGGACTGGCGCAGGATCCGTATCGCCGCGGATGAATCCCCCTGGCGCGTGTAGGCCGCGGCCAGCGCCAGGCGAGCGGCCACCGGGTCGGGGAGGGCGCGGGCATCGGTCCGCGACAGCAGCTTGACGGCGGCCCCGGTGTCCCCCTGAGCCAGGGCGTGCAGCCCCTGGAGGTAGGTGGCGAACAGGCGGTGCCGCCGCAGCGGTCGCGCCAGCTGCTCGGCCTGCTTCAGGTTGGAGCGCTGCAGGCTGGCCTCCACGCAGCCCACGCGGGCGGAGGCGCTGACAGGCGCCTTGCACAGCCTCTGCAGGCCCTCGTCGTCGTCGGACAGACTGGCGCACTGGATGCGCAGCCTGTCGAGCCACACGCGCCGGGCGGCGTCACCTCCCGCGGGGATCTCCCCCAGTAACGCGCGAGCCTCGTGGGGCCGCGCCAGGGCGAGCAGCGCCTGCACCAGCCATGCCGGGGCAACCGGGTCGAAGGCCGACACCACCGCGACGTTCTGCTCCAAGAGGGGCAGCGCCCGCGCGGCATCCCCGCTGGCCCCGAGAAGCAGGCGGCCCAGGGTGACGGCCGCCTCGGCGTTCGGTCCGTGGGAGATGGCGCGGGAGGCCGAGGCGATGGCGCCCACGGCCTCGCCCCGGGCCGCGAGCACACGGGCGCGCAGCAGCTCGACGGCTGCAACGTAGCGTGGGACGTTGCGGGCGAGTTGCGCCAGCCGGGACAGATCGGTGTCCGACAGCGGCTGTGATGTCTTCCCCGCAGGGTGCGCGCGCGATCCGTGGTCCTCGAGATCGACCAGCACCTGTTCGATGCGTAGGCCGGGGTGGGTCGGGCTGGCGCGCAGTCCGGCGTCGACGGTGGTGCGGGCGCGCTCCAGCTTGCCGGACCAGCGGAGCCGGGTGGCGGTCTCCAGCGCCAGCGCCGGGGGGAGCTGCGGCGATGCCAGCGTCGACCGCACCAGGGCCATCTGCTTCCCGGGCTCCGCGCACAGCAGCCGGGTGAGCGTCGTGGGCCACGATCCTCCCGTGACCCGTGCGAGTGTCTTCCGCGCATCGTTGATCTTGCCCCGGTGCAGCAGCAAGAACGCCCTCGCCGTGAGCGCGTCGGGGCCGGGATTGGTCATCCCTCGCAGCAGTCCGTCGGCCTGGCTGAGCAGCGCGTGGTCGCCGCCGAAGCGGGCCACCAGCTGTGCGTTGGTCAGCGCGAGGGCGGCACGAACCCGGACGTCGTCAGGATGCTCGCGTAGCTGCCGGGACAGGGCGTTGCGAGCCGCCGCGTAGCCCGGGAGGATGTCGGGCCGCGTGTGTGAAAGCGCAGCGCGCACCGCCTGCTCGATGCGCTCGTCCTGCACACGGCGGTAGAACAGAACGCCGCCGGCACAGGCGCCGCCCACCAGCACCAGGGCAACGACGATCCAGATCCAGCGGTGCCGTCGTTGCGGGAGGTCGCGCAGCAGCACCGCGACAGGAATCAGTGGCTCCTCCCCCGAGGGGGCGGGATCTGTGGCGAGCCCCGGCGTTGCCCCGCCCGAGTCAACCTCCGGCGACTCCGGCTCAGGAGAGGGCTGATTCGCGGTCGGCGTCGGGGGTGGGGCCGCTGGTGGCACATGGTCCCGGCCCCCGGCCGGTGGGGTCGCCCCTTGTCGCGGAAGCGGCATGGGTGTGATGTCGAACGGAGAGCGCTGCAGCCCGCGCGGGCCCAGCTGACGTGCATCGACGCTCATCGGCCCCGGCGTCAGATCGAACAGCGCATGGGGCGTGGTTCGCTGGCCGATGGGACGGATGCGGGGACGAATGGCAGCCGCGCGCTGGGCCTGGGCCTGGAGCGAGAGGCCCGAGGGGTCTTCCTCCACATCGGTATCGTCGAACAGATGATCCGCCGCGTGCTCGAGATCGTCGTCCGTCTCCGTGTCGGCGGTCTCGTCGGTCTCGTCCAGATCGTCCGTCGTGGCGGGAGGGGAAAAGTATTCCTGGGTGCCGCCCATCGGGGTTGCGGCTTCCCCCAGCGTGGCCACCATGGCCCGGGCGTCGCGGTTGAGCGGATCCAGGTTCAGTGCTTCTCGCGCGAACCTGCGCGCCTCCTGGTCGCGACCCGCCTCCGCCAGGATCATCGCCCACTGCAGCCGGAGCCTGGACGAACGCGGAAGGTAGGCGACGGCCTTGCCGAACACGTCACCGGCCGTGCAGGTGTTTCCCTTCCGCCGCAGCGCGGTGAGGTACGCCACCGCGCCCCGCTCGTAGCCGGGATTGGTGGCGAAGCCCTGGCTGGCCACGGTCAGGGCTTCGTCGAGGTTGCCCTGCTCGAGGTGGTGTTCGGTGAGCAGGGCGAAGGCCGGCGATCCCGGGTGGTGCTGTACCGCTTCGATCAGCTGCCTGATTTGGGCATCCTTCCCCATGGCCTCCGATTATACAGTGATCGTCTACTCGTCGCGAATTGGCGGTCGATCCGAATGATGGATTTTTCGTGAAACATCGGGTTGTTGACATGGGGCGACCCCCACTGCATACCATGCAGCGATGCCCCCTGCGCTCACCGGATCCAACACCGCACCAGGACCACCGCGCCTGCGGACGGTCTGGACCCTCTCGTTGATCACTGCCGGGGTGCTGGCGCTGACCAGCATGGTGGAGCGGATCTGGTCACCGATGCAGGTCCCGGCCAAGGGCAGCGTCGCTCCCGTGACCATCCGGGCGCGACAGGACGCCGTGTTCGATCTGCACGAGACGGTGGTGGCAGAGGCCCAGGAGGCGAAGCAGGCCTACGTTCCGATCTACAACAAGGACAACCAGTTGCTGTTTGACTATCGCGAACGGATCGTCAAGTCGGCGCTGCTGGAGGCGCCCACATTCTGGCGCTGGTCGTCAAGGGGCCAAGCGGTCGATGCGGGGATGGAGGGTGGGCCGGAGCTCGAGGGGCCGCCTGTCCCGCGGGAGACAGGCGTGCCCGACGCGGGGGTCGACGCAGCTGACGCGGAAGCGGTGGATCCGCTGGCGGAGGCCCACCTGCTCCAGGAACGGCGCCAGGAGCTGGAGGCGCTGATCCGTGGTTGCGTGCGACTGCTGGAGCCGTTCTACCAGGCCGGGGTGGTGGGGGACAGCGAGTTCCCCAAGGAGAAGCGCACGGTCCGTCTGTTCGCCCAGAAGCGCTACGTGTTCTACAGCGTGTCCGATCTGCACCGGTTCTCCGAGCTGCACCCTGCGCTGACGCAGAGCGCGCGCCAGTTCTTCTTCAAGACCAGCAGCGATCTGCGCAACCAGGTCATCGACTACATCCTGCAACGGCTGCCGCCCAACCTGACCTATGCTCCGGAGAACGGCAAGTTCGTCGCCGACATCTCCCAGGTCACCGGGATGAAGGTGGTGCTGATCCGGCGCGGGGACATCCTCGTTCGCCGCGGGAGCATGGTGGATACGCGGGGGTACTACGCGATCCGCGCGTCGATCCAGGTGGCCCAGGAGACCTCGGCCGTGGGGCTGTTGGCCGGGCGACTGGCTCTGCTGATCTCGCTCATGTTCTTGATGGTGATGGGCACGCGGGTGTTCTGCGCAAGGCTCTTCACCGGCATCCGACCCTACCTCGTGATCCACGTGGGAATGGTCGTGCTCGCGGTGACGGGTCAGGTGCTTCTGGTCTACTTGCCGATGCACCTGTTCTTGCTGCCACAGGCCGCGCTGGCCCTGGTCATGGCCGCGGTCGTGGGACGGGGGCCCGGTCTGATCACCGGGCTGGCGGTGCCCGCGGCCCTGGTGGTGACGCAGATCTTCGATCTCTCGACGCTGGTGGTGGGGTGCGCCGGCTCGGTCACCGCGGCGCTGGCCGTGCGCCAGCGTCGTCGGAGCTCGGCGCTCGCTGCCGGTGTGCTGGTGGGTGTGGTGCAGGTCGTGGTGTTCGAGGCCTGTCGGGTGATCGAGGGGCGACCCCAGGTGACAGAGGAGCTGTGGATGGCGGCGGAGGCTTTCGGCGGCGGGCTGCTGTCCGGGGTCGGGGCCCTGAGCGTCATCCCGTTTGTCGAGTGGCTGATGGGCCGGAGCTCGCGCGGGAAGCTCAAGCTGCTGACCGATTTCGATCACCCCCTGGTGCGTGAGCTCCGTGAGCGAGCGCCGGGGACCTTTGCCCACACGGTGAACCTGATCAACATGGTGGAGATGGCCGCCGACACGGTGAAGGGAGACCGGTTGCTGGCTCGGGCCGGAACCCTGTTCCACGACGTGGGGAAGATGGTCGATCCGCAGTCGTTCATCGAGAACCAGGGGCAGGGGCCCAACATCCACGACGGCCTCACGCCGCAACAGAGCGCTCGAGCGATCATGGATCATGTCCCCCAGGGCCTGATCATCGCCAAGAAACATCGTCTGCCTCCCGACGTCACCGCCTTCATCCCCGAGCACCACGGCACGACCGGCCTGGAGTACTTCCTGGCCCGGGCACAGGCGGCGGGGGTGGTGGATCCAGCCGAGTTCACCTATCCCGGGCCCAAGCCGCGATCCATCGAGACCGCGATCCTGATGATCGCCGACTCCGTGGAGGCCGCGTCGCGCACGCTGAGCAACCCCACCGAGGATGCGCTGGGCAAGCTGGTGGATCGCATCGTGCTCAGGAAGTTCTCCGAGCAGCAGTTCGACGAGTGTGACATCACCCAGGGTGATCTGCTGCGGATCAAGGGTGCGTTCGTGGCCTACCTCAAGGGCGCGTTGCATCGCCGGGTGGCGTATCCGTCGCAACCCTCGGAGCCGCCGGCCGAGTCGGAGCCGGCCGAGTCAGAGCCAGCAGCGTCGGAGCCAGCAGCGTCGGGCTCGGAAGCGCCGTCCAAACCGGACGCCGGCTAGTCCTCTGACGGGTTGAGCTCCGGCAACGCCCCCTGGCGCCCGCCGGGCCTGCGCCCCTGCGCTACCCCTGGGTCGTTGGTTCGCCCAACAGCTCGCCGTGATCCCTACGGATCGCCCGGTTGAGCGGGACGTGTTCCGAGTAGGACTCCTGATGCTCGGCGTGCTGCAGCCGTCCGAGCTTGGAGCGGTAGCCGTCATAGGCCCGGTTGAGGTAGGCGGCCGCGGTGGGATCGTCCAGCGTTCTGAGGATGCGGTAGTGGGTGTAGTAGATCTCCTCCTCGGGCGATTCGATGATCCGCTGCTCCTCGAGCAACTCCACCGCCCGGCGCGACAGGGCCCGGGCGGCGTCGAGGTCTCCCAGCATCGCCGTGGCGCGCGCCGACCGGCTGAGCCCCGGGATCTCCCCCACGATGAGCCGCGCCTGGCGTGCGGTCTCGGCGGCCTCCGTGGCCTCGTCGGTGGCGTGAGCGGCGTCGTCGGTGCTGCCGCGCTCGCACAGGGTCCAGGCGATGGCGTTGCGGGCGTTGATCGTGATGTAGCGCGCGCCGATGCGCTCGGCGATGCGCTTGCCGCGATCCAGCAGGCGGAGCGCGCGCTGGTAGCGCGCAGAGGCGGCCTCCAGCAGCCCGATGTACACCAGGGTGTCGGCCTCGCTCCACTGGGCGCCGGTCTCCTTGTGCATCGCGAGGGCGGCCTCGAGGTGTCGTCGAGCCAGCCCGTTCTGCCCCAGCTCGAGGCAGATGATGCCCAGCACCGAGGCGTTGTCCGCTTCCCGGCCGCGGTCGCCAAACTGCTCGCAAAGCTTGAGGCTGGAGTGCGCCTCGTCCAGCGCCATGTCGAAGTCCCCGCGGCAGTAGTTCACCACTGCCAGGTTGTAGCGCAGCACGCGTTCGTGCCAGCGGTCCTCGGTCTCCTTGATCAGCGCCAGCGCTGGGTCGAACTGGGCGAACGCCTCGTCATACCGCGCCTGGACCAGGTTGATGCGGCCCAGCGCGATACGTGCCCGCACCTGGCCAGGGAACGATCCCTCCTGCTCGAACACGGTGAGCGCCTTGGTCGCGGCGTCGATGGCGCGACCGTGATCGCCCAGGCGTTCGTAGGCCTCCGCCCGCAGGCGTAGCGCCTCACCGCGAGCGTGCTCGTTGAGCGCCTCGCAGGCCGCGGCCTCGGCCTGCTCCGCCGCCGACAGTGCGCGGTAGAACTCGCCCAGCCGCAGCAGGCGCAGCGCCTCGCGGTTGCGCAAGTCTGCCAGCCGGGTGGGATCATCGCCGCACAGACGGCGCAGCGCCTCGAGGTCGGCGGCCTGCTCCACGTGGCGCCCGAGCTGCGCGTGCATCTGCTCGCGGCCGGCGTGGATCGCGTATTCGCGCACCGGGTCGGGGGGGCCGAGCGCCAGCGCGCGGTCATACAGCAGGAGCGCCTCGCGGCTGGCGAAGGCCGCGGCGGCCTCGTTGGCGGCACGCAGGTAGAACTCGCCCGCCTCCGTGAGGAGCCCTCCGAGCTCGAGATGCCGGGCCACCTCGGCCGGTGGATCGTTGGAGCCACGACGGACCCGGCTGGCCATGAGCTCGCCCACCTGTCGGTGCAGATCGCGACGAGCCACGCCGCTGATCGATTCGTGCACCACCTCCTGGATCAGCACGTGGCGAAATACCCACTCGCGCTCGAACTGCTCGCTCTTGCCGCTGGTGACCGTGGTGGGCGCCACGGTTCGCAGCCCGGGGACGATGATCCCGTGGTTGCGCAGGATACCGAGGGATCGGGCCGGGTTGCGGTTGAGCAGCTGGGCCAGGATCCCCTCGCGGAACGTGGGCCCGATCACGGCCGCGTGCTGGAGCAGCGATTTGACCGGGGTCGGCAATCGGTCAACCCGGCCCAGCACCACGCCCTGGACCGTGGGCGGCACATCCGTGGGCCCCGGTCCGGATGCCCGTAGCTCGTGCAACGCCCGGCTCAGCTCGCGGATGTAGAATGGATTGCCGCCGGCGCGACGCTCCACCTCGCGAATCAGCTCCGTGGTCGCCTGGGCCCCCAGCTCCTCCTGGATCAAGCGCGTTCGGTCGTGGTCGTCGAGCTCGTCCAGCATCAGGAACGAGCTGCCGCTGGAGAACAGGTTCTCCGGCACCAGATCTTCGTCCGGTCGGATCGTCATCAGGAACAGGCAGGGGCCGACGGATTCCTCCGGGTACTGTACCAGGTGCGACAGGCAGTCCACGCTGGCATGGTCGGCCCAGTGCAGATCCTCGAGCAGCACGATGAGCGGGCGGGGAGGAGGTTCCCCTGTTCCCCGGGCGATGATGCGGTCCAGCAGTCTGCGCATGGCACGGTGGATCCCGAGCACGCTGAATCCGGCCTCCGAGGTTGCGTGTTGCCGGGGGACGATGAGGGTGGTCAATAGATCCACCAGTTGCTCGTCCTCGTCCGCCAGCATCTGGTGCAGGGTGTCCAGCATGCGGCTCCGGGCCCTGCCGCCGGCATACAGCTCGATCGCCGCCCGGATCAGGTCGGCCATCATGGCATACGGCGTGCCGAGGCGGTGCGGAGTGGCGACCGCGGCGATGATCTGCGCCTCCGACGACTGGCGCGCGATGAACTCGTCAGCCAGCCGGCTTTTTCCGATCCCCGGCTCTCCGGCCACCAGGATCGAACGCTGAGTCCCCCGCAGCACCGCCTCACGGTATGCGGAACGGATGGCTTTCAGCTCCACCTCCCGCGCGACGAACGGCCCCTGCGCGTCGGTGTGCGGCGCGGTGCGACCGTGGGGAGCGGCCACACGATAGCAGCGGATCATCTTGCCGTGTCGGCGCAGCGGACGCATGGCGCGGAGGCTGTAGTGCATCGAGGCCAGGCGCGCCGCCACGCCGGCGAGGCAGGTCTGACCCACCTGGGCATGTTGCGCCAGCGACTCGGTCTCCACCAGCGTGTTGCCCAGCAACTGGTAGCCCTCCTGCGACGGCAGGCCGCCCATGCGCGCCGTGCCGGCGCGGATCCCGACCCGGGACAGGACGGAGAGGCCGCCCGCGGCCAGGCCCGTCAGGGCCTCGTTCAGATCCAGAGCGAAGCGAATGGCGGCGGCGATGTCGTTCTCGTCTGCGGTTGGCAGGCCGAAGAGCGTGGTGATCTGGTCGTGTTGCCCGTCGTGGACGATGCCCTCGAGCTTGAACGCGATGTTCGTCACCAGATCTCTGGCCTCCAGCAGCGCCGGCTCGCTGCCCTCCAGACGGACGACGCAGGCGATGAAGCGCTTCTTTTCGCCCAGCAGCTGAGTCTGTCCCCGCTCGAGATCCACGCCGGAGGGGCTGGTGATCAGCCCCGGGGGAGCATCGCGGTAGCTCGCATCGCCCCCGAGCCCGACCCCGACCGAAGCGCTCTTGACGGCGGCGAAAGGCTGGCGGGAGTCGGTTTCGATGTCGGCGTCATCCGGGTCGGTGTCCGACGTGGAGACTCCCGGCCGGGACAGCGAGATGTCCCGTTCGTCGACGATGTCGAAGTCCTCTTCACCGGTGGTGGTGGGGTCATCGAGCGCGCCCTCGTCGGGGCCCAGGAACAGGCTCCCCGGGGAGAGGTCCGGATTCACGGTCGGATCGTCGATATCACGGGGCGCATACATCGTTGGACCGGCCGTCACCTCGTCGGACGAGATGGATGAGATGGCCGACGGCTTCTGCGAACGAAGCCGGCGTGGCACGGCGACGTCGTCATCCAGATACCAGCCGGATCGCAGCACCCCCGCCATCTTGGCCTCCTGGGACGCCATGCGATCGATGGGTGAATCGAAGGAGATGGGCTGCACATCCCTGGAGTCGATCATCACCTCGGCCGGCGGATTCGGAGGCTGGGCCAGCTCGGTGGCGGCCTCCACCAGGTCATCGGAGCGCAGCGGTTCGGCGAAGATGATGTGCGGCGCGGCGGCGCGCTCCTCCGGTCCCTCCTGGCGCACGTCCCGGGTGTCGATGTATCCCGGAAGAAGCTCTTCGATGTAGGCCGACAACGCGCGAGACCCGATGACTGCCCCCAGCATGCGCTGGATTCGATGCAGCTCCATCTGCAGCTCGCTGGCGCTGGAGATGCGGCTCGTCGGGTCGCGCACCAGGCAGAGCATGGTCAGATTGTCGAGGTGCGCCGGTACGTCGGGGTTGATCGTGGCGGGCGGCTGTATCGGCTTCTGCAGGATGCTGGTGCGGATCTCCTGCGCGCTCTGTCCGTCGAACAAGGCGACTCCGGTGAGCAGCTCCCACAGGATGATGCCGAAGCTGAACAGATCGGAGCGAGTGGTGAGGGGAAGCCCGTGTATCTGCTCCGGTGACAGATAGCGCAGGTCCCAGCCCATCATGTCCATCATGTTCTGGTTCGAGACCATGTTCCACACCGCGCGGGAAATGCCGAAGTCCAGGATCTTCACCGAGCCCTCGAAGGAGCAGGCGATGTTGCGCGGTCGGATGTCGCAGTGGATGATGTCCAGATCCTGCCCGAAGTGATCCGTCTTGCGATGGGCGTACTCCAGCCCGGCTGCCACCTCACCCAGCAGGTAGCAGGAGAGGCCCACCGGACACAGGTTGCGTTGACGCCGGGCGGCGAGCATCAACTCGTGCAGGTTGGCGCCCGGGATGTATTCCATCGCCAGGAACAGGTCGCCGTCCACCTTGCCGAACTCGAACACCTGCACGATGTTGCGGTGGTTGAGTGAAAAGGCGATCTTGGCCTCGTCGATGAATGCGCGGATGAACCTGGGGTTCTGGGCGCTGCCAGGCAGCACCCGCTTCAGCACCTGAACCTTCTCGAAGCCGGCGATGCCGATGGTCTTGACCTTGTAGATCTCGGCGATCTCGTCGGCAGCAAGCCGCTCGAGGAGGTGGTACTTGCCTAGCGTTGGCTGGTTGATGGTCATCGTGTCTACGGCCACATTGGAGGCCGACATACTACTACAGCTGCCTGGCGCATGGTGGTTTTGTTGGCGTCCGACCGGGGCTCACGCGCTGGGCAACGGGCGGTCGATCTTCTACAATGGTGTGCGATGAACGCGCTGAGCGATGACGAGCTGGTGGATGCCGTGGCCCGGGCGCTGGGCCACCGCTTCCACGACCCCGGCCTGTTGCGGGAGGCATTGACCCACCGCTCCTACTCCAACGAGTTGACGGATGGAGCACGGTCCAACAACGAGCGGCTCGAGTTTCTGGGAGACGCCGTGGTGGAGCTCTGCGTCAGCGACCAGCTGATGGAGCAGCTGCCCGACGCCCGGGAAGGAGAGCTGACCAAGCTGCGGGCCACGGTGGTGAGCGAGCCCAGCCTCGCGCGATGCGCCACGACCCTGGCCATCGGAGACCACCTCAACCTGGGACGGGGAGAGGACCAGAGCGGGGGCCGCCAGAAGCCGTCAATCCTGGCCGACACGTTCGAGGCGCTGATGGGAGCGGTCTACCTCGACGGAGGGTTCGACGACGCGAACGCCACCATTGGACGGCTGCTGGGACCGATCATCGACGCGGCGGTGGATGGCGGCCTGGATCGGGACCACAAGACTCGATTGCAGGAGGTCGCCCAGCGCCTGCGGCACCAGACGCCGCGCTACGAGGTGGTGGAGGAACAGGGACCGGACCACGCCAAGCACTTCACCGTGGCGGTGTATCTCGACGAACAGGAGATCGCGCGGGGCGAGGGGACGGCCAAGAAGCTGGCCGAGCAGCAGGCTGCGCGTCGAGCGCTGCGGCTGATCTGACCCTGGGGCTACGCCGGCGCCAGGCCCAGCTCGACGATGGTCTGCCGGACCTCTCGAGCGGCCGGGTTGCCCAGCCGGTCGAAGATGTCGGCCGCCTCGTCGAGCATCGTGCGTCCGATGTCGGCCTGACCGCGTTCCACGAGGAACTCACCGAATCGACGAAGCGCCTGGGCCAGCTCCGCCTCGTTCCCCAGATCGCGGAACACCTTCACCGCCTTCTGGAACGAGTCCTGTGCCACGCGGGAGCTCTCCTCCGACTCCTCCTCGTCGAACAGTGTGGCCGCGTGTACCTCTCCCAGCGCCATCCTCGAGCGCCCGACCTTGCGGCGCATCTGTCGCTTCTGCGCCAGCGCGAGGCTCTCCTCGGCGTAGCTCCGTGCCTTCTCGGTGTTGCCCTCGCGCAGCTCCACGGCGGACAGGTTGATCGCGATGTCGATGTAGGCCCGCTGGTCCTCCATCTCGGTGGCCAGCGTCATGGCGCGCTCGATGCGCTGCCGGGCGTCGACGTTCTTGCCCTGGGCCAGCGCGGTCTCGCCCAGGTGGTTGAGCAGCACCATCTGCAGCGGCATGGCGCCGATCTGCTCCGCCTCGGCCAGCGCATCTTCCCACGTGTCCCGGGCCTGCTCCAGGTTGCCCCGGGCGAAGGCCAGGGCTCCCAGGTCGGTGAGGGACACGACGTAGCCGTAGCGATCGCCCACCGCGTGTCTGTGCTGCATCGCCTCGCGGTAGCAGGACTCGGCCTCGTCGAACAGCCCGCGGCTCTTCTCGATGTTGCCGATGTTGGACAGCGAAACGGCGATGGACCGTCGGTCCGCCAGCTGGCGCCGCATCTCCAGCGACTTGGCGCTGCGGTCCAGCGCCTCGTCGTAGCGTCCGGTGATCCACATCACCTGGCCGATGTCGTCCAGGCTGGTGGCCACGCCGCGTATGTCCCCCGCCTGCCCGAACAGATCGAGACCCCGCTCCAGGTACTCCAGCGCCAGGTCGAGGTTGCCCTTCTGGCGCCAGACGCGGCCCATCTTGTTGAACGCCACCGCCCCCTTGGCCTTGCTGGCAACGAGCCAGCTCAGTCGCAGCATGCGCTCGAAGGCGTCCAGCGCCGCGTCGATCTCGCCCTTGAGCTGGTACACGCTGCCCAGGTCGTGCCACAGGTGAATCCGCGCCGCGGTGTCCGAGTCGCCCAGGCAGGCCAGGGCCCGGGTGTAGAGCCGTACGGCCTTGTCGTTGAAGTATCGGGAGCGCGCATCGTCGGCGGCGCGGCGAAAGCGGGACGCGGCCAGCACACCCAGACCGGCCCGTTCCAGGTGGCGCCCGGCGTGCGCCTGCTGCTGCTCGTTGCGACCCTGTGGGAGGAGCTCCAGCCACTGCGCCACCAGCCGGTGGTAGCGTCGCCGGCTGTCGGGGTTGATCATCTCGTAGGCCAGGTCCCAGATCGGCGGATAGGAGAAGTGGTATTCCTGTTCGCCGGCGATGGTGCTCTCTGGTGAACGCGTCACCAGGCCGCGGCGACACAGTCGGGCCAGCACTCCATCCACGTGCGGTCGGGTCGTGTGTGACGAGTCGGCGATCTCCTCCAGCGTCGGACCGTCGGGGTCGCCAGCCTCCATCGCCGGGGAGCGCACCAACGCCACGACGCCGTCGAGCCAGAACACCTCGCCGATGGCCGCCGCCTGCTCCAGGCAGCGGCGCTCCTCGGGCAGCAGGGCTTGCAGTCGGGCGCGCAGGATCTCCTCGTGGGTCCGCGGCAGCGTCTGCCCCGCCAGTTGGTCGACGGCGATGGTCCAGCGCCCCTGGGTCGCGCTCACCACACCCACCTCCACCTGGTACCGGGTGAGCTCCTCGATCGCGCGCGGCGATCCGCCGAGGCGTTCGCGCACCAGTTCCACCAGCTCCACGGGCAGGCTGTCGGTATGCATCAACTCGACGAACAGGCTCTGGGCGTCGTCCGGGTTCAACGGGCCCACGTCGATCAGGCTGTGAGGGAACTCGCCCTGTCCCCACTGCGGGTGCCGACGAAAGAGAGTCGGCCGGGCAGTGACCAGGATCAACACCGGGCAGCCGCGCATGCCCTCCGCGAGGTAGTGGATGAAGTTGACGGTCTCTGCGCCGGCGCGTTCCACTCCGTCGAAATACAGCAGCAGCGCGCCGCCCGCGGCGTCGCGCTCCAGGAATCTGCGGACGGCGATGTAGGTTCGCACCTCGAGCTGGCCCGGGACCTGGGCCAGCGGCTCCACCACCGAGCTGTTGGGATAGGAAAAGGAGAGCAGGTGCGCCAGCAGGTGAGCCACCTCGGTCTGCAGCCGCTCGGGCATCACCTCCGCCACGCTGCTTTCGATCTTGGCTCGTGCGTCCGCCGGCAGCTCACCCTCGATGATGCCGAATCGTTCGCACATGATCTGGATCATCGGCCCGTACCCCGGGATCCCTGGTCCACGGGCGCTGCCGGTCAATACCCTGGCGTCGGGGATCGCGGCCCGCACAGAGCGGCTGAACTCCAGCGCCAGGCGCGTCTTTCCCACGCCGGGATCGCCCACCAGCGTGATGACGTTCATCATGCGAGAGTCCTTGCTGGCGAGGAACAGCTGCTTCAGCTGCTGCAGGATGTCCAGCCGTCCGACGAATCGCGCCCGAATGTCGGCGTAGGTCTCGCTGCTCGGTCGAGGGGTCGCCATCTCCCGGTCGGTGGTCTCCTCCTCCGGAGCGGCGGGCTGGCTCTCGCCGGCATCGCACGCGGGGCAGTGGCCCTGCTGCAGGATCTCGTTGCACGAGGGGCACCTGTCCTGTCCTTCGTCCTGCCCCGCTGGACTTCCCGTCATGTTGCCCTCCACGTCAGGACAAGCAGCCCTGAGCCCTTCACCCCTTCACCCACTGCACCCACGGGGCTCTCGAGAGCCCCGCCTCCGAACTGGCGCCGCGGTCTTCGCGCTACCTGGAGCAGAGCTGCCGCAGTTGTTCCTCGCGACGCTGCTGCCCGTTCGCAATCTGAAGCGCCCAGGATTGTGGGGGAGGCCGGAGGAACGAGTCAAGGGAAACAACCCGAAACATGGGGCGTCGATGACGCAAGCGCCGGCAGTTCTCTCGCTCCAGAGCCTGAAGGATCAGATCCGTCGCCTCCACCGACCAGCGGAACCGGTCGTGGAGCATGACGATGCCCCCCTTGTAGGTTCGGAGCCAGCTCAGAACCGTGTGACTGATCTGTTCTGGATCGTGGACCTCCTGATCCAGCGCCGTCGCGCTCCACAGCGCCTCGGCGTAGCCCAGATCCTGGATCACCTCACGCGCCGCGTCCGTCATGGTGGCGTAGGGGGGGCGGAACAGCGTGGGACGAACCCCGGTGAGCTCCATGATCAGTCGATGGTTGGTCATGATCTGCCATCGCTGCTCGTCGGGAGGGAGCAGACTCAGCCGGGCGTGGCTGTAGGTATGGTTCCCGATGGTGTGGCCGGCGTTGTGGGCCTGCTGTACCAGCTTGCGCAGAGCGGGCGCCCCGCGGCGATGGCGCGCGTCCAGCCAGTAGCCGTTGATGAAGAAGGTGGCCCGGATCTGGTGGCGCTGGAGGATCTCCAGCAGTCGTTTGGTGTAGACCGGATGCGGCCCGTCGTCGAAGGTGAAGGCCACGTTCCAGACTCGCTCCAGCCCGTAGATCGGCTTGGTCGGCGCCGACTCGTAGACCAGCTGTGGGTGATGCAGCTGCATGATGGGAGGTGGCTCGCCGGGGCGTCGGTCGGGGAACACGGGACGGGAGACGAGTGTGCCCGAGATGGTCTCTCGCGGGGCCACGACCCACGTCACCACGAACAGGGGTGTGGTCAGGGCCACGATCCACCCCGGAAACGACATCCGACGTACGACTCCCATTGGCCCCATCGTAGCCCGGAGCTTTTTGGATCGCGAATTTCGCGTAAAAAAGGATGTGGCGACAATGACAAACATTGGCCATACGCTATCCTTTACGGGTGATAACAACGCGTCCGCGGCCACGGAGATAAACTGTGTGCAGTGATCGCGTGACGGCGACATCCGACGCACGACACCCAGTGGGGTGATCCGGGCCGGGAGCTTTTTGGATCGCGAATTTCGCGTGCAATCGATATAACCAGCGGATGCCAGAGATCGCTGCCAGTGTGAAGCGTCATACCGTGTTGTTGGTCTGGGCCGACCCCTGCCGCGGCATTCGAAGCGTGAGCCGGACCGTGTCCGGCCTGCTGCGGGACGAGCCCCACAATCTCGCCACCGTCGAGGTGGATCTCCCGGAAGCGCTGACCGGGCACTCGATCGTGCAGACCCTCGCTAGCTGGACCGGGATGCAGCGGGAGACGGTGGCGGTCAGGGGCTGGCCCGTGGTGCAGCAGCAGCTGGCCGGGGAGCTGCCCCAGGTGGTTGTGGCGCTGGACCCCGTGGCCGCGGCGGCCGTGGACACCTGGCGCAAGGAGGACCGGCTGCGGGCGCCGCTGGTGGGGCTGACCTTCGGCCTGCGGCTGGATCCGGCGTGGGCCCGGACAGCGGTGGACCGACTGGCCGTGGCCGACGAACAGATGGGGGAGGAGGCGGTGAGCCTCGGCTTGCCCGCCGAGTGCGTGGTGCCGGCCGGGATCCCGGTGTGCGGCGGCTTCTCCTCGGTGTCTCCCGACGAGAAGGAGCGGCTCCGCGGCAAGTTCAAGCTGCCGCTCACGGGTAACGTGGCGCTGGTGGTGACCGACGGCCTGGAGTCCGACGAGCTCACCGGCGCGCTGTTCCAGCTGAGCCTGCTCCCCACCGACACCACCGTGATGTTCGACGTCGCCCGGCACGACGAGGCCGCTCAGCTGCTACGCCGGCGCGCGGCGCTGTACGACGTTCAGGCACGGATGTTCGGCAAGGTGGAGGAGGCGGGGGAGCTGTGGGCCGCGGCGGATGTGGTGGTGGCCCGGCCGCAGATCTACGTCGAGCAGCGCGCCGTGGCCCTGCGCCTGCCCTACATCCACCTGTTGCCCCAGGGTGAGGAGCAGCGGGAGATGGCCAGGGTCTATGTGGAGCGCGGGGTCGGCCGTGTGGTGGAGCATCTGTCGACGCTGGCGACGCAGATCGAGCTGCAGCTGGCCCCCGAGGCGCTGGCACAGGGGCGGCGGCGGATGGCCCGCATCTCGCGTCGGGTGGCGGCGGTGGACATCGCGCGTCTGGTGGCTCAGGTGGGGAGCCAGGCCGACCAGATCTTGAACGAGCGCTACCGGCCGGCGGTCGTGGAACCCGCCACCCGGGCCACGCCGCTGGAGACCATCGGCGGGTCGGTGGATCCCTCCCAGCCCGTGGATCCGGTGGCGCTGCTGGCCGACCTCGAGGCCGCCGAGGCCGAGGCCAACCGGCAGGTCACCGAACACCAGCGTGAGGTGGATCTGTGGACGCGGCGGGCGGGGCTGGCCGAGGAGCGAGGAGCGGCGGATCTGCTCCAGCAAGCCCGGCGGCTGGTGGATCGACACCGTGATGCCATGCACCGGGCGCTGGCCGAGCTGGCCCGGCTCGCCGAGCAGCGACGGTCGCTGGAGCGCAAGGCCAGCTCTCGGGTGGAGCAGGAGTTCAGGGATCTGGAGCTGGAGGACGCGCTGGCGGCGCTCAAGCGGCGGATGGAGTCGGACGACGAGTGAGGCTCGGATACGCGATGAAAGAGACCTACGAGCACCTGGTCGAGGGCCAGCGCTACCGCGTGGCCCGCGCGTTCGTGGACTTCGACGGACGGCGCCACGAGGAGGGCGAGACCTGGACCTTCGTCGGCCACAACTACCTGCCGTACGACTGCGGCCACACCTTCCACATCCGCGAAGCCGACGGAGGCGAGCGCTCGTTCCGGATGCAGGGCTACCCCGAGGAGCAGGGGCCGATCCTCGACCAGATCCGGACCTACCTCGTGCTGGCCGACGACTAGTCCTGCATGCCTGAAGTTCGTTTTGGGTTGTTCCGGGATCGATGGACCGAGATGCGGTAGCAATAACTACCCGGACTCTGCTCACCGGGGCTGATCGACCGAGATACGGTAGCGATTACTACCCGAACTCCGCTCACCGGGGCTGATCGACCGAGATGCGGTAGCGATTGCTACCCGAACTCCGCTCACCGGGGCTGATCGACCGAGATGCGGTAGCAATCACTACCCGAACTCCGCTCGACAGGGTCAGCTCTCCAGTACATCGCCGGGGCCAGTACGTTCCGTGCGGCCGTGGCTCCCCCTGATTCGCTGCTTCTCGTCCTCGCGTCCGGTATCCGACCGGCTCCGGACCGGATGCCGGATCCCGGGCGGGCTTGTACCTCGCAAGCGCGTGAAGAGACACGTGCCGGAGCGTGGCACGTGAGGTGCAACCTTGCGGCGCAAACCGAACAGGAGGGCGATCATGAACAGAGGGACGAAGAACGGCAAGCGCACCAAGAAGCACGGCAAGCACGGCCAGCGCAGCGGCAAGCTCATGGACATGGGTGGCCAGCCATTCGAGGTGTTTGACCTGCCAGATGGCGGGTTCGGCGGGGTGAGCC
>Ga0210044_10002069_pt1 | contig 30288 bp, 21 predicted proteins | sample CryGey13umfilter_2_FD_183959 | JGI IMG/M metagenome (GOLD analysis project Ga0210044, IMG submission 183959) | Groundwater microbial communities from aquifer in Utah, USA - Crystal Geyser 4/9/14 3 um filter (SPAdes) (version 2) | ecosystem: Environmental > Aquatic > Deep subsurface >... | reverse complement strand
TGAAACTAGATGTGGACCCAGATGCTGCCGGCGGTCCCGGAGGGTCACCGACCACGATCCACCAGAACAAGGATTGAAACCTGATCGCCGTAGGTGAGCAGCTTCAGCGTATCCTCGGTCACCGACCACGATCCACCAGAACAAGGATTGAAACCAGAGAGGCGTCCCTCCGTAGTGCCGTTGCCATAGGGTCACCGACCACGATCCACCAGAACAAGGATTGAAACCAATTCTGTTCGCCCAATCCGGCGAACTGTACCAAACGTCACCGACCACGATCCACCAGAACAAGGATTGAAGCAGGAGCAAGCTCGAAAGGGCAAATCCGAAATCCGAAACCTACCGACCGCGCTCTCTCAGCACAGAGATTGGCGCCCTTCCTTTGCGCAGTCAGCGTAATCTGCGGACGGGGGGACCAGCCCAATGCTGTCAAGTTGTTTGTGTGAACCACGCTGGCGCCGTATCCGTCACGCTGAGCGAGCGTAGAGCACGCCGACGAAGGAGGGCTGCTCGTAGCGAGTCGAAGCGCGTCCATCGCGGGGCTTCGACATCCTTCCGGCGCCCGTCGTACGTCCGGGCGCCTCCAGTCGCTCAGCCAGACGGTCTGGCCGCTGAAATGGGGCTTGATCCCAAACAACTTGACAGTGTTGGGATGCGACCCCTGTGTCACCACTGTCAGCCTCCTTCTTGCCGCGCTACTGCTCCGTCCATCGGTTCGGTTCAATGGGACCGACGTCGCTCACGTGGTCACCTAACTCCGTGCCACGCCTGACGCAGGTGACTTCGCGGCGATGGCCCGCTTCTCCTTCCCTCCGAGCCAGCGCTGGACCGCGACAGGCGACTCACCCGGGGCAGGACCCCGAATGGTGCGTCAGAGCAGGATGTTCGCGGGGTGACGGCGAACCGCTGAGGTAGAGGTATTCTTGAGGGCGAGGTGTTCAGCATGGCAAAGCCAGGCGAGGCGACAACCGATCCCGACGATGGTGCGGATGTCAGAGTCCACCGACTGGATGAAGTCCACCACACTGACTTCGTGAGACGCAGGGAGGCTGCGAGTCGACGTCGTAGGGAGGCGGAGATCCGGTTCCGCAAAGCGAATCCCAGGCCCTACAAGAAGCGGAAGAAGGACAATAGCCCGGCTGCGAAGAAGGCGCGGGGCAAAGCTCGCCTGAAGAAGGCCGCTCCGGGTATCAGTGCTCTATCAAGGAAAGCCGTCAAGAACAAGCCGATCTCATCGTACCCGAGTGAGACCACGTATGACGGAAGCCCGATCATATCGGTCCCTATTGGCGGTCAACCACGAGGGAAGTGATACGTCCGCCTGTCCCGCCAAAACACTCCGTCCCGGTTAGGGGTCATGTCCCGAGTCCCAGACGCCCCCGGGCGGAGGGATGGGTGAGTGTTGACACCGGGGGCCGGATCTCCAATCACCAATCGACAACTCCAGCAACTGCTGGCTGAGGCTTCTGGGCAAAGGTGCTGCAGCCAGGGCTGCGGTCGGACTCGCGGTTTCGGGACTGGGCCCGCTCTGGCGACACCGGGGTCGGATCTCAATGGTGTCAAGTTGTTTGGACAGACCGCGCGAGTGCCGCATCCGTCAGGTTGAGTCTCCCATGCCGCGGCGCTGCGGCATTCGCAAGTGAATGAACTTGGCTGCCTTCGACGCGCTCCAGCATTCCCTCCTACCGTCGGGAATGCCTCCGCTTGCTCAGGCTGACGCTCGTACAGCCCCGTACGGCCGCCTCCTGACGCTTCCGACGGTCGAATGCTGCTCAACACCAAACAACTTGACAGCATTGGGGACCAGCCCCGATCCGCCGGTGCCGACGAGACGCCGGCGCTACTTGGTCAGCTTCAGGATCCACTCCACTGTCTTCCCCCGCACTTCGTCCAGGTCGCCCTTCACGTCGAGTCCGTCGAGCCAGGTCTGGGCCTGCTTGACCAATGCGGGCTTTGCCTCCCTCGCCGCTTCCATCGCCTTGACTAACGTGGTCACGTAGCGCACGTCATCCACGCCTTCGCGGAAGCCTTCCCACTGGATGGTGTCGATCACGCCGTCTACGGTTTGGTAGGTGAAGTTGTGGTCGCGGTACTGGGGGCTGTCGAAGTCGTTCCAGCCGTGGCCGAAGGAGTGCTGGTAGGCGTAGTCCATGGCGCCGTCGTAGCCGGCCTGCCACAGGAGCAAGCCGAAGTTGCGGCGGTAGGTCTCGGGCTCCTCGACGCCGACTTGCGGGTTGGCGTAGCAGAAGATCCGCTGGCCGGCCTGGTGGTACTTCTGGGCTTCGTCGGCTAACGGCGCGCCGGCGTAGATGGCGAGGTCGAGCAGGTCGCCCATCACTTCGAACGTGCCCTTGTAGCAGGCGACAAACACCTTGGCGCCGGCGTCGTGCAAGACTTGCCACGCCGCCCGTTGCGCTGTCAGCCGGTCGCCCGTGGCCTCGTCGATGCCGTAGCCGTACACCTCGCCGAAGCCGTGTCGCTGCGCGACCTCCACCCACTTCGTCGCCGTGGCGCGAAGCTTGTCGAGGTCGGCTGCGTTAGTGGGGCTGCCGGTGCCAAGGCCCAACGTGTAGAGCGTGTCGGTGGGTAAGCCGGCTTGCTTCCGGAGGTCGAGAGCCTGTTCCAGCAGCGGCTCGTTGAAGCTCTGATAGAGCGTGGGGTGGTCCACCCCGTGGGCCTTCAGGTCGCGCATCTCGGCTGCATACTGCTCGGGCGATTTCTCCTCGGAGCTGATTGAGCCCTTGCCGTCGGGCGTCAGGACGCCGCGGTAGTAGACTGAGTAGCAGAGCGCCGGCGGCTCCAACTTGAAGGGCAGCACGCGAAGGCGCAAGGTCAGTTCGGCGGCGGGGGCGTTGGCGGCCGCGAGCTTGAGCGTTCCTGTGTACTCGCCGGGCGTGGCGTCATCGGGAATGTGCACCGTCACCCAGAACTGCCGTGTCGTGTCGGCGGCGAGATCGACCGGCTGCAGCGACTTGGCGTCCCGCGGCTGAATGTCCGTGAGCGTGCTGCTGTCCTTGGTGCTGATGAGGGCGTACTTCTCGCCCTCGCCTGAGCGCAGGTAGTTCTCCTTCTTCTCCGTATCGACGCGCACGAGTGCGTCGTCTTTCAGCAACAGCTCAGGCGTCAGCAGGCAGTGCCGCGTATCCGAAATCGACACCCCCGCCTGGTACCAGCACTTCACGATCGACACGTCCACTGCGTTAGCCGGGATGAGGTTGGCGCCGCTGTTGAGGTCGGTCGGCGTCACCACGAGCTTCTCCACGTCCTTGAGCGCGCTCACTGCGAACGACGCCGGCTCGTACTCGCCGGCGCACCCGGTCACCGACAGCTCCGAAGCGATCCGCCCGACGATGGGGAAGCTGGTCGGCAGGAGCCGCGCGTTGGTGATCGGCTTGACGATGTACGTCACGAACGGCCGGTCGGCGACGCCGGGCTTCGACATGTCGATGAGGTTCGGCGTGGCATAGCGAACCGTCCTCACGCTGGACTCAAGGCGGGTGATATCGGTGGGCGAGGCATACGACGCCTCTGCGAACTTGGTCAGGTCCGCCTCGGCCGAGTCGGCGGCCTTCAGCGCCACTTCCTTCATGCGCTGAGCGACGGGCGGCAGGGCACCCAGAGCGTCGATGCCCTGTCGGGCGGTTGCCAACTCCTCCCGCCACGCGGTCAGGCGCTTCCGGAAGACCTCCCGTGCCGGCTCGAATCGCTGGTCGGCTTCGGCGGCGTACACCTGCGCGTCGGGCACCTCGCCGTCGAGGCGCACCTCGTCCACGTACACCACCACGCGACTGCCCTCGCCGCCATACAGGAAGATCCCCCACCGGTCGGTGAAGGTCACCACGTTCGCGCCCGTGGCATCCGAGGTGTTCTGTCGCAGCACGCCGTCCGCGCGCTCGTCGCCGTCCGCGACCAGGTTTTGCTCCTGGAGCTGCCAGTCGTCGGTCGCCTTGTCGAACGTGTCGAACGCCCCGCACCCGGAGTGATGGGTCGGCGGGAACACGTAGTTGCACCCCAACCCCACGCGCGCTTTGCTCGCCTGCGACACCGAGATCCGCCCGCTGAACTTCAGCTTGCCAGCGCAAGCCACCTTGACGGGCACGCTCCAGTAGCAATAGGTCGCGGTCTTCAGCGTCACGTCTAACTTGAACGACTTCTTCCCGGCGAACGCCTTCTCCTCAGTCAGCCCCTTGGAGTTGACCTCGTACTCCCCGTTGCTCACCCAGAACTGCACCGGGTCGGCCGTCTCGAAGTCCTCGTGGTACGCGAAGGGCTGGGTGGGCAGGTCGGGCGCAGACTTCACGCAGTTAGGGAACAGGACGGCTGTGAGCACAACGGCACTGACAAGGCTGCGGTTCATGGGGTGAACTCCTCATAGCGGAACTCGCCCCGACGGATCGGCAATTGTAGCCCACCGACTCCGTCGGCAGGTGATCGGCCATCGGCGGCGAACTACAATTAGCCGCCCGGAAGAGTGGAAGTTTGGGAGAATGGATGGCAGGAGCGCGCTGGCTGAGCCTTCCTGCCTTCCATTCCTCCCACCTTCCATTGCTCCAACGCCCCTGTCTGGCATCCGCACACGCAAACGCCCTCCTGACGGTCAACAGAGAACGGAGACAACCCATGCCCAAACCTACCGACATCCACCTGCTCGGCGCCAAGCTCTACCTGCTTCCCGTGGAGACGCGCGTGCCGCTGAAGTTCGGCGCGGAGACGCTGACGCATGTCCTCTGCGCCCGAGCTCGGGTGCGTGTTTGCGATGCCCAAGGCAACCGGGCCGACGGTTGGGGGGAGACGCCGCTAAGCGTGCCGTGGGCGTGGCCCAGCGCGCTGTCGTACGACGAACGCCAGCAGGCGATGAACGACTTCTGCGGGCTGCTGGTCCGGGACTGGGCGGCGTTTGCGCCGAGCGGCCACCCGCTGGAGCTGGGGGTCGCGTTCTGTGAGGACGTGCTCCCCAACCTGCTGGCGCAGTTCAATGCCGACCGCGCGGGCCAGGAACCGATGCCTTGGTTGGCGGCGCTGATCTGCTGCTCGGCGTTTGACCAGGCTGTGCACGACGCCTACGGCAACCTGCACGGCGTGCCGGTGTACCAGACATACAACGCCGACTACATGAGCCAGGACCTCTCGGCCTACCTCCAACCAGCGGAGGGCGCCGACGTGACCTTCGCTGGCAAGTACCCCGCCGACTTCTTCGCGCCCGAAGTGCCCGCAAAGCTGCCGGCCTGGCACTTGGTGGGTGGAAAGGACCTGCTCGACGCCAGTGAGCTGACCGGGGCGGAACCAGACGACGGCTACCCCGTGCTGCTGCCCGACTGGATCGCGCGCGATGGGCTGACCTGCCTCAAGGTGAAGCTCCGCGGCAACGACGCCGAATGGGACTACGACCGCATGGTGCAGGTCGGCGAGATCAGCCTGCGACAGGACGTGCTGTGGTTGACGGCCGACTTCAACTGCACGGTCACCGACCCCCGCTACGTCACCGACATTCTCGACAAGCTCAAGTGGGCGCACCCGCGGATCTACCAGATGATTCTCTACGTCGAGCAGCCCTTCCCCTACGACCTGGAGGAGAACCAGATCGACGTGCACAGCGTGTCGGCCCGGCAGCCGCTGTTCATGGACGAGAGCGCCCACGATTGGCACTTGGTGCGGCTGGGCCGCAAGCTCGGCTGGACCGGCGTCGCGCTCAAGACCTGCAAGACCCAGAGCGGGGCGCTCCTGACGATGTGCTGGGCCAAGGCGCACGGCATGACGCTGATGGTGCAGGACCTGACCAACCCGATGCTCGCCCAAGTCCCGCACGTGCTCCTGGCCGCCCACGCCGGCACGATCCTGGGCGTCGAGACAAACGCCATGCAGTTCTATCCGGACGCCTCATTGCCAGAGGAGAAGGTGCACCCCGGTCTCTACCGCCGTCGCGAGGGCTGCGTCGATCTTCGCTCGCTGAGCGGCGCGGGGTTCGGGTACCGACTCGACGAGATCGAGCGGGACCTCCCCGAGCTCGCACACGCGGCCGGGGACATCGACTGAGGCGTGCCGCCGCTGGGACCCTCAGCGGCCCAGCTCAACCAGCGTGACCGCCATGTTGGGCCACTCGAGCTCGATCTTGCACTGCCCCTCCCCTACACTCACCTGTCGCGCCTCGACAACCTCGAGTTGGCCGGTTTCCAGGTTGTACTTCCCGTCCGCTGACTCCTCGCCCTTCGTGACGTACGTATAGTACGGGTTGGTGTGGGTCGCGTCATTTCGTAGCGCAGCCGCAGTGCCCGCGCGGCCGGGCTCAAACCGGACCTCGCCGAGCGCGGCGCCGTTGATGCGCGTTACGGACTCGGCGCTGTCAAGGGCGCATTCGAGGGCCGACACGCGCACTGCCCAGGTTACCGTCCATGCCATGATCGCGGCGACACGTTGCCCCACCATACGAAGTAGCCTCCAATACTGGGGAGCGCATGCGCCCGGCAGACACGCGGGCCGGACATCACTGTGCCGACGCGCTCTCCGGCGCCCCCTCGGCGTCGCCCTCTGCCGCCTGCCCGCGCGCAAGCTCGTCGCGCAGCAGATTCAAGACCGTGTCGGCCAGCCTGATCGTGGTCTGGGCGTCCCTCTTGGCGATGGTGGCATCGGGGTCGTACCTCGCGCGGTTCCTCGTGTCGAGCGAGTGGTGCAGACGGCGAGCGATTCCGCGCGGGAGACGTTCGTCGTCGCGCCACGCAATGGCAAAGCTGTTGATGACCTCCCGGTGCGAGCGCGGCAGCTTCTCGCCGCCCAAGAGCAGCAGCGCCTTGAGGACCCGTTCGACGGCGTTATGGGCGGCATCCGCAGCGACACGGACGCCATCCGCGCTCAACAGATTGGCGGCGGTCTCGCGGTACGTCAGCGCCAGCCCCACGTACTTCTGGGCTTCGGTGCGCCGGATCGTCGCTTCGTCCATGGAGTAGACCTCCCTCCCGCGCTGCGCTTCGAGCATGAAGAGCGACTGTGGCAGCAGCCACGCGCCGACTGGGTACGTGTGCACTTCGACCCACTGTCCCGTCGCATCGAACACCCGCCCTGCCACGCGCTGAGCCGTCCGCTCAACCGGTCCCGGCGCGGCCGTCGTCACGACCAGCACGTCGATGTCGCTCTCCGGTCGCGCTGTTCCCTTTGCGACGCTCCCGAACGCCACTACCTTGGCCACGCGGTCTCGCACCCCACTCCGCGTGAGCGATCGAGTGAAGTCGCTCAGTGCATTGGCTTTCGCTTCAGCAACGGTTGCCGGCATGGGTCGCCTTCCGGGAGCCTACCGCGAGTAGTTCGGTGATTCCTTGGTGATGATCACGTCGTGCGGGTGGCTCTCTTCGATGCTGGCCGCGCTCATCTGGACGAAGCGCGCCTTTGCCTGCATCTCGTCGATGGTTGCTGCGCCGACGTAGTGCATGCTGGATCGCAGACCGCCGATCAACTGGTAGACCATGTTGCCCAGGGGGCCCTTGTAGCGGGTTACCCCTTCGATGCCTTCGGGAACGAGCTTGGCTACCTCGCCGCTGAATTCCTGGGCGTAGCGATCGGTGCTGTAGCCGCGTTCCTTCATGGCGCCGAGGGAACCCATGCCGCGGTATTCCTTGTAGCGTTCGCCTTGCCGGAATACCAGTTCGCCGGGGCTTTCATCCACTCCGGCGAACAGCGAACCAATCATCACCGTGCTGGCGCCGGCAGCAATGCACTTCGCTACGTCGCCTGAGTAGCGCACGCCGCCATCGGCGATGATTGGGATACCCAACTCTCGCGCGGCTTGGGCGCATTCGGCGACCGCTGACAACTGCGGGACTCCAACCCCGGCGACGACTCGCGTGGTGCAGATGCTGCCGGGACCGACGCCGATCTTGACCGCGTCAGCGCCTGCCAGTGCCAGGTCCCGGACGCCCTCCGCGGTAACCACATTCCCGGCAATGAGCGCGATCTCGAAATTCTCCTTCAGGTAGCGGATCATCTCGGCGACGCCTTCGGAGTGCCCGTGCGCCACATCGACAATCAGCACATCCGCCTCGGCGTCGACCAGCGCCTTCGCGCGCTCCCGCCCCTCCGGTCCCACGCCCACGGCCGCCGCCACGCGCAGCCGTCCCTGCGCGTCCTTCGTGGCCAGCGGGAAATCGATGCGCTTTTGGATATCTTTGACGGTGAATAGCCCCGTCAGATGGAACTGGTCATCGACGACCGGCAACTTCTCGACCTTGTTCCTTTTCAGGATCTCCTGCGCTTCCTCGATGGTGGTGCCGTCCGGAACAGTGACCAGGTTCTCCTTCGTCATCCGCTCTTCGATGAGCGCATTGAGGTCCGTCTCCCAACGCAAATCGCGGTTGGTCAGGATGCCGATGAGCTTGCCGCCTTCGTCGGTGATGGGCACGCCGGAGATGTGGTAGCGCGCCATCACTTCTTCCGCCTGCCCTACCCGGTCCTTCGGTCCCAACGTCACCGGATCGGTGATCATCCCGAACTCTGTTCGTTTGACCCGGTCGACCTCTTCGGCTTGTCGCTCAATCGACATGTTGCGGTGCAACACACCGATGCCGCCCTCGCGCGCCAGCGCAATCGCCATCCGCGCTTCGGTCACCGTATCCATTGCGGCCGAGAGCAGCGGGATGTTCAAGAAGATGTCCCGCGTGAGCGGCGACCGTACTTCTACCTCATGGGGCAGCACACTGGACTTGCCGGGGACAAGGGAAACGTCATCGAACGAGAGACCGATTTGGTCGAAGCGGTCGGTGGGCATTCAGGGACTCCTTCCGGGCTTTGGGACATTCTAACGAACGGTCACAGCTTCGTCAACGAAGAGGTGCCGGGGCACCTGCACCCCCAGCGCTTGTGCGCGCAGCGTGGGTCTACTCCACATTTGGTGCCCGTCTTGCCGACTGCTCCGCTCTCCCGAAAATGTTTCGCGTCTGTTGTTGATATGCAAACATACGTTTGCTATAATCCAAGCCACACAGCAACAAACTCGGCCCTGCAACTACGTCGCCGACTGGAACCGCCATGCCGCGTCAGCTCCTCTTTCTTCACCTTCGCAACTTCTACGTCACCGCCGAGCGCCAGCAGGATGCTTCGCTGCAAACGGCGCCGGTGGTGGTCGTTCAGCGGCGCGAAGTGTTAGACGCCTCCGTCGAAGCCGCTACTTGCGGAATCAAACCTGCCACCCCCGAAAGCCGCGTCCTGCGTCTTTGCCCGGAGGCGCACGTGGTCGAGTTCGTGCCGGAGCGCTATCAAGCCTGCTACCAGACGGTGTGGGACGTGCTCACCCAACACACGCCCTTGGTCGAACCGACCGAACTACACGAGGGCTTCTTCGACCTGACCGGTTGCCTGCGCCGAGCGGAGACCCTCGCCCAACGCGTCGAACAAATCCGCCAACAGCTCCGGGCGGCGGCCGGCATGCATTGCTCCCTGGGCGGCGGGACGAGCAAGCTCGTGGCAAAGTTGGCGATGCCCCACGACCGATACGTGTCCCCCGCCCGAACCAGCGCCTTCCTGGAACCCATCCGGATCGCCGCACTCGATTGCCTCGACGCCAAAACCCGTGAACGCCTGACGCGCCTCGGGATCGATACCCTCGGTTGTCTTTCCCGTGTCCCCGAAAACGTCCTGACTCGCCACTTCGGGCAAACAGGCGCCTTGCTCCACCGGCTGAGCCAGGGGCTCGATCCCTCGGCCGTGCTCCCGCTTTACCCGCCTCTTCGCGAAGAAGCCACCCAGGATTTCACGCCGCCGGAAGACGACGAAGCCGTGCTGCACACCCACCTGCTTCGCCTGTCCGGCCGTCTGTGGAAACGACTGACACAGCACGACAAGGAAGCCTTCGCGGTGGAGCTGCGCATAGCCTTCAGCGCGCCAAATCCGAACTCCCAAATCCAAACTCCGAAATCCCAACTCCCCCGCCCCCTCTCCAGCGCCTCCCGTCTCCTCGACCTGTCCCTCACTCTCCTCTATCAATGCTGGGACGGCCGCCCCGTCTTTTCGCTGACACTAACTGTTTCCGACCTGCGCCCGAAGGAAGCCGTGCAACTCAGCCTCTGGGACAGTCGCTCACTTCATCGGTTTGCCGGTCAATTGGACGAAGCCCTCTGCGCGCTCCGCCGACGCCACGGCACGTTGTCTGTTTTGACCGGTCAGCAATATCGCCAGCGCTGCCAGCCTCGACTGACTGATCAAATCCTAACGCTTCAACACGAGTGCCTGACGCAAGAAGCGGCCTGACCACCAGCGTCGCGGAACGAAGTGGAGCAAGCGAAGTTATGAGCAAGCTCCTCAACAAACCAGTCACCGTTCACGAAGTCGCCGGGCGCCCTGCTCGCTTGTGCGTGGGGAAGACGGACCACCGCCTCACCAGCCTTCTCGACCACTGGCGTGAGACCGGCTGCTGGTGGGAAGGCGAAGCCGAAAAAGAATTCTACGAAGTCGAAGCCGGCGGCCGGTACGTGCTGTACCGCGAGGGTACGCAGTGGACGCTGCACACCGGCGAGGACTGAGAATGCACCCCCCATGGGCTTCACCCACCTCCACGTCCACTCTGACTACTCTTTCCTCGATGGTGCCTCCAACCTGGACGCGCTGCTAACGCAGTGCGCCCGGCTGGAGATGCCGGCGCTCGCGATCACCGACCATGACAACCTCTGCCTGGCAGTTCGGTTCCTGAAGGCGGCGAAGGCTGCCAACCTCAAGCCGATTCTCGGCGCTGAAGTCACGCTGACGGGCGGGCACCACCTGACGCTGCTTGCGCAGAATCGCCCCGGCTACGCGAACCTTTGTCAGCTTCTCTCTCAGGCCCACCTCGCCAACGAGCGCGGCAAGCCGCAGACCGGCAAGCCTGCGCTGGCAACGCACCACGAGGGGCTGCTCGCCCTGTCGGGCTGCTGGCGCGGAGAAGTGCCGAGCCTTATCCTGCGCCGCGAATTCGCCCGGGCGAAGGAAGTGGCGGAGTGGTACCGCGACACGCTGGGCCGTGAGAACTACTTCCTGGAACTCCAGCACACCTATCGTCCCGGCGACCAGCGGCTCAACCGTTACCTCTCACAACTCGCCGAAGCCATACGCGTCGGGATCGTCGCCACCAACAATGTCCACTACGCCACCAAGCCGGAGTTCAAAGCACAGGACGTGCTAACCTGCATCCGCACGCTCACCAAGTTGGCCGAGCCCCATGCCGAGCGAAAGATCAACGGCGAGCTCTACCTCAAGTCACCCGCTGAAATGGCCGAGCTGTTCGCCCAGTACCCCCAGGCGCTGACGAACACGCTCGTCATCGCCGATCGCTGCGAACGCTACGAACTCCGCGGCGAAGGCTACCTCCCTGAGTACCCGCTGCCCGTCGGCGAGACTGCCGCCGGCTACCTTCACAAGCTGACGTACCTCGGCGCCAAGGCGCGCTACGGCAAAGTCACCGAGCCACTTCGGCAACGGCTCGACTACGAGCTGAGCGTTATTGACCAACTCGGCTTCTCCAACTACTTCCTGGTTGTCTGGGACGTAGCGCACTTCGCGCGGCGGACAAAGATCCGCTATGCCGGCCGCGGTTCGGCGGCGGATTCGGCGGTGGCGTACTGCCTATACCTCACGTTGGTCGACGCCTTCACCCGCAACCTGCGCTTCGAACGATTCATCAACCCCGCCCGCGCGCACGCCCTGCCCGACATCGACCTCGACTTCGACGCCCGCTACCGCGACAACGTGACCGACTACGTCGTGGAGAAGTACGGCAAGCAGCACGTCGCCACCGTCTGCACCTTCAACTGCTACCACGCCCGCAGCGCTATCCGGGATGTGGGCAAGGCGCTCAATTTCCCCCTTGCTGAGATCGACCGCTTCGCCAAGCTCATGCCGTGGATCGAAGCAGACGAAATCCGCGCCGCCCTCCCCAAGTACCCCGAGCTGCGCGACAGCAAAATCCCGGAGCGTAAGTTCCACCTGCTCCTCGACCTCTGCCAGGCCGTTGCCGAACACCCGCGCCACCTCGGCACCCATCTCGGCGGGATCGTCATCAGCCGCCTCCCGTTGTCCCACCTCTCGCCGCTGCAGACCGCCGCCAAAGGCGTGACCGTCATCCAGTTCGACAAAGACGATGTCGAGGAACTGCGGCTTATCAAACTGGACCTGTTGTGTCTGCGGATGCTGAGCGCCGTTGAGGATTCAGTGAAGTCGATCAATAGCGGTCAGCAATCAGCGGTCAGCGGTCAGCCAAGCGACAAGCTGCACTCCACAATCTGCACTCTGCAATCCCCCAATCCCCCCTTCTCCTTCGACGCCATTCCTCTGACCGATCGCCCTACCTACGATCTCCTCAACACCGGTGAGACAGTCGGCATCTTCCAACTCGAAAGCCCGGCACAGCGGGCGCTCCAATCGCGGCTGAAGGCGGACAACATCGAAGATGTCGTCGCCAGCGTAGCGCTCATCCGGCCGGGGCCGATTCAGGGGAACATGGTCGATCCCTTTCTCGCTCGCCGCAAGGGCGCAGAGCCGATCAGCTACCTGCACCCGGAGCTGGAGAGCATTCTCGCGAAGACCTACGGCGTCGTCCTGTTTCAGGAGCAGGTCATCGAGATTGCCATCAAGATCGCCGGCTTCACGCCGGGCGAGGCGGATGACCTGCGCCGGGTGATGACCCACCATCGTTCTCATCGACAAATGCAAGAGATCGGCGAGAACTTCATCCGCAAAGCAAGGGCGCGCGGCGTCTCGAAGGAAGTCGCCGACACGGTGTTCTCCTACATTCAGAGCTACGCCGGCTACGGATTCTGCGAAGCCCACGCGGCAGCTTTTGGCGACACCGCCTACAAGACCGCCTACCTGCTCCGCCACCACCCCGCCCACTTCTACGCGGCCCTTCTCAGCAACCAGCCGATGGGGTTCTACTCCCCGCACACGCTCGTCAACGAAGCGCGGCTGCACGGCCTCGCGATTCACCCGCCGGAGGTGAATCGGAGCGAGAAGGCCTTTACGGTTGAACAACGATCAGCCATCAGCGCTCAGCCGTCAGCAGACAGCACTCCCCGTTTGAGCCACAATTTGCAATCTGCAATCTGCAATCTGCAATCCTCATGGGCCATCCGCGTCGGTCTCCAGCAGGTCCGCGGCATGAGCGAGTCCGTTCTCGATAAGATCCTCGCCGCCCGCGAAGACCGCCCGTTCACCTCCCTACCCGACTTCGTTGCGCGCACTCGCATTTCGCGCGATCTCGTCGAAAACCTCCTCCTTTGCGGTGCCTTCGACGCGCTCGACCCGAACCGAAAGAAGCTCCTGTGGGAACTGGCGGACGTGCAACCCGAGAAGGACAAGGGTGAAGCCCGTCTCGACCTGGAAACCGCCCCGCAAGCCTGGCTGCCCCAACTGGAAGACTTCGATGAGGTCCAGCGTTTCTGCTACGAGTGGGATCTCCTCGGCTTCAGCCCTCACAAACACCCCATGGAATTTTGCCGCCAGCGGATGAAGCTGCTGGGTGTGCAGACCAACGCCGACTTGAAGCAGACACCCTCTGGCAAACAGGTCCGCGCCGCCGGCGTCCTGATCCGCCCGCACCGCCCACCCACCCGTAGTGGACGCACCGTGGTGTTCTTCTCCCTGGAAGATGAAACCGGACTGCTGGACGTCACCGTCTTCGAGAACATCTATCAGAAGTTCGGCAAGCTCATCTTCTCTGAGTCCGCCCTACTTATCGACGGCCGCGTAACCGACCGCGAGGGAAGCCGCTCCGTTACCGCCCAGAAGATCAGCCGCTTTCCCAACCCCACCGTCGCCAACCTGAAGAGCTACCTTCGCCCACCGGGTTGCGGGCAGCCGCCGCCGCAGTGACGCCGGGAGCCGCCCTTTCGCTCCCCGAGGGAGGACCCACGGTCAGAACGGCGAATGTACTTCCAGGGGGCGCCAACTCGGACGGCAGCACCCGCACACCGGTTCTTCGTCGCGCACGATACCCGCAGAGAACGCAGGAGACTCACACATGGACTACCAAATCAACGGCACCGTCATGCAGACCGTCGAACTCACCATGAAAGGCGGCGAGTCCGTTCACACCGAGTCCGGCGGCATGGCCTGGCACACCGGTGATTTCCGGATGGCGACCAACATGGCGGGGGGCGTGCTGGGCGCCATTGGGCGGAAGCTTGCCGGCGAGTCTCTGTTCATGACCACGTACACCTGCGAGTCCGCCACGGGCAAGCTCACCTTCGCTTCGTGCTTCCCCGGCCATCTGCGGGCCGTTCCCCTCGCCGCCGGTCAGTCCATGATCTGCCAGAAGGATGCCTTCCTGTGCGCCGAAACCACCGTCACTCTGGCGACCCACTGGCGCCGGAAGCTCGGCGTCGGTCTCTTGGGCGGAGAGGGCTTTGTCCTCCAGAAGCTCACCGGCCCGGGGCTGGCGTTCGTCGAGATCGCCGGAGAGACCACCGAGGTAGAGTTGGCGGCCGGCGAAGTGCTGAAGGTGGACACCGGTCATGTGGCGATGCATGAGCCAGACGTTCAATTCGACGTTGAGATGGTGAAGGGCGTCACGAACGTGCTGTTCGGCGGCGAAGGTCTCGTGCTCGCCAGGCTGACGGGCCCTGGCAAGGTGTGGCTCCAAAGCATGCCCATCGCCAACCTGGCTGCGCGCATCGTGCCCTTCGTTCCGAGCAAGGGCTGAGCGTCGTCAGTACCCGCCCACTTCCCTCACCGCCGCCACCATGGCGCGGAGGTTCTCAGGCGGCGTCTCGCGGGGGATCATCTCGCCGGGGTTGAAGGCGTAGCCGCCGCCCGGCTTGCAGGCTTCGACCATCGCTCGCGTTTTCTCGGCGACCTGCTCGGGCGTGCCCTTCTGCACAACCTCGATCGGGTCCAGGTTACCCATCACCGCCTGCCGGCCATGGAACGCTTCCTTCGTGGCGACAATGTCGCCTCCCGGTCCCACGCTGACAATGCTGGCGCCGAGATCGACCTCACGCTCCAGGTAGGCGGGTCGCTCCTCGCTGTTATGCAGGAACGTCAGGCCCGCCTCGTTGAGCGTGCCGATCAACCGCCTGCACGGCTCGAACGCGAACTCGTCATAGTGGCGTAGGCTGATGAGATTGCTCATGGCATTGCAGTCACCGACCCACAGGGCGTGGGCGCCGGCCTCGTACTGGGCAAGGCCGAACTGAGTCTGCAGGTCCACGAAGAAGTCGCAGGTCGCGTTCAGCAGACCCGGGTCCTCAAGCATCAGCATCATGGTGGCTTCGAGACCGTACAGCAGCCCTGCCGAAGAGAACGGCGCGGCGACGCGCCCCACCACGCACACCCGCTCCCCGAAGTGCGAACGAACTCGCTGGAGCGCCTCGAGCTGCACCGGCATGCGACCCGCCGAACTTGGGTTGGGGAGCCGCAGGCTCTTCAGCGTGTCCGCCGTCGCCGGGAGGTAGTCGCACGTCGCCCGCAGGATGCTCCCCTCGCCCTTGCACCCGACGCCAAGCGGCTCGAACTCGAGGCAGTCGTCGATCTGCAGGCACGACCAGTCATAGTCGAACTCCTCAACGGCGGCGATCCAACAATCTGCCAGCTTCGCCGGGTCGCTGACGATCTCGTTGTACGTGCCTCGGTCGTACCAGCGAACGTCTGCTTCCTCGCTGATCGCGAACACCGGCACGCGACTGGGGACGCCGAGATTGCACAGGGTCCGGATGTCGGCCATGCAGCCGTCGTATGCCATGCTGTCCTCCAGAGAGACACCCGTGTGAGACCGATCGGTCGGATCAGTCGGATCGGTCCGACGTCGGTCGCCCAGTTACCCCTGCGCCGGATCCAACCCCAACTGCTGTCGCGGAAGATCGATCACGATCCGGCTGAAAGGCATCGGCCCGTTCTTCATGCTGGTGAGCATCCCCATGGGATTCTCCATCATCTTGTTCATGTCCATGTCCATGTACACGGACGGCACGAGCATGTTGACGCCGATGGTGCCGTCAATGCCAGCGATGTCGGCGATGTAGAACGGCAGGCGGTTGTAGACGAGCGGTCCGCCCTTCGTCGTGGGGATTGTCGCGCGGCCGATCCAGTGCCCCTTCAACTCGGTGCCGCCCTTGCCGACGCCCTGGACGAAGGCAGTCAACTGCGGGCGCCTGAGGTCCACGCCGAGTTGCTGCGCGACCCGAGACGACAGCAGGCTCATCCCGCCGCCTGTGTCCACCAACAGGCTCACCCGCGCGCTCCGTGATCCGTGTGATAGCACCACGTTCGACACGAACGGCAGGTCCGACTTCGTCACCGGCACAGGCTTCGGCTCAAGGTTCTGCATCGTGAGTGGCACGACGATCTGTGTGGCTGCATACGGCCGGTTCGCCGGCACGAGGTCGACCTTCATCCGCCCCAGTGAGGCGGACGCCGAGCCGGACTTCTCGAGCTGCCCCAGCAGCTTGTCCAGCCCACCAAACCCGTCGCCGCCTGCGTCCCCGCCGCCGCCGCCCAACATGCCGATAACGGCGCCCAGTGCGCTAACCACGGGGCGCGGATCGAGAATCGCGACGTAGTTCCTCAGGAAGGGCGTCCCCACAATGTTCACCGCCTCAGTGAGCATGTCGCCGAGGTCCTGCGAGCTGAGGCCTGTGCCTTCGAGCCCACTGGTGAGTGGCCCGGTCAGGCTCTTCGGCAGCGCGGTGAGCGGGTTCTGGTCGCTACGTCGAAGCTGGAGCACGCACTGGATGCCATGGGTGAACTGCTTGACATCTGCGGGGTTGGCCGCCGAGTTGCCCACATACATCCGATAGGGGATGGATACGTCGAAGTGCTCCGTCCCGGCAATACCGAAATCCTCCACGCTCTGCCCCGTCGCTCGCAGCTTCAGAGCGTCCCGATCAGACCGGCTCATGACCATGCGGCTCGCGCCCGTGTCCAGGAAGCAGTCGAAAGCAAACAGCCGCTGTTCGTGAAGCTCGGAGTAGACCCACAGGGGCGCGCCGCCGCTGGCCGGCGTCAGCAACGCAGGCACCCGCGGCTGGTCGAGGGCGTAGGGCTGCACCCCGTTGATCTCGAGACCCACGCCCCGTGACAAGGCCAACCCAACCAACAGCGGCCCCATCGCTACGCTCACCCAGGGCCCCTTCGACAAGCGGTACGAACCGAGGCGGAACTGCATCATCTCTGCACTACCTCACGTTCTGGACTTGCCCCAAAGGCACATGGTAGCACCCACCGCTCCTCTCAGCAACGGCCTCAGTCATCAGCCCCCTCGCTCCCACCCCTCCTACCTCTGCAACCACCCAACCTCACGCAACTGCCCCACTGCAGCACAGTACTCTCCAATCTCCGCCGCAGTCAGCGGCCGATCCAGGATCATCACCTCGTCCAGCGCTACCCGCAACCCACCATGGAGCCCGCCCAGTGTCAGGTCGCGCAGCCCATCGCTCTCTGCGAAGTTGCGCCCGGTCAGCCGCACCTCCCACACCTTCCGGCCGTCAGTGTACAGCTCCACCAACGACGCCGCCGAGAACACCAGCGCCGTGTGGTGCCAGACATTGGGGCGCAGATCCAGGTGACCCAGGAGGTCGAAGTCGTAGAGGCCGTTCACGTTGGCGATGCCCGGCAGGTAGTACACCTGCAACACCGCCGCAGGTCGCGTCAGACCACACCACGGCCCGCTCCGCGCGAAGTGCGACACGAACCCACTGCCGCCGCCAAGATGAAACAGCCCAAAGCCGCTGTCCAACTTCGCCTCGTCCAGCAGCGCCCACCAGAACGAGACAGCCAACGGCCGGTGCGGCGACAACGCGTCTCCCGACACCACCAGCCCCTGCTGTTGCTCCGACCGCGCGCAACGACCGCCGATGCCGTCGGGGCCGGTAGCCACTTTGACCTTCTCGGTCAGGCCGGCTACGTTGACCGCTGCCGTGCCCTCCGGCAAGTCGAAGGAGTTGTAGTAGGCCAGCCGGCTCTCCCACGAGGGCGGCACCCACAGGCATTCCTCTGGTGACGCCGCCGCGCCAACCCACGTGGTGGACAAGGCGAGTGCCAAGCCCCAGAACACCGCGGCGTTCGTCCGACACCTGCCAGGGCGCGCTCCTCGATCTCGCGCCTTCGCGCTATGGCGGTTGGCATGCTGGGCATTCATGGCGCGATCCTGAACTCCCTGACGGCGTGCTTTTTCAATGGGAACTTCACTCGCCCGTCGGCCACCGAGAGCACTTCGCCGCTTTCGACATCAGTTACCCGACAACCCTCGCCAAAGCCGAGTGCTTTGGCGTCCACTGCGACGTTCGCCGTCACCTCCTTCTCGGCGTAGCTGGTGATGACGAACACGGCTTCCCTGCCGGGCACGACGTAGACGATGGCCGGCAGGTCGGGGTTGTCCGCCGCAACGGGCTGCGGGCGTTCGTCCCAGTACCGGTAGACCTGCAGGCCCGGCTCGCCCAATAGCTTGTAGATCGGCTCCCTTAGTGGCTGCCACACTTGCGGCATCCCGCCGCCGTCCAGCTCGTGGACGAGGCAGACGCCGGCAAACGTCCGCTGCGTCCACGGGTCCTCCGCCAGCTTGCCGTGGTCGCCGAGGAGTACCGGCCACGTCCCCGCCAACTCGCCGTTGGAGACCAGCAGCAGGTAGTCGCGCGGGAACCGGTACTGGACATCGCCCTCCGAGTACTTCCATTCCCAGTCGTACTGGACCGTGGCGAACGAGTGCATCGGCAGGATGTTGGTCGAGGTCATGTGCGGCATGGTGATGGGAGTCATGCCCACTTCGTTCATGTACTGGAATGTCCGCTTGCTCAGTTCGCGCATGGCCCACAGCCCGGTGGCCGGCACCGCGGAACCATCGTCACGCTGATAGGCGTCGCTCATCGCCGTGTTGTACGTGGGGACGAAGAACCAGTTGTCCCAGTAGACGCCCTGGTTGCCGCCCACCTCGAACGACATGCCGTACCAGTAGAGCGCGTGGTCAATGTAGGACTCACTGGGCACGATCTTGATCTCGCCGATGCCGTTGCCTTTGCCGACAGTGCGGAAGTCCGTCAGGCACCATTCGTCCTTGAAGGTCTCGAATTCGTCGAAGAGCTGACAGCTCGCCCGGTTGTAGTAAAAGACCATCTTGCGCCCGTAGCGGGAACTCAGGTTGTACCGGACGTGTCGCCCCCAAGTCTCGACCCGGTCTTCACCGTAGGGACTGAACAGCGGCAGCCCTCGGTCGATGGTCGCCTGCACTGCTTCGTCGCCCAGGTGCTCTCGGTTGCCGCGCTTGATCATCTCCCAGAAGAACATATCCTTGCCGGCGGGGTACACCGACCCGCAGTCGCCCAGGGCCAACCAGTTGAGGTCTGTCCCGAGCAAGGTGTACTTGTCGCGGTCCCACCGACAGCGCCAATCCCCCAGCTTCGGCTTGACCGGCGCGGCCAGCAGGCCGAAGGTGAGCGTCCGCTCTTTGGTGATCACTACCGGCTTGCTGATGAGGTGGACGCGGATGGTGACCGCGCCATTCGTGCGGACCAGCTCCAGGTTGGGCTTGGTGGCGTCCCAACTCCAGCCGCGGTCGTTCTCGGCGAACCAGCACAGCCCGCGCACTGGCGTGCCGACGTAGAGGTAGGAGCAGAACTTCGGCGGCAGGTCGTTGGCTTGCACCTTCTCGGCCGTCCAGACCACTCCGTCGCCTTCCGGCACCCGGGCGTACAGCGTGTTGCGAATGCCGTCGCCCATGGCGTGGTAGTGGGTTGCCTGGTCGGCCTTCAGGGGGATCTCCAAGACCAGCGACTCCACCGTCTTGCCGCTCGACGGCAATAGCGTCAGGTCCACGCGCATGGTGCCGTCGTAGTCCCACGCGCACTCTGCGCGGGTCTGGAGGGCGCCGGCCGTCACCGTGGTCCGGGCTTCGGCTGCTTGGTCATCCACCTTGCGGAGCGATAGGCGCCCCGCCATCGGGACTACCTCCTTGCCGTCCACTTGGGCCGAGTACCGCATGGGAGCGCTCAGCAGATGCTGCCCCTTGGCCGTGACCTGCTGCCACAGCCCCGCGGCGTTCATCTCGTGCTCACGCAGAACGGTGCGCACCGTCTTCTTGGTCACCTCGAGCGGCGTGAATGGGGGGTAGACCTTGCGGCTCTTCCCCAGGTTGTTGTGCTCCCATGCGTAGGTCGTCCGCTCGAACTCCTTGACCACCTCGCCGGTGGGGACGCCCTTCCCGGCGGCAGTCATGGCGATCTCGTACGCGCCCTTCAGCGGAGGCAAGTCGAAGGAGAGTTCCTGCTTGTCGCCTGTGAACTGGTCGAACACCACGGTCTTCACGGGGGTCGCGTCGCCCTTCTTCCGGATGGCTGCCGTGAGCGCTCGCACCGCTGCGTCCCGCGGCATTCCCGAGCTGTCGGCCACGATCCGCATCCGGTTCGCGTATGGGTGGTACGCGAACTGGAAGTCAACCGGCAGGACGACCGGGGCCGCCGCCACCCATCGGTAGGGTCCGACCACGTCCCACCCAACCGACCGTTCGTAGAACGTCGTCTCGTCGTTCGCCGAGGTGACCTTCGCCAGCAAGTCCATCTTCTTCGAGCTCTGGTCGGACACCTTGAGCACCAATTCCTGCGTCTCGTTCGGCGCAATGCTGAGGTTCTCGGCCTGGCTCAACTCCGGCATCAGGTCGCGCTTCAGCAGCAGATGGGCGTTCACCGCCACGGCAGCGGCCGACACGTTGCGCAGTCCGAGCACGGTCTGGACGGTCCCGGTTCCAGGCTCGCCTCGATTCTCGTACGCGATCGCCAAGGGTGCCGCCTCGCTGAAGGTGAACCGGTCGCTGGGCGCGTAAGCGCCCCCGCTGATCGACGAGAAGCCCCAAGGCTGCTTCCAGTTGCGGCACACGTTGATCCCCCACGCGCCGTCGGTCGGCTGGCGCCCGGGCGCGATCTCGGCAATCGGCACCGCCACTTCGCAGTGCCAGTAGCCGTCGGGGAACCCATTGGCGAGTTCCCAATTGCCGCGCCAGGAAGCGTCCTGGGCGACGTTGCCGCGCGCGTGGTGGTCATACGCCTTGTGCCCCAGGGAGTTCGCCAACATCTGGAACGTCTGCCCATGCTCCGTGCCCGGCGTCGGGTCGATCCAGACCTCCACCGAGTCGTCGTACACCAACTTCAGCGTGTCTCTGTCCACCTCCGCGAGCAGCTTCCCCTCGTCGGGCAGTTGCGATAGGATCGCGACGAACAACCGATCATTCGTGGCACCCACAAACGCCCGAGCCCGGCGGCGGTCCAGCTTGCCGTTCATTGCGAAGCCATCGAACCCGACAGCCCGGGTCCACTCACCCGGCGCGACGTTGCCGTCGAGCGTCGGCGGCTTGTCCATCAGCGGCACGCGGAAGTCTCCCGCCGCGGCCGGGGCGACGAGCGCCAACACCAGGGCGACGGTCCACCACGCCGCCTGTATGGCGCCACCCGGGTAACGACGAAGGAACTGAGGTCGGCAGCAACGAATACGCACCATCAATAGTCACCTTTCCACAGGGAGGATCGGGTGGTTGATTTCTGCGCTCACTGGCTGGTTCCTCTCGCCGTCCTCATCGCGTCGACCGTCGCCTGTGTGCGCACGGCTTGCGCTGAGGAGCCGGTCCTCGTCCCCCGGCTCGCCAGCGACTGGTGGACCGTTGCCGAAGACCCCGACTTGGGCGACCTGACCGACCCCAAGCAACAGCCCGTTGACTTCGCCGTTTGGCAAGCCGCCGAGGGCACGTGGCAGCTCTGGTCATGCATCCGGCACACGAAGTGCGGCGGCAACACGCGCCTATTCCACCGGTGGGAGGGGAAGAACCTGACCGACCCCGACTGGGCGCCCAAGGGAATCGCGATGCAAGCCGACCCGCAATACGGCGAGACGTCCGGCGGCCTGCAGGCGCCGCACGTCGTGAGGATCGACGGCGTGTACCACCTGTTCTATGGCGACTGGGAGCACATTTGCCTGGCGACCTCCGAGGACGGCAAGTCCTTCACCCGCCGCGTCAACGCCGACGGCAGGACAGGCATGTTCACCGAGGGGCTCGGCTGCAACACCCGCGACCCGATGGTGCTCCAAGTCGGTGACGCCTGGCACTGCTACTACACGGCATTCCCGGAGCAGAAGGGCGCCGTCTACTGCCGCGTCTCGCCGGATCTGCGACACTGGAGCGACTCGCGGATCGTCGCCTTCGGCGGCGCCGCCGGCACGAACCCCTTTTCGGCCGAGTGCCCGCATGTCGTGTTCCACGAAGGCTACTACTACCTGTTCCGCACCCAGAAGTACGGCCCCAACGACCACACCAGCGTCTACCGCTCGCCCGACCCGTTGGACTTCGGCGTCCAAGACGACCAGTACCTCGCCTGCACCCTACCTGTCGCCGCGCCGGAAATCGTGGTCCACGAGGGACAGTGGTACATAGCGGCGCTGCTGCCAAGCTTGAAGGGGATTCGGGTTGCACGGCTGGCGTGGGCGCCGGAGAACCGATAGTAGCTGCTGCAACGAGGAGCTAATGGGCTGGTCACCTCACGGGCCCATGCAATGCCGCGACGACAACGTCACCAGGAACCCAAACTCTATGTTCTCCACATCAGTCGGGGCGCGCTGAATGTCACCGAGCGGCAGTGGTTGGGGTTCCGGGCGCACGATGACGGTCAGCGTGGGAGACGGACTACCGTTCGTCGCCGCCAGCCTCGGCTATCGGGGGCGCACGGCACGACTTGAGAACGTCTTGGTCGGTACCAGCTCTGCCGGGACAATCTTCCCAACAGACCATGTCTTCACAATGGGCGTCCACTACGAGCAAAACGATCCCGCCCATCGGGTCCGCAGCGTGGGCGGCTCGGACACTGGAGTAGCTGGGTTCCCGACACGGGCCGACGTCAATGCATAAATATGTTAGCCTTACCTCATGGACTGGAAGATCGAGTACCACGATGAGAAGGTAGAGAGCCATCGAGGCGTGGCCCGTAGGCATTCGGGCGTACTACGCCCGGATCGCCGAGCGGATGTGTCGCTTCGGACCGAACCTGGGGATGCCGTTCACCCGCAGCATGGACTGCGGGCTCTTTGAAGTCCGTGCCAAAGGGAAGGAAGGCATCGCCAGAGCGTTCTTCTGTACGCGTGTCAGGCGACGCCTCGTGGTCCTGCACGCGTTCGTCAAGAAGAGCCGGAAGACACCAAAGAGAGAACTGGACCTCGCGCGACGGAGACTCGCCGAAGTCCAGGCGAACTGGAGCGCTGATCCCAATGAAGACTCACGATGAGATGGTGGCAGAGTGGAAGCGCGACCCTGCATTCAGGCGGGAGCATGAGGCGCTGGACGCCGAGTTCGCTCTCTTCGACGAGTTGGTCCGCGCACGGAAGGCCGCCGGCCTCACTCAGGCCGAAGTCGCTGAGCGGATGGCGACGAAGACCTCCGCCGTGGCGCGACTCGAGGCTGGTGGTGGCCGCATGAAGCACTCGCCCTCAGTCGGCACGTTGCGCCGGTACGCGGAAGCCGTCGGCTGCCGTGTGGAGATAAGCATGGTGCCCGTCGACCAGGGCGCGGCGACGTATACTCGCGAAGGTTAGGAATACACCAAAGCTATTGCACAAGTTCGACGCCTCTGCGTGCACAGCAGTGTGTTGGGTGCTCACCACACGCCCACGGGTGAAGTTCTGCGAACTTCCACTTCGGTGTATTCCTAACCTTCGCGAGTATAGCTGTTACCGGTCTGGTCGGTGTCCGGTGAGGCCGCCGCGTGGGGCGCCCACATCTGGATCGTCTCAGGGCTGAGTTGTGCCATCGTCATCATTGCCTCTCGTGCATGCCGCCGTTCTGTCACCTGGAACTCGGCTGAGTTCCACGCGGCGCCGACTCCGGCCGCTCGTCCGTTCCGTTCAGCGCCAAGCCGATGTGCCTCAGAAACTCCCCATACACTTTGTCCGAGATCTTCACGTCCTTCTCTTCGAGACCCAGGCGAACCACGACCATGTTCCATTCGGGGATGACGAACACGTCGTTGTTGTTGTAGCCGCTGGCGGCGAATGTGCTGGGTGGGGCGCCGGGCCACTTGCGTTGTCCGTCGGCGCCAGTGCCATTGACCCACCAGTTGAGACCGTACACGCCGCGGCCGCCGGGGGGGGTCACTTCTTCACCAGCGCAGCCACCCAGCCGCCCTTGTAGGGGGCAGACAGCTTGACGACGACGCCGCCCTCCAAGGTCTTGCTCATCCGCCGGTATCCGCCCGCGGCGGAGGAGTCGGTGGGGAGGCCCATCGACACGCTGATCCACGTCACCTCGAACGTTCCGGGCGCCTTGGACAGGTCGAGCCCGACGGAACCGCCGTTGGTGAAGTAGAGGGCATAGCTCTGCCCGGGGCGCGCGGCCAGGTACGCCTCGTTCGGCTCCCGGTCGGAGAGCAGCTCCAGGTGTGGCTCGACGTCCCACAGCTTGATGAGCCCTTCCAGAATGCGCGCCGCCTTGAGGCTTGCCTTGGCATAGTCGTTGAGCCCGTTGCCGGCATCGGGGCGGTGGAATCGGACACTGGCAGAGCCGCCGAGGAGGTTGCGCCAGAATCGCTCCACGCCATCTTCCGGTCCGCCCGTGCCGAAGGCGTAGTAGCCGCTGCCGTAGATCTTCGTGTGATTGCACGGGCGGGGGTGCTTGTTGACGTGCGCGATCAACCAGCACAACGTCGTCCAGTGCGCCTCGTCGAAGTTGCGGCTGTTCACCTGCGAGAGGTCGGCGAACATGTAGTGCTCGGGGTCCTCAAAGAGGAGCTTCGTGTGCTCCGCCTTCTCACCCTCGAAGGCATCGTCGAACATGTCGGTCGCGTACACCAGCACGTCCCGCTCCGCAGCCTTGGCCTTGATGAAGTCGATCCAGTACTGCCCCCACGCGGGCGGGGTCGAGGTCTCGTTGTTCATGCAGTAGAGGACGTTGCCGTGGTCGAGGCTGTACGAGAGCATTTTCGCCACGAAGGCTTCCTGGTACTTGCGCACCACGTCGAGCTTCTCGCTGTAGCGGGGCATGCCGGGAATGGAGTGGAAGAAGGGCTGCAAGTCGCGGGAGGGGTGCTGCGGGTACTCGGCGGCGAAGCCGGTCTGCTCGGCGGTGTAGTTCACGTTGACTCGCGGGTTCCACGGGCTGGTCGCCCATCGCTGTTGCGAGTAGTCGAACCGGTCCCAGACCTCAATCTGCATGATGATGTCGCGCTCGTCGCACCACTGCAGGCAGTTGGCGAAACGGGTCCAGTAGTCCTCGTTCCATTCACCGAGGTCGAACGTGCCGTCAGGGAGCAACTGATGAGGCTTGAGCTCCTTCTCCTCTCGCTGGCTCATCGTGCACCGCACGTAGTTCCCGCCCCCGGCCGCGATTTCGTCGAGGTGCTCCCTCAAGTCGGGCAACAAGAAGAGGTGATCCGTCTTGCTGCCGCCGAGGAGAAGCACGGGCTTGCCCTTGTACTGCCAATAGCGAGGGTTCGACGAGTACGGCTGGAGGCGATTCGCAGTGGACGCGGCACTTGCTGCGCCGCATAGGACGGCGGCCGCGCATCCCAAACCGACGAGTGTGCAGACGGAGTGCTTCATGAGTTCCATGGGTTCATTTCTCCTGGTGAGCTGTTGGGGCGAGTCCAATGGCGTCATGTTCCGGCCGTGATTCGCACCGCCCAGCCGCCCGGACCGGGAGCGGCGAGGGTCTCGGTGCCGCCGCGGGTGGTCGTCTGCCTGACGAACCGGCCCTCGATGCCGTTGGCTGGATTCCACCAAGCGACTTCGTGCGGGCGCATCCCAGAACTGCGGGGCCCCGTAGCATAGCCCTTCATGGGCGTCATCGGCGCGCTCGCCTGACGCCCATGAAGGGCTATGCTACAAGGCCAATAAGGTACCCAACGCCGTATGCCCCGTAATTCTGGGATGCGCCCACTTCGTGCTCTCCGCCCGCATGAGTGGCATCGCCTACAGGGATCGCGAGGCCCGTCGGCGCAGAGCCTACCAGACCTCGCCCAGCGGTTGTGTCTTCGGCTCGGGCTTCGACCGCCGAAGACAATCCACCCGAGCCCGGACGCCGGTTCACAGGGACTCCCCCGGCGCACTGCTCACGTCACCGTCGGTAACAAGGACACTCTGGCCGAGAAGCTCGCCGCTTCGGGGAGTATTCGCCGCGCGGAAACCAACATTGTTGTTGCTGGGGTTGTTGTTGTCGTTGCGGTTGTCGACGCGGAGGTTGTTCGAGTTGTTGTTGTTGAACGAGCCGCCGCGACAGCGCGAACCGACGCCCAAATCGTAGCATAAGTTTCCAACCTGCGGCCCTTCGCGCCTTTCGCGCGCTTCCGGACAGATCCACCTTGATCCTCCGCGCCAGCAGCCCGTGCAGGATCTCGTGGTCGATGCTCGGGAAGTACTTGCGGACGTCGGCCTTCAGCACGTAGTCGAAGCGCCGGCAGTATTGCTGGAAGCGGTTCGCAGCAGCGTGGGCGCCCTTCACATGCGCCCTTTGTGGCACAGGTCTCTGACCTGTGGGTCTGCCGGCACCCGCCGGACCGACAGAAACGGCCGCAGGTTGGCAACCTACGCTACGGGGGCGACAGGCCGCAGGTTGGCAACCTACGCTACGGGGGCGGCAGGCGTACGAGTCGAAGACGAACGTCGGCTCGAACACCGGCTCCAAGACGTTCATCACCGCATGGTGCACCACGCGGTCGGGGAACGGCGCGGCCGAGATCAGCCGCTGCTTCGGCTCATAGATGTGGAACTCCGTGTAGCGACCCGGCTGCCAGGTCTCCTCGATCAGGTAACGCGTCTCCGTCGAGCGTCGACTGAGAAACCACTCCAGGAAGCCATGGAACTCGTGCCACCCGGCTTCGCCCATCCAGTCGGCGTCGGACGGCTGGGCAGGCTGCTTCTTGGCTTGGCAAAGATCGGAGACGACAGCGCCCAACGGCGGGCTTGAGAAAGCCATACAGTGCTCTACCTCATGAGGAGAATGGGCAAAGCGTAGCACACCCGGGCGCCGGGCTCAAGGTGTAAGACTGACGTATGGGCGAAAGCGGAAGCCCCGTGAACGGGGCTACAAAAGGCAAGAGGAGAAGAGGAGGCGCCGCCTCTGCTGATTCCCGGCGCTGAAGCGACCGGGCTGGAACGGCCAAACGGTCAGCCGATTCAGCCCAAAGGGCTTTCCCGCTTCCCCATACAGCCAGGCGGTTTCAGCCCCTGGATCCAGGGCAACAGCCCCCCCTGGACCGCGCAAGGAGTCGCCCCCAACAGACATAGCCCCTTCAGAGGGCTTCCCATTGGTTTTAGCCACAAACGTCACCCCACCAACATCTCGAAGGTCTCGAGGACTTCCGAAACCTTGCGTTCCCGGTGGCGCCGTTCCTGATCGCGAACGTACGCCACGGCGTCCTTGAGTTCTCCCTTCCGCAGCGTGACGACTCCATATCCCTCCTGCCAACCGAGTCGGCGCGCCGGGGACAGTTCGTGGTTCACGCGGTAGGCCGAAGCGCCCTTCACCTGCCCGATTGCCTCTGCGGGGGCGTGCTTGGGCAAGAGCTCGACCAACAGGTGCACGTGCTCGCTCTGGGCGTTTACTTCGATGGCTCGGGCTTCCAACTCCGTGCACTTGTCGCGGATAAACTGAACCAGGCCCGGCTGGATGTCCGCCGTGACGAGCCGTTCTCGGTCCTTGGTGCTCCAGACGAAGTGGTAGTACAGTTGATGGAACACGTGGCGTTTGGGCATGTGATGTTACCTCCTTGTGATGCGGCGAAGGTGTTGGGGCACGACCGCGATAGTACCCCACAGCCGTGCGCACGCAGTGGTGTCAACGGCTCAAGCCCCGTGAACGGGGCTACAGAAGACAAGGGGAGACACCGCGCCTGCCGATTGATTCCCGGCGCTGAAGCGACCGGGCTGCAACGGCAAGGACAAGCCCTCCGGGCTGATTCCCCTGACAGCCAATGCGTTCAGCCCGCAGGGCTTCTCCACTTCCTACAACAGCCAGGCGGCTTCAGCCCCTGGATCCAAGGCGACGGCCCCCCTACATCGTCGAGCCCGGTTTACCGGGCTTCCACAGGAACACGCCGGGACACCGGTCCCTGGCGCGACCGGGTACGACCATTCAGCCCGCAGGGCTTCTCCACCTCCCACACAGCCAGGCGGCTTCAGCCCCTGGATCCAAGGCGACGGCCCCCCTACATCGTCGAGCCCGGTTTACCGGGCTTCCACAGGAACACGCTGGGACACCGGTCCCTGGCGCGACCGGGTACGACCATTCAGCCCGCAGGGCTTCTCCACTTCCTACAACAGCCAGGCGGCTTCAGCCCCTGGATTCAAGGCGACGGCCAACGCACCCGTCGCTTTTCAGCCTACAACTCCCCACGCGCCGCCGCGTCACGCATGTCGCGCAGCTTATAGGGCGACTCGACCACGAAGATCACTCTGCAGTTCTCTAAGAAGCGCTCGGCGCTCTCCTGGTTCGCCTGCCGGATCAGGTTGGCGTCCGCATCGCTGACCACGGCGTTGGCTTTGTAGTTGCCCTGCACGCCGATGGCGCGGATGATCAGCGGGTTGGCGCCGGCGCGCTCGTGCTTCAGCGAGAAGTGCAGGTCGGGCAGCCAGCCGACGATGCCGGTGCTGTTGGTGAATTCCTGTCCGACGGTCTTCATCGTGCCCCAGACCTCACTGCCGTCCTGCCGGACGACCTTGGGGCTCATGCACGGCCGGGCTTCATAGCTGCGCAGGTCAATGATCAGCCCTGTGTACGGGCCGGGCTTGCGGGCCGGGATCGCCTCCGGGGGGGCGACGGGCTGGGCGGGGACTTCCGGCTTCGGCTCTTCGAACCGCTGCGGCTGTTCCTGGCGCAACTGCTCCTGCACCTTGGGCAACTCGGGGGCGACGATGCTCTGGATGCTGGCGCCTTCTTCGGCGGCCAGGCCCAGCACCATCACCACGGTGTAGATCTCGTCGTCCTTGTTCCACTCTTCCTTCACGGGCCGGGCGCCCTTGATGAAGGCATTGATCTCCGTCCGAATGGTGGCGCTCTGCAGCATGCAGTCCTGCACGGTCACCACCGAGTTCACCTGCACGCCCGCCACGACGGCGGCGATGTCGCGGTAGGCGATGGCCAAAGCCGCTTCGCGCGCCGTCAACCGTTTCTGCCCGGGATGGTCGATCCCGGCCTTGGGCAACCCATAGCTGGTCACCTCGATCCGTTGATTCGTCCAGTCGATCTGCGCCTCCGTCTTGCTGTTGGGGATGCTCACCGTCTGCACCACGACACTCGCCGCCGCGGTCGCCGTAATCTGCCCCTGGGCCCTCGCGCCGCCCAGGAGACTCACAACTCCAAGAAACGACATCCAGACACTGACTGCTTTCATTTCACCGACTCCTTTCAGAACGCTTGCGGTATTTGCTCGGAGAACGAAGTCCCCGCTGAACAGTGAAGACTGTTGAGTTGACAGAAGCGGAAACAAACCGCCGAAGTGGCACAGCTTGCCAAGCTGTGGACGGCACGGGCGCATCATCTGCGAAGATTCCGATTCGTGAACCGTGAACCGTGCCACGTGAGCTTCGGTACACGGTAAACGGTCCCCGGTAAACGGTCGATTCACCTTCGTGAACCGTGAACCGTGCCACGTGAGCTTCGGTGCACGGTAAACGGTCCCCGGTAAACGGTCGATTCACCTTCGTGAACCGTGAACCGTGCCACGTGAGCTTCGGTGCACGGTAAACGGTCCCCGGTAAACGGTCGATTCACCGAATCGGCACATACGCCCCCCGCTTGCCTTCCTCCGCATCCACCGTGTTCAGCACACAGTGCCCTTCGGCGTACGAGCCGCCGGCATCGAAGATCCCGACGCCTTTCTGCCGGAGGCCCTCGATCAGTCCCTTCGCCCCGGCGTCGATCTGGGTGAAGCTGCCGGCGGCTTTCAGGCCGAAGCCCGGCAGGTCGAAGGGCTGGGTGGCGGCGAACGCCATCACCATCTCGGTGCCGAAGGGCGGCACGATCCGGTAGCGGAAAGGCTGGTCCGGTCCGGGAATCACCTGCTCCTGGTACGCCCGGAGCCGGTAGTCGCTCTGGTAGCGGTTGGGGAAGATCTGGTACTTGTCGCCGCTGGCGTCGATGCACACCAGGCGCACATAGCAGTCCTGATTGGTCCACACCCGGAACTGCACCAACTCGCCGCTGCCGTAGACGGGGTTATGCGCCCGGGTGGACAGGATGCCCACCTCCAACTCGCCCTTGCCCTGGGGCTGCGGGGACGCAGTCAGTTGGGTCGCCGCCAGCACTTCCGCGTTCATCGCCGGCTTGAGTTGACCGACTGGGGTCTCATCCTTGACGAAGTCCAGCTTGGCCGTGGCCAGCTTGCT
>Ga0210044_10002068_pt1 | contig 30295 bp, 27 predicted proteins | sample CryGey13umfilter_2_FD_183959 | JGI IMG/M metagenome (GOLD analysis project Ga0210044, IMG submission 183959) | Groundwater microbial communities from aquifer in Utah, USA - Crystal Geyser 4/9/14 3 um filter (SPAdes) (version 2) | ecosystem: Environmental > Aquatic > Deep subsurface >... | reverse complement strand
GAATCAGGACTTAAGAAAATGCTTGCAATTAAAGGATTTCCAAAAACATCTTTGGTGGTAGTATCAACAGGAATGTATATTTCTTCTGGATTAATCTGAGATTCAAAACTAAACCAGTTCCTACCTAATAAATTGCAATCGTGAAAAATTCTAGCGAAGCCTTTAAAAGTTAAAAACTCATTGTTGGCAAATAATTTAACCTTACCATAAAATTCATAATTTGGACTGAGAGTAAATTTGGTCGTGTCTTTTATGTCGGCAGATGCATAGGTTTGTCCAGAAGAATCAACTCCAATATTTTGCAAATAGATAGTTTGCGACTTATTAATCTCATCAACGTAATCTATATAACCACTACCAGCATATTTTTTCTTACCAAATACATTAACAGTAGAATTATAAATAATGTGATTTTGTGTGATGTAACTTGCAATAATTTTTGAATTATTAAGCGTTTGCATTTTTGCCTTCTTTTCTATCACAATTTTATTACTATCAGGGTAAACCATGGCATCAGCTACATTTAAAAATTTTACTCCATCGGCATAAATCATTTTATTTTTAATATCATATTTTGCTTTTGTAGAGTAAAAACTTAAAGAATCTTGTTCAGGATGTATTGAAATAAACTGAGCTCCTTCCAAGTTTACACCAGAAGCATCTGTTTCTTTAGCAGCTCCTGCTGTAAGTTCAATATCATCGTTATCCATGTACCACTTAAATTCATCCATAAAACAGATGTATTGCATAGGCTCCATTTCAATATGAGAACCTCCACCATTTGATTTAAATTGACCATATCGTCCATCAAAAGTTACAAAGGCATTTACATTGTTTGTCGAAAAGGCTAGTGCTTCTGCATCAACGTTTCCCTCATCTTTTAGCCTAAAATCGGCAGTATCTGAAGCAAAATCTTTAAAATTAAAGCGGATTCGATTGGCTTCTAATTCAGCTTTTTGAAATTCGAAAGTACCTGTACCTGTTAACCCATCTGGTTGTATCGTTGTTTGTCCGTGCATGTATGATTTCATATCGTACATGGCAATAGGTTTGTCGATAACTTTATGAATCATAATATCTTGAGTTGGGAACCATCTGGTGAATACATTTTCTCCTTCTACTGGAGGAAATTCTACTGCTACAGGACTCTCTTCAATACTAAATTTTTGGGCAATAGCATTCATTGAATCTGGAAAAAAGATAAAATCGTTAGAGTAAGTTGTGGAGGTAATGTATTCTAATTTTCCATTTCCTCTCAAACCTTCATGACTTAAAAGAATAGTGTCTTTAAAAGTTCCTTTTCCTCCATACATAGGAAAACCACTTGGTGGTGTTTGTTTTTGGAATCCTAGAGAATGGTCTGGTTGTAAAGTTAATGTTTCTTCAAAATCAGGAAAAATACCTGCAGATAGCATTGTTCCTTTAAACCTTAATTGACTATTGTCGAAATTATCCAAACTATCAATTTTAAAAGGTTCCACATGAAAATAAAATTCATCTTTATTATATACACCGTTTAGTATGGATTTTTTGTTGTAGAAAACGTAAGAATCTTTATAACTATTGATAATTGGATATTCATCAGCTTTTTTAACACCAGATTTATTATTTGGTTTATCAATTAATAAATCTCCATTAATGTTTTCTATTACCGTCTTTACTGGTTTTATGACTGGTCTTCCTTCAATATCTTGTTCGCCAGTTTCAGCATATATTCTTAATGAATCTACGTTAGGCATTATAATTTTAAAATCATCGTATTTAAATGAAAAATTTCTACCCATAATATCAAACCTTCCAGCTTGTACAACGCCACTAAAATCAAAGTCTCTATTCTTTTTTAAAGTAATTTCTTTTTGGGAAGGATAAATAATTACTTCTTGCGAATCGCTCACATTTACACTATTGATACCCCTCATTTTTAGATCGTAGTTTAACAGACTTAAAGTAGCATTGCTGTAATTTTTAGTGTTGGAATAAAAACCAAGTACATCATAATCTACATTACCTCCACTTGCTTTTACCCAATTAATTAATTTGTCTTTTAGAGTAAAATATTTACCGTCGTAATTATAATTGATAAATCCTTTGTTAGATAAATCGAGCAACATAGTTTCTAATTGAGAATAGGATTTTAACGTAAATTCGGCTAGTTGTTCATTCGTAATGTAATTGGTATCTAATTTTTCGGCTAATTTTTTTATGTTATATAAAGGATGAGTTGTTTGAAGCGTCATCATTTGCATGTATTCGTCTTTTCTAAAATAGTTGGAGGAAATAAAGGTTGCATCCGTTTTAGTACCACCTTCCATATTTTTAAACTCTATCATGGGTGAATCTACTTTCCAATTTAACGATTCAAAATCCATATCTACCTGGTGATATGAATTGAAGTAAGGGGTGATTTTTATTCCTTTATGATCTCTAATTAAAGTCACACTTCTATCTGCAAGGAAGAATTTAAAAGAAAGACCAGGATGAAAAATAGAATCTGCTTTGATATAAAATGTGGCAGCAGCCATCTGAGAAACGATACGCTCTGGCTTAATGATAAAAGTTTTTGCAGTCATTTTTAAAAAAGGAATGTTTTTTTTGTAAAAAATTACGAAAGCATCTTTATCTTCATTTCCACTACCAATTACTTCTCTACCTTGTAAAGAAAAGCCGCCGATATAATCTACCCCTTCTGAAATTCCTGACAACAATAATGTAGCATCGTGAGAATTAAAACGTGGATAAGTAGCTTTTTCTTCATCAACATTTGCTAATACTTTTTCTGATAAAGAACCTTTTAAAGGACTTTTAAAATAATAATAATCGTAAAAAATGACATCTTTTATACCGTAGCTTGGTGTTTTAAAATTTATTTCATAGTTATTTATTTCTGCATAAACCGAGTCAGGTGAAAATCCTGCACGTTCCCAAGTAATTTTTCCGCCTTCTCCATACCATTTAGCTTCGGTAGGATAATAAACTCCTTTGGTGTTATATATCACAGAGCTATCTCCTTTAGAATAACAAGTTAATGTTAAGGCTTCAAAACTAATTTTAGGCAAACTATCAAAACCAAAGGTATAATTACCATTGTTTGCTGCCCATGAATTTGCAGCTGATTTATACAACAAATTTTCATTAAATAAATCGTTACAAGATTTAAGGTAATCTGTAAAATTCTTATTGTCCTTTTCTTTAATTAATGTGACGATTATTTCTTGCCAACTTTCAAAACTTTTTTCTGTTTGGTACTTACTATTTACAAATTGAGATACTGTAAATAAATAGTTTTTAAAATCAGGGAAAGCCTTTTTTTTGTTTTTCAACATTAAATTTGCTACTTTATAAACTCCATTTCTTTCATTTTCTGAAAACTTCCCACCAAACCAAGTCCAAGAAAATTCATCCATCACTATTTTACCATCTTCTTTTCTTGCAGAAGTTAAAAACTCCTCCATTTCATGAAAAAACAAAGAAGAATCAGAGGAAAATTCTTTTATTTTAGTTTGAGAATAACTAGAAAAAGATATTATTAAACAACTTAGGGATATTATGTATTTATATAATCTATTCATTTTTTTATTAGATGTAACATTAACCACTCTTTTTTTTCTTCACAATAAGTGAGCTCTAAACCTAATTTAGATGCTTCTGCTAATAATAAATTTTTATCGACGTTAAAAAATCCACTCAACAATAAATTTCCACCTTTTGATAGCACATTAGCATACTTATTCATATCGTTTAAAAGAATATTTCTATTAATATTTGCCAAAATAGCATCAAAATTAGTATCAATAAGCAATTCCGCACCACCTTGTTTAACAACTATCTCCATACAATTATTATTCCTAATATTTTCGAGTGTATTTTGATATGCCCACTCATCAATATCTATCGCTTCAACGTATTGAGCTTTTTTGAGTTGAGCTAAAATAGCCAATACACCAGTTCCACAACCCATGTCAAGCACTTTTTTATTGGTAACATCTATCTCTAACAACCGCTTTATCATTAAATAAGTTGTTTCATGATGACCTGTTCCAAAAGACATTTTTGGGTCAATAATAATGTCAAACTCAATGTTGGTTATTTTTTTATGAAAATTAGCTCTGATGTAACATCTATTCTCAACATGTATAGGGGTAAAACTTTTCTCCCATGTTTCATTCCAATTTTGATCTTTTATTGTTTTTGTTGAATAAGTAATGCTAAATTCCGAATTTTTTATAATTCTTAATTTTTTAATATCATTATCATTGAAAAAACTAGACTGAATATAAGCTTCCAATCCTTGTTCAGTTTCAACAAAACTTTCATAACCAATTTCTGAAAGCTCTGCTACTAATATATCTCGACCTACTTCTAAAGGCACTATTGTTGCAGAAAATTCGATGTAATCCATATTTTTTTTGAATGGGATATAAAAAAACGAAAAATTTCTTTAAGAACTTATAAAATTCAAATTTCATTTAACATTTTTTACAATTTAGTAAACTTCATTTGTTTTATCTTTATCAAAATTAAACGATGAAAAAGGGTAAATTAATAATTATCCTATTATTATTTCCTTTTATAGTTTATAACCAAACTATAACAGAAAACTCATTTATTTTATCAGGCACAGTTGTAGATGGATTAAGTAATCAACCATTAGTTGGTGGCCATTTACTTACCAATAGAAATATAGGAACAAAAACCGACGAGTTGGGAGAATTCACCATTATTGTTTACCCTAAAGATACGCTCAAAATTTCTTATATCGGTTTTAAAACAATTCATTATATGGTTCCTTATTTAGAAAATGGTAAATACCTCATTAAATTTAAATTGTTTACCGACTCTATTGCATTGGCGGAAATACAAATATTTCCTTGGCCTACTTATGATGAATTTAAACAAGCTTTTGTTACCCTAAACAAACAGGAAGAGCAAATAAAAATGGAAGGTGTAAAAATGTACCAAGACAGAAATATTGAGCCATGGGAATTTCCTCCTTTAAGCATTATTAGTAATCCTATTTCTTTCTTGTACGACAAACTCTTAGATAAAAGGGCTAAACTAAGAAGGAGATTAGAAAGAAATAGAAATACCATTAGAGAATCGTTGATGGATGATTAATTTTTTAAATAGTTGTTATATTTTGAACCTAATATATCTTTTTTTATATATATTTGACAATAACTGTTAAATTTTTAGTGTATGAAAGCTACTCATGTAATTGTCGAAGAAATTATTAAAAAATCCCCTTTCTTAGAAGAAGCATTGGCCGAAGGAATTATTAATCTTTCCTCTTTATCAAGACAAATAAAAGCTGAAATTGATGAGCAACTTCACAAGGATGTTCAAATTGGTGCAATTGTGATGGCTCTAAAAAGGTTATCACCTAAATTTGACCCAAATTTAAAACTACGAGTAAAAAGAGTGATTAGTAAATTAGGAGATATTACAGTAAGATCCAAAATTACTTATTATACGTTTGAAAATTCTGAGACTATTATAGAAAAACAAGCTGAATTACTAAGAAGATTAAAAGGTAAAAAAGATACTTTTTTTGCTTTTTCTCAAGGTGTTTATGAAACAACTATTATATTAAGTGATTCCGAACATAATGATATTGATAATCTTTTTAAACAAGAAACTAGTGTGCAAGAAACTAGTGGATTATCATCTATCACTATCAAATTACCAAGTGAAAATTCTGATGTTTCTGGAATTTATTATTTCATTCTTAAAAAAATAGCTTGGGAAGGAATTAATATATTAGATTTAATATCAACCACTCACGAATTTACTATTATTGTAAATGATGAAAGTGTTGACAGAGCTTTTTCTATCTTAAAAAACTTAAATAAAGGAGATTATTAACCTTTTTTATAATTCGAATTTAAAGTTTTTATCCTTTTAAAAATCCCATTATTTTTTCAACGCTATCTTTCGCATCACCATAAAGCATTTCGGCATTTGGTTTATAAAATAATGGATTTTCAACTCCTGCATAACCTACAGCCATAGAACGTTTCATAATAATTACCGTTTTTGCTTTCCACACTTCAATTACAGGCATTCCATAAATTGGACTAGCTGGATCGTCTTGGGCACCAGGATTTACTACATCGTTAGCACCAATAACCATTACTACATCAGTATTAGGTAAATCAGGGTTAATTTCATCCATTTCCATCACAATATCATAAGGAACATTTGCTTCAGCTAACAATACGTTCATGTGACCAGGTAAACGTCCAGCCACTGGATGTATAGCAAATTTAACATCTTTGCCTTCTTTTCTTAAATATTGAACCATTTCATAAATTGGGTATTGTGCTTTTGCAACAGCCATTCCGTAACCTGGAACAATTACTACCGAATTTGCTTCTTTTAATAATTGTGCAACTGCATCATAATTTAGCGATGTAACTTCTCCTTCCATTTCTTTTGCTTCCCCTTTCGCCACAGCTCCAAATCCACCTAAAATAACGGATATAAAAGATCGATTCATAGCTTTGCACATAATGATAGAAAGTATAGCACCAGAACTACCAACTAAGGCACCTGTAATAATTAATAAATCGTTTCCTAACATAAACCCTGCTGCTGCGGCTGCCCAGCCAGAATAAGAATTTAGCATAGAAACCACCACTGGCATATCTGCTCCACCAATTGCCATTACCAACATAACACCAATAAAAGCGGCCATTGCAGTCATAATGTATAGATAAGTCATACCAGTAGCTACATCAACTCCAACAAATAAAAATCCCAAAACAAAACAAGCTATCAATAATATGATATTAACGAGGTGTCTTCCTGGGTATAAAAATGGTTTACTGGTAACTTTTCCTTCCAATTTTCCCCATGCAATGATAGAGCCAGTAAAAGTAATTGCACCAATAAAAACACCAATAAAAACCTCTACTAAGTGAATAGTATGCTCCGACCCAGCAAGTGTTTGCGTATCGGCATCAATATAAGATCCGTAACCTACCAAAACTGCTGCTAGTCCAACAAAACTGTGCAAAATAGCAACCAACTGAGGCATAGAAGTCATTTCGACTTTACGAGCCACTAAAATTCCAATTACCGATGCAATGGCAATAGCAACAATAATATAAATATGACCTTCAACTCCTTGTCCTAAAACGGTAGCGACAATAGCTATTATCATACCGATAATTCCATATAAAACGCCACGTTTTGCTGATTCTTGAGAAGATAATCCTCCTAAACTAAGTATAAACAGAATACCTGCAAATAAGTATGCTGCTGTTTGTATTTCTTTTCCTATTTCAATCATCTTAAATTATTTTTTAAACATTTTCAACATTCTATGAGTAACAAAAAATCCACCTACAATATTTATACTGGCAACTAATATTGCAATAGATGCTAATATGGTCATTGGAGTAGATAAATCATTGGTAGTTTGCAACAATCCGCCCACAATAATAATTCCACTTATTGCATTGGTAACCGCCATTAAAGGAGTATGTAACGAATGAGATACATTCCATATTACTTGCCAGCCAATAAATACCGATAATACAAAAACAGTAAAATGTTGCATAAATTCTGCTGGAGCAAATTGTCCTAACACTAACAACAATAAACCTATTGAACAAAGTTTAATTACCATTCCTACTGCATCTTTTTTAGCATTTTTTGCAGCTGTTATTTTTGGGTCTTCGACTTCAACTGGAGCTACAACTGGTTTTTGAGGACTAACAGGAAGTGGTTTTGGAGGAAAGTTAATTTTCCCATCATAAGTAACCATAGCTCTAGAAACCACGTCATCTTCCATGTCAATTTTAAAATTTTCGGCTTTACCCATATCATCTAGTAAATGGCAAAGGTTGTTTCCATATAACTGAGATGCTTGACAAGGTAATTGGTCTAATTTACCTAAAATGGTAACGCCATTATCGGTAGTATAAACTTCGCCATCTTTAGTCATCGTACAATTACCACCTGAAGATGCTGCTAAGTCAACAATTACAGAACCAGGTTTCATTGCCGCCACATGATAATCTAATATTAATTTTGGAGCAGGTCTTCCTGGAATCTGAGCAGTAGTAATAATAATGTCAACATCTTTTGCTTGTTCTAAAAACAATTTCATTTCTGCATCAATAAACTCTTGGCTCATTGCTTTAGAATAACCAGATGCTGTTGCTCCATCTTCTTCAATTTCTACGGTAAGGAACTTAGCTCCCATTGATTCAATTTGTTCTGCAACTTCTTTTCTAGTATCAAATGCTCTTACAATTGCACCTAATGAGTTGGCTGTTCCAATAGCGGCTAAACCAGCAACACCAGCACCAACTACTAAAACCTTTGCAGGTTCTACTTTTCCAGCAGCAGTAATTTGACCGTTTAAGAATTTACCATAATAATTAGCTCCTTCTATTACCGAACGATAACCAGCTATGTTTGCCATAGAAGACAAAACATCCATTTTTTGAGCTCTGGAGATTCTAGGAATGGTGTCCATTGCCACCGCATTTACTTTTTTATCGGCTAATTTTTGCAATAAATCAGGATTTTGTGCTGGCCATAAATAGCTCAATAACACTAAATCTTCTTTCATCAAGTCAATTTCTTCAACTGTAGGTCCAAGTACTTTAAGAACAATGTCAGATTTGCTATAAATATCAGCAGCTAATGGAACAATTGTAGCTCCTGCTGCCTCAAATTCAGCATTTGAAAAATTTGCTTTAACACCAGCATTACTCTGAACAAATACATTAAAGCCTTGCTTAATTAAACGCAAAACTGTTTTTGGAGTAGCTGCCACTCTTAATTCTTTTGGGTTTATTTCTGATGGAATTCCAACTTTCATACTCATAAATTTTTAAGTTATTAATGGATTGCTGTAATTGAAGGTCTTTTAAAAAAAGTAACACCAAATCTATTATCGCTAGATTTATTACAACTCACCAATCTTATCTTTCTTTAACACTATAATTCTATATAATTTCTATATAGTTTGCGAATTTATAAATAAAACACTAACTAAATAAAAAAAATAATTTAAAGCTAATTCAAATCTGTCTGATTGATTTTCTTTCATTTTTTCAAAAGTAGAAAGTTTATTGTATTCAAAATATAACTTTTATCATATTCTGAACTATTTTTATTTGAATGTATCGATAACATCCATATAAATGAATAGAAAATTTAGAAGTAACTTATTAAAATGTAATGTTTAGATTTCATCTAAATTGCAATAATAAATGTACTTGCAATTATTGTGGATGATGTGATCAAGTTCTAATAAGGAAGCCAATACCAGTTGAGAATAATTTTGAGAAGCATTTCTAAAGCCGCCTGCTTCCGTTTTCCATAAAGTGGTAATTAAGTCCATATTACCTTCTCGTGGATTAATAATCCCCATAACTTTTCTCACATTTCCTGCTCCTGCATGATATACGTGCATTACCATTAATCGATACCACATATCTGTTGGATCGTAACTGATGCAATAATCATCCAATATTTTATTTAGTTCTGGGATACAAATGGTACGAATTAATTTAGCAGCAGCCCAAGCCGATTTGTCAAAATCTTTACGTTCATCTTCATATTTATTGACTTTTAATCCTAAATTAACAGCTACTTTTTTCATGATTTGAAAAGAACCGTAAGCACCAACATTAGATTTTTGCAAAGCATTTGGACTTTCTATTAGTAAAATGGCTTGAGCATAAAATGGGTCAACATTATTATTATTAAAAATTTCTATTCCTCGACTAATAGTTGGTATTACATTTTCGAAATCATAGAAAAATTTTTTACCATTGGTTACAAAAACCCTAGTTTCGATAGGTAAGTTGTAATAAGTTCTTACACTATCTCGATAACAATCCTTATAAGAATCGGATAGTTTATTCCATTCTGATAACTTAACCTTTTTAATAATTTGACGAGTACATCCAATATTAATAAGTGCAGAATCAGCACTCATGGTCATCAACGACCTCCAAAATTTTGGTTGCTCCAACGTATCCCATCCTCCTGAATATATTTGTTTGTTTTGAACAAATTGATAATACAACGAATCGTGCAGCCCTGCTACTTCAACTATTAAAGAGTTGTTTTGCTGTTGGGCGTGAATTAAACTATTAAAGAGTAGAAAAATAGTTAGTATAATATGTTTTACATTCTTCCGCATATAACAAATAAACGAAGATTTAACAGATTTGTTACATTTTGCTAAAGCATTTGTTAACATTTGTATGTTTAACTCGGTCTAGTTTTCGAGGTATAATAATGCATTTATTTTAGGTTGGTTCGAACTATGGTTTTATCCGTCAGCCCTTCCCCTTGCTCCTTGTCCCCTGTCCCTTGTCCCTTTACTTTCCCATTAGAATTAATCTTTTTTAACCAACATCAACAAATCGTTTTCTAATGCGGAATAACCTTGGTCGTAACAGAAATAATACACTTTACCTGCTTTTGTGGTATATATTTCGGTGATGTAATTAAAATTAAATCCTTTTGCATCTAATTTCTGTTTACTCACGGTGCCTTTTCCTTTAGGATTTAATTCTTCTAATATCCTCCAATTTTTTCGCAATCGATTGTTGACATTACGAATTAAATTTTTACCGTCTTTATTTATTTGATTGTTGTAGGCATTACGACATGCATCTGAACAAAATTTTTTATCTACTCTTCCCTTTAGTGATTCTCCACACTCTAAACACGCCTTTTTATCCATAATAACTGTTTTTACAATTCAAATGTACAAAAAATTTATCCGTTTACAAACGTTTACAAACAACTATAAACGATAGTAATTGTTTAAATACCGAATAAGCCTTGAAAGTCGTCATTACTTTGCCTCAACAAATCTGAACGAATCAGGTTTAACAATTAAAACTTTATATCATGAACAGTTTAAGAAACAAAGTACAGTTAATCGGACACTTAGGTAACAACCCAGAAATCGTTAACTTAGAAAAAGGAAACAAATTAGCAAAATTCTCTATTGCTACCAATGAATCTTACAAAAATAGTAAAGGAGAAACTATTAAAGAAACACAATGGCACAACCTAATTGCATGGGGAAAAACAGCCGAAATTATTGAAAAATACCTACAAAAAGGCAATGAAGTTGCCATTGAAGGTAAATTAGTAAATAAAAACTATGATGATAAAGATGGGAACAAACGCTATGTTACCGAAATTGTAGTTAATGAACTATTGATGTTGGGTGGTAAAAAATAACTCACTTAACTAATTGGAAAAGCCACTGGAAGAAATTTCAGTGGCTTTTTTTATTTATATATCAACAAAATCAACTTTAAAAAGTAATTTTGCCGAATTATGAGTTTAGCACGAGAAATAAGCAAGAGAAGAACCTTTGGTATCATTAGTCACCCCGATGCCGGAAAAACAACTTTAACCGAAAAATTATTGTTATTTGGCGGAGCAATACAATCTGCTGGTGCCGTAAAATCGAACAAAATAAAAAAAACTGCTACTTCCGATTTTATGGAAATAGAAAAACAAAGAGGAATTTCTGTGGCTACATCAGTAATGGCTTTTAATTACAAAAATGTAAAAATTAATATTTTAGATACTCCCGGACACAAAGATTTTGCTGAAGACACTTATCGAACATTAACAGCAGTTGATAGCGTAATATTAGTAATAGACTGTGCCAACGGTGTTGAAGCACAAACTAAAAAATTAATGGAAGTGTGTCGGATGAGAAACACTCCTGTTATTGTGTTTATCAATAAAATGGACAGAGAAGGTCGAGACCCTTATGATTTGTTAGATGAAATAGAAAATACCCTTAACATCAAAGTTCGCCCTTTAAGTTGGCCCATTGGCATTGGTAGTAGTTTTAAAGGAGTTTACAATATTTATGAGAAAAATCTTAATTTGTTTGATTCGAATAAAACAAAAGTGCAGAGAAACATTGTTTCGATTAAAGATTTAAACGATCCTACACTTGATGACATATTAGGGATTTCTGCTGATAAATTAAGAGAAGATCTTGAATTGATTGAAGGTGTTTATGATGAATTTGATGTTGAGAAATACAAATTGGGTGAATTGGCACCCATCTTTTTTGGAAGTGCTTTAAATAATTTCGGAGTTCAAGAATTGTTAGACACATTTATTACCATAGCCCCTTTTCCTAGAGGAAGAGAAACTAACTTAAGGCTAGTAGAGCCTACCGAAAATAAATTGAGTGGTTTTGTGTTTAAAATTCATGCCAATTTAGACCCCAACCACCGAGATAGAATTGCATTTTTACGCATTTGTTCTGGCAAGTTTGAGCGAAATAAATTTTATTACCATGTTCGAAATGAGAAAAAAATAAAATTTAGCAACCCTACCAGCTTTATGGCTCAGGATAAAAGTGTAATTGATGAAGCTTTTCCAGGAGATGTTATTGGTTTGTACGATACAGGAATTTTTAAAATTGGCGACACCTTAACCGAAGGTGAAAAAATGGAGTTTAAAGGTATTCCTAGCTTTTCACCTGAGATTTTTAAGGAACTAATTAACAAAGACCCTATGAAAACCAAACAATTGGAAAAAGGCATACAGCAATTAACCGATGAAGGTGTTGCCCAATTGTTTATTCAACAACCTGGTAACCGTAAAATTGTGGGCACAGTTGGTGAACTGCAATTTGAAGTGATACAATATCGTTTACTGCACGAATATGCTGCTTCTGCTGAGTTTCAGCCTAAAGCATTGTATAAAGCTTGTTGGATGACAACTAATGATGAAACTAAACTAGAAAACTTTATTGCTAGAAAAGCTCAAAACATTGCAAAAGACAAAGACAATAATTATGTGTTTTTGGCACCAACCAAATTTTTGTTAGAAAGTGCCGAAAAAGATTATCCGGAAATTACGTTTCATACAACTTCTGAGTTTAAAAGGACTTTAGTTGAAGGCTGATGCAAGCAATAATCTTTTATATCTCTCTTCCTTTTATTTATTTCATCTCCATTCTACCTTTTTGGTTGTTGTATTTAATTGCTGATTTTATCAATTTTATCCTTTTTACCTTAGTAGGTTATCGAAAAGAAGTAATACTTACGAATCTAAAAAAATCATTTCCAGAGAAATCTGAATTAGATATTCAACAAATTCAAAAAAAATTTCATCGATTTTTTTGCGATTTAATTGTAGAAACTATCAAAACATTAACGATTACCAAAAAGGAAGCAGCTAAAAGATGTCGGTTTAAAGATTTAACGCTCTTGAATAAATTGTACGGTAAAAAAAAGAAGGTGATTTTTGTGTTGGGACATTATGGAAATTGGGAATTGGGTGGAGCTGCGATGAGTTACCTAAGTCAATACCAATTGTATGTTGTTTATCGTCCACTTTCTAACCCATATTTTGATAATTTAATTATAAAAATGAGAACTCATTTAGGAACTAAACTAATTCCAATGAAGGATACCTTTAAAAAAATGGTGAGTTTACGAAATAGCGATGAAATAAGTGCTACAGCTTTTATTGCGGACCAAGCTCCTACTCCCGAAAACTCGTATTGGACTACCTTTTTAAATCAGGAAACGGCAGTTTTTTGGGGTACTGAAATTATTGCATCTAAACTAAACTACCCCATCGTTTACATTACTATTTCTCAACAAAAACGAGGTTATTACGAAATGACTGCCGAATTGCTTTATGAAAATCCTGCGTCCACAAAAAAAGGAGAAATTTCTGAAAAACATAGCAAAAGATTAGAACAAGATATTATTAAACAACCTGAGTTATGGCTATGGTCGCATAAAAGGTGGAAACATAAAAAACCAGTAAGTTGATGTGAAGGGACAAGGGAAGGTGAAAGTGAATTGATTTTTAGTTAATTCTAAACTCTCAAAACCTCCTCTAATCCTTGATGATATTCTTGAAAAGTATTCAAATTGTTATGAGAACCATCTTTAATGGTAAATAATTTGATATTATCAGCCAATTTAATTAACCTTTCACTAGAATTATAAGGTATGGTTTCATCTTCTGTTCCGTGAAATAAATAAATAGGAATTTTAATATGAGGCAACCATTTGTTTATTTTAAATTGATAATGAAGCAAAATTGAATTCGGTAAATAAGGATAATGGTATTTTGAAACATCGTAAAAATTATAATAAGGAGTTTCTAAGATTAACAGTTTAGGATTGTTTTCATTTGCTAATTTTGTTGCAATACCTGTACCTAAAGACATTCCATACAATATCAACTCACTCTCTTTATAATTATTGAGCAATTCTTTGTAAATCATCAATGCATCTTTATAAAGCATTTTTTCATTTTTAATTTTGCCAGTACTTTTTCCATAACCACGGTAATCATACATTAGCACATCAAAACCTATTGAAGTAAAATCAGTGGCTTTGGTTCCCCAACTTTCAATATTTCCTGCATTACCATGGTGATAATAAATTAATCCTTTCGAATTTATCGCTTTAAATAAGATGGCACTAATGGTATTTCCATCTTGAGTTACAAAAGTTATTTCTTCAAATTCGTTAGGAAACGAAAATTTATATTTATCAGACAGTTTTTCTGGGTGAAAAATTAAATGCTCTTGAAAAAGATACACAGCAATACCTAAACCTACTAATACGGCTGGAATAATAATGATGATATAAATAATAAATTTTAACACGTTAAAAGATTGTTAAAATGATTTGTTGGTAACTCCGTAAATCAAATATAATAGTAAATTTGATATTCTTAAACCGAATCAAAATTATGAAGAAAATTTTAGTTGTACTGTTAATACTTTGCTTTTCTTTAGCTGGATTTTCTCAAAACAAAGGCTATAAAATAAAAATGGAAATTAAAGGTCTGAAAGATTCTACCTGTTTTCTTATCAATTATTTTGGAAGTCAACGATTTTATAAAGATACCGCACAATTTAATAAAGAAGGTATCGTCATTTTTGCTGGAAAAGAACAATTGCATGGAGGTATTTATGGTGTTTACACTAGTGGTAAGCTACTGTTCGAAATTGTTTGTAACAATGAGGATTTTATTGATTTAAAAACCGATACTTCTGACTACATCATGCACATGGAGGTGAAGAAATCAGCTGAAAATAAAGTATTTTTTGATCATCTAAAATTTATTACCGAAAAACAAAGGTCATCTCAAGATTTAAGAAACAAAGCTAATTCTAAAGAGTTACCCGAAAAAGAAAAAAAAGAAGTGAATGATAAATTAGCTGAAATTGGTAAAGAAATAAATAACTACCGATTAGCTATTATCGATAAATACCCGAACTTGTTTGTCTCTATTATCTTTAAAACCATGAAAGAACCAGAAGCTCCTGAATTTGAAGATATTAAAAATGATTCTTTAAGGCGATTCATGAAGTATGATTATGTTAAAACACATTATTTTGATGAAGTTGATTTTTCTGATTCACGAATTAATTATACACCACTTTATCACAATAAAATAGAAAAATATTTTAAAAATATTGTTTACCCAATCCCTGATTCTATTATTAAGGAAGTGGATATGGTTATTAACAAAGCAAAAGCCAATGACGATATTTTTAAATACACAGTTCACTATTTATTAAGCGATTACGAAAAGTCAAAAATAATGGGAATGGATGCTGTTTTTGCTCACATCGGTTTAAACTACTATACCCACAAATTGGCTTTTTGGGCAGATTCCACCCAAATAGAAAAAGTGCAAGAACGGGCTCGGAAATTATCACCCTTGCTTTTAGGAAAATCCGCCATCAATATCAGTTTGTTAGATACAGGGAATAATTGGATGAGTTTATATAAAGTACCAACAGAATATACCATTCTTGTTTTTTGGGATCCAGAATGTGGTCATTGTAAAAAAGAGTTGCCAAAATTAGCACATCTTTACGATTCATTAAAAACTAGTTTAAATATCAGTGTTTTTGCTGTTAGTTCTGACCATAACGAAGCCTGGAAAAAATTTATTAGAGAACATCATTTAGATTTTATTAATGTTGCCGTTCCTACAGAAGTATATAAAGATCAACAACTTGCTACAGAATACATCATTAAAGGATACACCGACTTAAAAAGTATGAATTACCAAACCACTTATGACATTACCAGTACACCTCAAATTTATTTACTAGACAAAGCAAAAAAAATTATTGGTAAACGATTAGATACTGATTTACTTCAACTGGTATTAAAAAAAGAAGAAGAAAAAAAGAATAAAATAGTTCATTAAATTCTCTATGAAACGTTTTATTCCCGCAATATTAGTAGTTGTATTAGGCATAATTTTTGGATATTTAATTATCGATAAACCTAAAACTCTTAAAGTTTATAATCCGATTGATGTAAATCCAGATTTGGTGGATGAATCAGTTAGAAATGTTGATAAATTTCACAGAGTTGGCTCTTTTAAGTTAACCGACCAAGACGGAAAAGAGGTAACCGAAAATACCTTTAAAGGTAAAATATATGTAACAGATTTTTTTTTTGTAACCTGCCCCACCATCTGCCCTAAAATGGCAACACAAATGAACCGAATTTATGATGAGTTTAAAGAAAATAAAACGGTGATGTTATTATCTCACACAGTGATGCCTATTGCTGATTCTGTTCCAGTTTTAAAAGAGTACGCCAGCAAATTAGGAGTATCTTCCGAAAAATGGAAATTTGTAACTGGCGATAAACCCCAAATATATAACTTAGCTCGCAAAACTTATTTTGCAGCTATTACTAAAGGAGATGGAGGTTATGATGATTTTGTTCATACGGAAAATTTTGTATTAGTAGATAAAGAAAAAAGATTAAGAGGTTTTTACGAAGGAACATCCAAAAAAGATGTGGATAGACTAATTACTGATATTTATGCGTTATTAAAAGAATATAAATGAAAGGGACAAGAGACAAGGGACTAGGAAAATTCTAATAACTTTATGAATTTTTAACTCGAAACACAAAGGAACAAATAACAACTAGAAAAATAATGTATAAATAATGACGAAACTTTTTTTTAAAATAGCTATCATCACTTTTTTAACAATGTTCGTATTCTCTTGTAATAAGAGAGTAGACCAAACTACCATGTTTCATGGAAGGGAGCATAAATCTAAGAGAAAAGGTGTTTATGATGCTGGATTAAATTCTAAGAAGCCTATAAGTGTTCAAACTGCTCAAGACATCAATAAATTATCTGGGGATATTACCAATCCTAAGAAAGCTGCAAAAAAGGGAGAAAAAGAGTTGAAGAAAAAACAAAGAGATTCTCAAAAAGCAAGGGATAAACAAAATAAAAAAAGACACGTAAAAGTTAAAACTACCAAAGGTAAAGCTGGTGGTGAAAAGTAAAAAATAAATATGAATCAAAAAAAACAAATCAACAAGGACTTTTGGCTTAAACTAGGTGCTACATTTGTTGCAGTAATCACCGCATTATTTGTATTTGAAAAATTTATTAAACCTCGTTTAAAGAAATAAACATTCCTTAAAAAAGAGTTCTTAACAACTACTTCGGATACTCAATCCTTACATGATAAATATTCAACATTTTTTTAATGAATAAATTTTTAATGGTAGCAATGTCATTAAAAGTAATATCGGTATTGATGAATTGATTTTCATTTACTTGCGAAGTAATAATATTTTCTACCAGTTGGCTGATAGAATCAGTATTGTAAAGTTTTAAACTTCTAGATGCTGCCTCTACAGAATCTGCCATCATTAGTACTGCAGTTTCTTTTGAAAAAGGTATGGGTCCAGGATATTGAAATAACTCTGCATCGATATCAATCTCTGGGTTTTCATTTTTAGACATTCTCAAAAAATACTGAGTTTTAGTAGTTCCATGGTGTGTTCTAATAAAATCAATAATATGTTCTGGAAGTTTGTTTGCTTTGGCAATTTCTATCCCTTTAATCACATGGCTAATGATAATATCAGCACTTTCTTCAAAACTCAATTCATCATGTGGATTAATTCCTGTCATCTGATTTTCGATAAAATAAGCTGGAGCCAACATTTTACCAATATCATGATATAAAGCTCCTGCTCTTACTAATAATGGATTTCCTCCTATTTCCCGGATAGCTTCTTCAGCTAAATTAGATACTTGCAATGAATGTTGAAAAGTACCTGGTGCCTTTAAATTAAGTTCTCTTAATAAAGCATTGTTAGTATCTGATAATTCCAACAAAGTAACATCAGAGATATAACCAAATAATTTTTCAAATAAATAGATAAATGGATAAGTTATGATGGTAAACCCTGCAGCCATTCCAAACCAACCAAACATACTCCAATTTATTGTTTTAATGTTTCCTTCCTGTAATAAAGATAATCCTAAGTAAGAAAGTGAGAAAACGATAAATATGATAAAGGAGGTGTAAAAAAGTTCGGATCTTTTATTCACGTTGAGCACAGTAAATATGGTAATTATTCCAGTAATAGATTCTAATAAAATAAACTCAAAAGAATTAGGGACTATAAAACTGATTAAAAAAATAGTAATGATATAAATAAATAAAGCCATCCGATTACCAAAGAAAGTTCTAATCAATAAAGGGATAATGCAATAAGGAATAACATAAACACTTATTTCTTTAAAGCTAAGAATAAGCACAGTAATGGTCACAAAACTAACCACAACAATGAATAAGAAACTAATATCCATGTTGTCGTTAAACACTTTAACGTTTACATTTTTTAAAAAGTTATAAATGGCATAAAAAAGTAGAATAACAATAATTAGTTGACCTAATAAAATCCACATCGATTGATTAGAATTACCCAGCTTAGATTCATATTCTACTTTTAATGACTGTAAAACAGCGTATTTATCTTCCAAAACTAATTCACCAGTAGAAATAATTTTTTCATTTTCATAAACACCACCTTTTACTAAAGAAATATTATTGATTTCATTTTCAAGATCTTTTTGAGTTAACTCTTTATTGTATTTAATATTTTGCTGAAGTGCATTTTCAATACCTGACAATAAAAAATTAGCATTAATAAAATCTAGTTTTTTTAAATCTTTTGAAACAAAATCGTAAGCCGATTTAATGGTAAACAATTTACCCACTTCAACTTCCTCTCCAACTTTATTTTCATCCATTAATAGGATGGTAAAATTTCTGTCCTTATCTGCTATTTCATCACTAATTTCGATAATCCCAACAGCATATATTTCGTTAAGGTATTTTATTCCATGTTGAATAATAATTTCCTTTTCCTTTAAATCTAATGTGTTGTTAACGTTTTGTTCTATATAATTTTGAAAATCAATAATCACTTTATCTATAACCTTTGCATTTACATTAAAGTATAAGAGTTGATTTTGTGAAATTTTAATTTTTTCGGTAGCAATTTCCTCTTTAGATTTATTAATGGCAAAGCCAAAAGGAGCTAACAAATCCTCATGCACCCATGGTTTATTTTTTTGAAACTCATATTTGAATTTACCCTCTTTTGGTAAAAGTAAAACGACTAAGAATATTGAAACTGCAAACAGTAGCACTTTAAATATCAATTCGTGCTTATCTCTAATTTTATTTATTATTTGATTGGACATGTTTAAATAAACTTAGCTAAAAGTGGTCGATAAGGTACAAAAATACAGAATTGGAAATTAAGATTTAAATCCTATTAATTTAAAAGCAAATTATTAATTTTGCACCAATAAATATTAAAGATAAAAACATAAAATTAATATCATGAAAGAAGTATATATTATATCCGCAGCAAGAACACCTATTGGTAGTTTTTTAGGTAAATTATCAACAATACCAGCAACAAAATTAGGTGCTATTGCCATTAAAGGTGCTATAAAAAAAGCCAATATCTCAGTTGATGTTGTTGATGAAGTTTTTATGGGAAATGTGTTGCAAGCAAACTTAGGTCAGGCTCCTGCTCGACAAGCAGCGTTATTTGCAGGATTAAACAAGAATGTACCTTGTACTACTATTAATAAAGTTTGTGCTTCGGGTATGAAAGCAATTGCATTAGGTGCTCAATCTATTCGAGTTGGCGATAACGACTGTGTAGTTGTTGGAGGTATGGAAAATATGAGTATGGTTCCTCATTATTTTAATGCACGAAATGGTGTTAAACTAGGAGATGTGAAAATGGTTGATGGAATGGTTAAAGACGGGTTGTGGGATGTTTATCATGACAAGCACATGGGAAACTGTGCTGAAACTTGTGCGAAAGATAAAGGATTTACCAGAGAAGATCAAGATAATTTTGCCATTACTTCTTACAAAAGAGCTGCTGCTGCTTGGGCTGCAGGTAAATTTAAAGAAGAAGTTGTTCCTGTTGAAGTTCCTCAACGCAAAGGAGATGCTCTAATTGTTGATACTGATGAAGAGTTTTCTAATGTAATTCTAGATAAAATACCTAGTTTAAAGCCAGCTTTTGATAAAGAAGGTACTGTTACTGCAGCAAATGCTTCTACCTTAAATGATGGTGCTTCAGCTTTAATATTGATGAGTAAAGAAAAAATGGATTCGTTAGGATTAAAACCTATTGCAAAAGTAATTAGCTGTGCTGATGCTGCTCAAGATTCAGAGTGGTTTACTACTGCTCCATCTTTAGCAATTCCAAAAGCCTTAAAAAAAGCCAACTTAAAAGTAACAGATATTGATTATTGGGAATTAAACCAAGCTTTTGCTGTTGTTGGTTTAGCCAATATGAAAGAATTAGGATTAAATCCTGATAAAGTAGATGTGAATGGTGGTGCCGTTGCTTTAGGTCATCCACTAGGTAATTCTGGTTCAAGAGTGGTTGTTACCTTAATAAATGTATTAAAACAAAATAATGGAAAATACGGGGGTGCTTCAATCTGTAATGGTGGCGGAGGTGCTTCTTCAATTATTATTGAAAATGTTTAAAAATTAATGAATGTATGAATTTCAAATCTCTAATCTTTAATTTCTAATAGCATTTTGAAATACGGTATTTGTCATTTAAGTATTATTCCATGTAGACTAGAACCTTCTGATAAAAGTGAGCAAGTAACTCAACTCCTTTTTGGAGAAACCGTTAAAATTTATGAGGAAAAAAAAGGAAGCTGGAAAAGAATAAAGACTGCATTTGATAATTACGATTGTTGGATAGATGAAAAACAAATTACCATTATTTCGTTAGAAGAATTTGAAAGAATGAATTCTTCCATTGTCTCTAATGAATTAGTTGATGTTGTTGAAAACAAAAAATCTAAATTAATTACTCCCATTTTATTAGGAAGTACTTTACCCAATTTTTCTAAAAAAACGTTGAAGTTTGCCGAACAACAATTTAGTTTTGATGGACAAACAATTAATACCGCTAAAAAAATTGCAAAAGATAATTTAGTGGCAAATGCCATGATGTACATCAATACTCCTTATTTATGGGGTGGACGTTCTCCTTTTGGTATAGACTGTTCTGGTTTTACACAAATTATCTATAAATTAAATGGTTTTCAATTGCCTCGTGATGCTTCAAAGCAATCGGAAGTAGGACAAACGTTGAGTTTTGTAGAAGAATCCGAAAGTGGCGACTTGGCTTTTTTTGATAATGAGGAAGGCAATATCATTCATGTTGGGATTGTCTTAGACGACAATCGCATTATTCATGCTTCTGGTAAAGTTAGAATAGATAAACTCGACCACCAAGGCATTTTTAATGTGGACACAGGACTTTATACTCACCGATTAAGACTGATTAAAAAAATAATGTAGCTTAAAGTCAACCGAGTTGTATTCGTACATTATTTTTTGTTTGAAGTCAGAAGACCGAAGTAGGAAGTGATTCCGTTTAAGATATTCGGGTTTACTGCACTCTTTATTTAACTATGCGAAAATTTATCCCGTATGGCATGCTTAATTAATATTATCTTTTAATGAGAAGCCTCATCAGATTTTTTATTAAAAATTAAGATGGCTATTACTGCTCCAATTATCACTATAGCCATTGTTATGGCTTGTGCTAACTGCGTTTTTATAGAAATATCAAAATATGCCCATTGAAATGGAACTAGAATTAGAAAAGCAATAATTGCTAGTGCTACTATTTTATTTTTTTTCATTTTATTTTGTTTTATTTTTCTACTTTCTTTTTATTCTTTTTTAGTTTTTTCTTCTTTTCTCTGCGATTTCTTTAAATTCTTGGCGTTTAATTTTAACCGCAAAGAACGCTAAGTTTTTTTTTCATCTTTCACCTTTCTCATTTCATCATAATGTTCCTCTTTTTTCTTGCTCTCTTTCAATAGATTCAAATAAAGCTTTAAAATTACCAGCTCCAAAACCTTTAGCACCCATTCGTTGAATGATTTCAAAAAATAAAGTAGGTCTATCTTCTACTGGTTTGGTGAATATTTGCAATAAATATCCTTCTTCATCTGCATCAATCATAATACCAAGACTTTTTAAAACCACAATATCTTCTTGTAAAATATGGTGATGCTTGTCTAATCTTGAAGGAACTGCTTTATAATATTCTTCTGGAGGTGTTGATAGAAATTCCACTCCTCTTTCTCGTAATTGTTTTACAGTTGTGATGATGTTATCTGTGGCAACAGCAATGTGCTGTGCTCCTGGTCCTTCATAAAAATCAATGTACTCTTCAATTTGAGATTTTTTTGCAGCTTTTGCTGGTTCATTGATAGGGAATTTAATTCGTCCATTTCCATTGCTCATCACTTTACTCATCAGAGCAGAGTATTCCGTATGAATTTGCTTGTCATCAAAGGAAAGAAAATTAACAAAACCCATTACCTCTTCGTACCATTTTACCCATTGATTCATTTCTCCCCAACCCACATTTCCAACCATGTGGTCGATAAACTTCAATCCAACTGAAGTAGGATTATATTCCGACTCCCATTTTTGATAGCCTGGTAAAAAGGCTCCGTTATAATTTTTTCGTTCCACAAAAATATGAACTGTTTCTCCATAGGTATGGATTCCAGAACGAACTACTTCGCCATATTCATCTTTTTCTGTAGTTGGCTCCATAAAAGATTTTGCACCTCGGCTGGTCGTTTCTTTCCACGATTTTGTAGCATCTTCCACCCATAAAGCAATCACTTTTACGCCATCACCATGTTTAGTTAAATGTTGATTAATAGGAGATTGAGAGTTTAAAGGTGTTGTTAACACCAGTCGAATTTTATCTTGTTTTAATACATAGGATGAATATTCTTTACATCCTGTTTCTAAACCTTTATAAGCATGTGATTGAAAACCAAATGCCGTTTTATAAAAATGAGCTGCTTGTTTGGCGTTTCCTACGTATAATTCAACATAATCGGTACCTAATAAAGGGAGAAAGTCTTGTGCTCCTTCAAATATTTTTTCTAATCCGTATTCTACGTTTTTTATTTGTTTCATTTCAAAAAATATTAATGATTCCAAGATTTATAATAATCAGCTACCTGTAATTTCATGGCATCTTCAGTAATCATCATTGGACTAAAGGGGTCTATCATCACCGCCAGTTCTTCTGTTTCCTTTTTTCCTACACTTCTTTCAATGGCTCCAGGATGTGGACCATGAGGTATTCCTCCAGGATGTAAAGTGATTTGTCCTTTTTGGATATTGTTTCTACTCATAAAATCTCCATCCACATAATATAATATTTCCTCCGAATCGATATTACTATGATGATAAGGTGATGGAATTGCTTGCGGATGATAATCGTACATTCTTGGAACAAATGAACAGACTACAAAACCAGGTGCTTCCCAAGTTTGATGAATTGGTGGAGGAAGATGAACCCTACCTGTTATGGGTTCAAAATCGAAAATAGAAAACGCATACGGATAATTAAACCCATCCCAACCTACTACATCAAAAGGGTGATTTTCGTGGGTATATTCCCAAAGGATATTTTGTTTTTTGGATAAAATTTTAAATTGCCCTTTTTCGTCATGCGTTTCTAAGTTTTCAGGTAACCTAAAATCTCGTTCACAAAAAGGAGAATGTTCTAACAGTTGACCATAATTATTTCTGTATCGGTTAGGAGTAGTAATGGCTCCAGCAGATTCAATAAATAATATTCTATTTTCTTGGGTATCAAAATCAATTTGGTAGGTGGTTCCTTTTGGTATGATTAAATAATCTCCATACTTAAAGTTCAAATTACCATACATTGTTTTTAATGTTCCTGAACCTACATGTATAAATAGCATTTCATCTGAATCGCTGTTTCTATAAAAATAATTTGCAGAAAACGATTTTGGAGCAGCTAAGCCTATTTTTAAATCGTTATTGACAAAAAGAACTTTTCTACTTTCTAAATAATCTTCTGTTTGTGGCAACGAAAAACCTTGAAAACTCAATGCTTTCATGTTTTTTTCGATGGCAATTTTTGGAGTTAAGTCGCTTACTTGTTTTATTTCACTAACAACTGTTGGAGGATAAAGATGGTAAATTAAAGATGACCTACCCACAAAACCTGCTGTCCCAAACAATTCTTCTTGATACAAACTTCCATCTTCTTTTTTAAAAGTAGTGTGTCGTTTATGAGGTATTTTACCTAATTGGTGATAACGTGACATTTTATTGAATGATTATTGATAATTGAATAATGATTAATTAAAAATTATTTTCATCATTCTTCATTTCATTATAGTTATTTATGTTTTACAACACTTTTAATTAGTTGATTGTAAAGATACAAAATGAAAAGAAACAAAAAATAAATTTAATAAATTATTCATTATCTTCAGCAAACCACTCAGCAAAAGAGTTGGGGGTTTCTCGCAAAAACAAACTATGTAGCATAATATTAGATGGTAATTGAGCTTTTATTAAATCTGCAAATTGAACCAACAATTGCTCACAGGTAGGTTGAAATGGAACTAAAATTAATTTTTGCATAAAATCAAATTGAGTGAAATCAATTTTCATTTTTTCGTTCAATACCAACGCATGATCATATTTATGAACAACTAAATCATTCACAATTTTTTTAATAACTCCAAAATCAATCACCATTCCTTCATCCGAATCGGAAGTATTTTCTTTTACTACTCCTTTAACGGTTACTTTTAATTGATAGGAATGTCCATGTATGTTTTTACAAGGACCATCATAACCTAATAAAGCATGAGCCATTTCAAATTGAAATTCTTTGGTAATTCTAATAATTGACATAAAAAAAAATAAGATGCCAAATTAAGAAAATAATGTACTTCTAGCCAACTATTTTTTGGGTTACTCTATTTTTACCACCTTGCCCTTATAACTTTGCTCACCAACTTGTAAGGTATAAAAATAAGTGCCTGCTTTTAGTTCTGCAATACTTAAACTAAAATGTTGATTACCTTCGGTTGGTGGTGTATATTTTTCAGTTTTTACTAATCGTCCTGTTATGTCGTAAAGGGTGAAGATAGCTTGGTTATTAGTGGCATTACTAAAATCGATGTAAACAATTTCTTTGGCAGGATTAGGATAAACCATAGTCGGTTCATATAATTCCTGTTGTTGAAGATTATTGGTTGTTTTATTGCTATTTAACATCCATTCTATTTCACTATCTGTTAATTCTCTGCCATCATTTTCTATATTAGGATTCACTCGCATATTATTTGAATAATCGGCACAATTTCCAATAGAAATTTCGGTATTAGCACCCATTTGTATATCTGTACCAGGCAATAACTCTACTTCTTGCCCTGCTCTTATGTTATAAGTTGTACCAGCTAATACTTTTAAGTCTTGTGTGGTAACTTTTATAAGTGCATGTTGTAGTATATTATCGTAATAAGAAGCTATGTATTTTGGAAATGCAGGCGTACCTGCTACAGTAATGTTATTGATATCTATTAATTGGTAGTCCATGTATTGGTTTAAATTATCACCAATGTTTTGTATGGCAATATTATTGACCTTATTAATTATAGCTATACTATATTCAATAGGATCTGTATCATCTGATGATGAAAATGGAATATAAATATCCTCCCATACCCTAGAAATATAACCTTTATCAGGAATAAAAGTTTGTGCGGTAGCTAATTGATTATATTCTAGGTTATAAAAAACGATATATTGTCTATTAACTGGTCAAATATTTTGAGGTTCTAATAACTCCATGTAATTCCATTATTAGCAACATTTGGAGCCACAAATGCAACAGCAGCATCGTGCGTTCCGTTGATGTAAGTGTTTAAAATTGTATTACTCCCCGTTAAAACAAAAATCACTTTCCCTTTCATATTTCCTAAACTGGGCCAGTTTTCACTTTCAGCTGCCCAACGAAGTTCACCAAAACCTCCTTTTAAATCGATTGGTTTGTAGATTCTTGAAGCACCTATTTCATTGATTAAAAGTTGGTCTAAATCTGAAGGAAAATGGTCAGGACCAACAAAAGCACTTTTTAAATCAATATACGCAATAATAGGGTCGTGATTAGGATGTACTTGAATATATGCTTTAATATCTTTTAAGCAAAAGTTAAATCGTTGATCTCCTGTTCCACAATTATTATTGTTTCTTTTAAAAGAAGGAGCTAACACATGTCTTACATCCCAATTACCAGGGTGTGAACTTGGATTTTGAGGGATATGAATATCTATCTCTACCACTTTAGTTGTAGCTATAGCAGTAGTAAATGCAAATGAGAAAACAGCAGGATCATAACAATTATGGCAAGCCTCCCTATACAAATGATTCAATTTTACACAATCTAAATATTGAGGTATTTGCTGACCTTGTATGTTTAACATAAACACACTCAAAGTTAAACCTAATAAAATTTTACATCTTTTCATCATTGTATATTTCAATTTTTACCATTTTAGAGGTATTCTTACTATTAAATTATTAGATATAAAAAAAATATTATCAGTGCCATACATTTTACCTATCGCTGTTCTAACACCAATTTGTATCTTTCTACCATAGTAAATACCACTACCAATACGAATAATTAAAGCACCACCATCATCTCCTCCAAATAGTAATAGTGCTAGCCTTGTATCTATTTCAAAACTCCATTTATTAGTCTTATTATATGTCTTTGCAACAATGCCTAGATGATGTAATTCTGTATAAAACAAACCATTATAGGGTTCGTCGTATTTATTATTAACATAGCCTAACGAAGCTACTGGTCCAATTCCAATATTAAATCCTACCAACCAATTTTTGGATATTCTGTGTTTATAGCCAAAAGAAAATGCCAAGACTTCTATATCTAAATCTATTTGATTGTTAAAATTTGGAGTTTCTTTATTAGTTACAATACTATCGTTTTGTGCATTGCTCAATAGGGGCAAAGCCAACAAGAAGATGAGTATGTAGGTAGGGGTTTTCATTTTTTTAAGTTGTCATTTTTTAAGTTGTTTGTTTTCTTCTTCTAAAGCTTTCATTCGTTTATTTATAGCTATCATGTAAAGTGTTAATTCTTCTACTTTTTGTAATAAAATGGCATTCATTTTACCTAAACTTACTCCGTTTGCTAATACTTCTTTTTCTGTGGGTACATCGGGTAAATGTTTGTTGTTGGCAATGTAAGTTTCTAGTTCGTTTAATGGTTGCAACGTATAATTATCTTTAAAAACAAAATCAGACCAAGCAGTTAAATTAACATCTATTTCTCTTGCTCTAATTTTTTCTTCTACCGAAAGTTGATAACCAGTTGTTTTGCTTGTTCCAATACCAACCGAACCATCTCCTTTTATTACAAAAACATCAGTGTTAGTAACTTCACCTGTTATCGAAAATGTTTGCTCCAGCATGATTTTCCAACCATAAAAACTGTGTGGTGTCTTGAGGTAATCGTACCCGAATAACATCACCTGTTTTGATAAAATCATGTAAAGTGTAAACTCCTCCATTTTGTAAATCAGCAATGGTCTTTATATCTGTTGGAGTGGTATTATTGTTTGCCGTTAGTTCTATCCAACCCAGATACCAGCGTTCCCAACCACTGGCACAATCGTAAACATTAGGTGTACTTCCACTTTTCATCATTCCCCAACCAAAGTTGTTGTAAAAGTAAGAGCCAACAGCATTGTTGGCAGCATTGGTATGTGGTGCACCATAATTGGTATGTGCCACCTCGTGTGTAAAGGTAGTTTTGTTAATACCCCAAAAACCAGGATGAGTTCTAAATCCCGCATTGATGGAATACGTTGAATCGCCTAAAGCATCTGTAAACTGATGCCCAACTATACCAGCAACAGAGGTAGAAGAATAAAAGTTAGTACAAAGTGTTGAATCACCTGCTGGGTCTGTTAGACAATTTTTAGCATAACGCCAAATCAATACCACATAATCAATAATGCTATCTGGGTTGGAAGTACTGTTGTCGTATTGGTAATTTGGATAATTGGTGCGGTTATCAAAGGCACTAAAATCGTAACCCGGATAGTTGGCTTGTATGCTATCATAAACCCATGTGGCATAAGTATCCCATGGATTAATTGACAAATTAATTGCACTATCGGCTGGTACATTAATTCGTTCTGGAAAAACACCAGCTATCATTTTTACTGGATTACCACTTGGTAAACTCATTTGGTAATAAAAATTGGATATGCTTTGGTCGGTATTGTTGGGCGAAAAATCGCTGTAATCATCGTAAAACAAATTCCAAGTGTTGTTGGGGAAAGATTTTCCAGGAGGGTTTATCCCATCGTCATAAGGCCATATTAGCCCTATTGAATTTGTTTCTTGATCATTTGTAAACCCTGCATAAATGATGAGGACTTTCATTTCGCCACGCATGGTAAAATCATATCCATAAATGCTATTGGCAGTTAATTTTGCGGTAGAGTCTAACTCCATCAACAAGGTAGTAGAATCTAACATACACTCATCGATAACTTGTGCTTTGGCAGTTGTACCGTTTAGCACAACTACTATCAACAGCATGAGTAATGCTGTGATTTTCCACCTGTTGATGGAATGTTTTTTTACTATTTTCATGTTCTTAATTTTTTTTATAAACGTTATTGTTTGATGACTTTTAAAGCTGTCGAACTTTGAGTGCCTTTTAATTGTGCGATATACATTCCTTTTGCCCAGTTGGTGGCATTTATTTGTGTTTGGTAGATAACGTTTGTAGCGTAGTAAACTACTTTGCCCATTACATCCGTTACGGTAATGCTGCTGTTTTCTAGTATTCCTGTAATGGTAAATTGGTTTTGAGTTGGGTTAGGAAAAATTGCAAAATCAGTAATAATGATGGGTTCTTTTTGGTCGTTACTGTCTACACTATCAATACCTGTAACAAAACCATCCCATTTTTTATAAATCATCAAAAAAATATCCCAATCGCCCAATGGTCCTTTTTCTCCCCGAGCATAAATTACATAATTTCCTTTGTGGTCAACTAATAATTTTACTCCCCATTCTTCTCTCCATGGGTCAGTAAAAGTACCAGGACGATACAAAATGGTATCGTGTAATATTTGACCACAGCTATCGGTAAAATACAAACGGATATCTATTCCCCATGTAGCGTTATAATAGTATCCTATCTGTACCCCATTATTATATGGATTTACTGATTTAAAAATATCATAAATAGGGTCTATTGAATCGCATAATAGCTCAACATTTCCTAATGAATCTATAAATATTCTTTTCCTTAAACTATACAAATAACTAGTAAAAGTCCCTTCAATAATTAATTGGGTTTGGTTAAAAGATGTTCTGAGATAAACTGGAAATTTAAGCGGTACTGTAACCGTATCAATTTGAATCAAATTATTGCTAACGATTAAGAAATTATTAATACTGTCTTGTTTTAAAAGGTATATTTTATTGTTAACTACCTCAATACCTTTTATGGCAGGCACTATGTTATTAATGGTATTTATTACGTTCAAATTATCATCAAATTTAACCAAGCTGGTACCGTTGCCATTAAAAGTAACCAATGCCAATAAATTACCATCGGGGGCTTGTCGTAAATTACTTACGTTATTCCCTGTAATGGTGGTATCTAGTAAACTGAATAATGAATCCCCAACTGCATTTACTTTTAATAAATAACCTTTGCTATCAATTACTCCTCCAATTACAAAAGAAGTATCGCCAATTTCACAAATGGAATTTGGCTGTGTATTAATACTTGGGATAAAATATGATTTTTCCCAAATTAATTGAGCAGCAGTATCAGCTTTTGCTAAATATATATTTTGATAATAACGACCTAGCATTATATAATTAGAGTCGGAACCAATAATAATATCAATTGCCATATCTCCACTGGCAGTTCCAAAGGGTTCTGCGTATAATATCTGAGCCTTGCTAGAGGTAAACACCAACAGCAGCAAAAGGGGTAATATGTATTTTTTTAAAGGCTTCATGTTTTTTAAGTGGTTGTTTTCA
>Ga0210044_10002063_pt1 | contig 30318 bp, 27 predicted proteins | sample CryGey13umfilter_2_FD_183959 | JGI IMG/M metagenome (GOLD analysis project Ga0210044, IMG submission 183959) | Groundwater microbial communities from aquifer in Utah, USA - Crystal Geyser 4/9/14 3 um filter (SPAdes) (version 2) | ecosystem: Environmental > Aquatic > Deep subsurface >... | reverse complement strand
CGACGCCACTGAAGTAGGCCTCACCACTGGTAGCACCAAACATGACAGTGTTGCCGACGATCGTGTTTTTGGTGGCCTCACCGCGGAAATCGATGCTCGGTCGCACCACCACGCGGCCACCGCTCAAACCCTTGCCGGTGTAGTCATTGGCGTCGCCGATCAGGTACAAGGTGATGCCCTTGCACAGAAACGCGCCAAACGACTGGCCACCCGTGCCCTCGAGCTGGATGCGGATGGTGTCGTCGGGCAGCCCCTCAGGGTGCACTTGCGTCACCGCACCCGAGAGCATGGCGCCCACCGAACGGTTGACGTTGCGCGCGGTTTCCATGATCTTGACTTTTTCACCGTGATCAATCGCCTGGCGTGCCTTGGCAATCAACAGGTTGTCAAGCGACTTCTCCATGCCATGCTCCTGAAACTCGGTCTGGTAACGCGGCACATCGTCAGCCACATTGGGCACGGCCAGCAGGCGATTGAAGTCCAGACCCTTGGCTTTCCAGTGCGCAATGCCGGCACGCATGTCGAGTAGATCGGCGCGGCCGATCAGGTCGTCAAACTTGCGGATGCCCAGCTGCGCCATGATCTGCCGCGCTTCTTCGGCGATAAAGAAGAAGTAATTGACCACATGTTCGGGCTTGCCGGTGAACTTGCGGCGCAGCACCGGGTCTTGCGTGGCCACGCCCACCGGGCAGGTGTTCAGGTGGCATTTGCGCATCATGATGCAGCCCTCCACCACCAGCGGCGCGGTGGCAAAGCCGAATTCGTCGGCCCCGAGCAGCGCGCCGACAACGACGTCGCGGCCGGTTTTCATCTGGCCGTCGGCTTGCACGCGGATGCGACTGCGCAGGCGGTTGAGCACCAGCGTTTGCTGGGTTTCGGCCAGGCCGATTTCCCACGGACTGCCCGCGTGCTTGATCGACGACCAGGGCGAGGCACCGGTTCCGCCGTCGTGGCCGGCGATGACCACGTGGTCGGCCTTGCACTTGGCCACGCCAGCGGCAATGGTGCCCACGCCAATCTCGGACACCAGCTTGACGCTGATGCTGGACTTGGGCGCGACGTTCTTCAGGTCGTGAATCAGCTGCGCCAGGTCTTCGATGGAATAAATATCGTGATGCGGCGGCGGGCTGATCAGGCCCACGCCAGGCACGCTGTGGCGCAGTTTGCCGATGTAGTCGGACACCTTGCCGCCCGGCAATTGACCGCCCTCACCCGGTTTGGCACCCTGGGCCATCTTGATCTGGATTTGATCAGCGCTGCCCAAATACTCGGCAGTGACGCCAAAGCGGCCCGAGGCCACCTGCTTGATGCGTGAACGCATCGAGTCGCCATCTTGCAAGGCATAGTCGACCTCAAACAGGTCTTTGCCCAGCAGGTCGGACATGGTCTGCCCCTTCTTGATGGGGATGCCTTTGAGCTCGTTGCGGTAGCGCAGCGGGTCTTCGCCGCCTTCGCCGGTGTTGCTTTTCCCGCCGATGCGGTTCATCGCCACGGCCAGCGTGGCGTGCGCCTCGGTAGAAATAGAACCCAGCGACATGGCGCCGGTAGCAAAGCGCTTGACGATTTCACGGGCGGGTTCCACCTCATCGATCGGGATCGCCTTGGCCGGATCAATCTTGAATTCAAACAGCCCGCGCAGTGTCATCTGGCGCTTGTTCTGGTCGTTGATGATCTGGGCGTATTCCTTGTAGGAGTTCCAGTTGTTGGCGCGCGTGCTGTGCTGCAGCTTGGCAATGGCGTCAGGCGTCCACATGTGCTCTTCACCGCGGGTGCGCCAGGCGTACTCACCACCGGTATCGAGCCGGTTGGCCAACACCGGGTCGGCGCCATAAGCGGCCTTGTGCATGCGGATGGCTTCTTCGGCAATCTCGAACACGCCAATGCCTTCAACACGGCTGGGGGTACCAGGGAAGTACTTGTCCACGGTGGCCGACGACAGGCCAATGGCTTCGAACAACTGCGCGCCACAGTAGCTCATGTAGGTCGACACGCCCATCTTGGACATGATCTTCGACAGGCCTTTGCCGACCGCCTTGACGTAGTTATAGATCGCCTTGTCAGCACTCAAGTCGCCGGGCAGGTCTTTGCAAACACTCGCCAGCGTTTCCATCGCCAGATAGGGGTGGATGGCTTCGGCGCCGTAACCTGCCAGCACACCAAAGTGGTGCACTTCGCGCGCGGTACCGGTTTCCACCACCAGGCCAGCGGTGGTGCGCAGGCCCTCGCGAATCAGGTGCTGGTGTACGGCAGACAGCGCCAGCAGCGCGGGGATCGCCACCTGGTTGGCGTTGATGGCGCGGTCGCTCAGGATCAGGATGTTGTGGCCCCCCTTGATGGCGTCGACCGCCTCGGCACACAGCGAAGCCAGCTTGGCTTCGACGCCTTCGCTGGCCCAGGCCAGCGGGTAGGTCATGTCGAGCACGTAGCTGCGGAACTTGCCCTGCGTGTGCGTGGCAATATCGCGCAGCTTGGCCATATCGGCAAAGTCCAGCACCGGCTGGCTGACTTCAAGACGCAGCGGCGGGTTGACCTGATTGATGTCGAGCAGATTGGGTTTGGGGCCGATGAAGCTGTTGAGGCTCATCACGATCGCCTCGCGAATCGGGTCGATCGGCGGATTGGTCACCTGGGCGAACAACTGCTTGAAGTAGTTGTACAGCGGTTTGTTTTTGTCGGACAACACCGCCAGCGGGCTGTCGTTGCCCATCGACCCGATGGCTTCTTCGCCATTGGCGGCCATCGGTGCCATCAGAAACTTGATGTCTTCCTGCGTCATGCCAAACGCCTGCTGGCGGTCGAGCAACGTGCTCTCGGATTCGCTGGCGCTGGCGGGTTCACCGCCGCCTTGCACGTCATCAAGGCGGATGCGCAGATCTTCGATCCATTGCTTGTAGGGCTTGCTGTTGGCCAGGCTGCTCTTGATCTCTTCGTCGTCGACCATGCGACCCAGCTCCAGGTCGATCATGAACATCTTGCCCGGCTGCAAGCGCCATTTGCGGATGATTTTGTGCTCTGGAAACGGCAGCACGCCGGATTCAGACGCCATGACGACGAGGTCATCGTCGGTCACACAATAGCGCGACGGGCGCAGGCCATTGCGGTCCAGCGTGGCGCCGATCTGGCGGCCGTCGGTGAAGACAATCGAGGCCGGGCCATCCCACGGCTCGAGCATGGCGGCGTGGTACTCGTAAAACGCGCGGCGACGCTCGTCCATGCCGGTGTTTTGTTCCCACGGCTCGGGAATCATCATCATCACCGCCTGGCTGATCGGGTAACCGGCCATGGTGAGCAGCTCCAGGCAATTGTCAAAGGTGGCGGTGTCAGACTGGGTGGGGAAACTGATCGGGTAGAGCTTTTGCAGGTCAGCGCCAAGCACTGGCGAGCTCATCACGCCTTCGCGCGCTTTCATCCAGTTGTAATTGCCCTTGACGGTGTTGATTTCGCCGTTGTGCGCCACGTAACGGTACGGGTGCGCCAGCGGCCACTGCGGGAAGGTGTTGGTCGAAAAACGCTGGTGCACCAGACCCAACGCCGACACACAGCGCGGGTCTTGCAAGTCCTGGTAATAGGTGCCCACCTGGTCGGCCAGCAGCAAGCCTTTATAGATGACGGTGCGGCTGCTCATGCTGGGCACGTAATACTCTTTACTGTGCTTGAGCTTGAGCGCCACGATGTGCGCGCTGGCGGTCTTGCGAATCACGTAGAGCTTGCGCTCAAGGGCGTCCTGCACGATAACGTCGTTGCCGCGGCCGATGAAAAGCTGACGAATGATTGGCTCTTTTTTACCGACTTCGGGCGACATCGGCATGTCACGGTTGACAGGCACGTCGCGCCAGCCCAGCAAAACCTGGCCCTCGGCCTTGACAGCGCGCTCAAGCTCTTGTTCGCAAGCCTGGCGGCTGGCGTTTTCCTTGGGCAAAAAGACCATCCCCACGCCGTACTCACCGGGCGGTGGCAGCGTGACGCCCTGGGCTGCCATTTCTTCGCGGTAAAGCGCGTCGGGCAGCTGGATCAGGATGCCCGCGCCGTCGCCCATGAGCTTGTCCGCCCCGACCGCACCACGGTGGTCCAGGTTTTGCAGTATCTGCAACGCGTTCTTGACAATGTCATGCGACTTGACGCCCTTGATGTGGGCAACAAAACCCACGCCGCACGCGTCGTGCTCATGGGCAGAAGAATACAAACCGTTGTCCTGGAGATGCGAGATCTCGGCAGCCGTCGTCATGGGCGCTCCTGTAGAAATTCGAAAGAAACCGACTTTACCCCACTGCAACACCTGTGCCAAGCAAATTAATTGGGGTCAGATTCCAATTAATTTCAATATTTTGAACTCGTGTTTTAATTGGGGACACATCAATATAGTAGCTAAACTATCAATACACAAAGCACTACCCTGGATTTTTAGGCATTTTTTTCTGCCAAAACTGGCCGCCCAGCGTGGGCTTTCTGCAACCGGCGCCCGGTACGTTTTTGCAAATCTGCGACGAAATCAGGTTCGCCCAACGCCCAACCGCGCAAGGTGGCGTCGGTCAGTGCGGCCTGCTGCACCGCGTTGATGCCAGCATGCACCAAATCGGCATACGCAGCTTCTCGGGCAAACGGCGTGTTGCCAAGTTCCCAGTACAGCACATGGGGCGTGATCAGGCGGTCGGTACGCAGCCCCAGGTAGTGCGCATGGCTGGACCACGGGTAATCTTGCGCTCGCGCCACCAGGCCTGCGCGCACCGGATTGAGGTCAATATAGGCCATGCACGCCAGCAGATAGCGGTCGGACTGGATGAGCGTGGACTTGTAACGCCCTTCCCACAGCGTGCCACTGCGCTGCTGGGTGCGGTTGAAATAGCGCACGTAGCTGCGCCCCAGTGCCTGCATCATTTTGGGCAAACCGTCCTCCGTGCCGGGTGTCAGCAGCAGGTGAACATGGTTGCTCATCAACACATAGGCGTGAATTTGCACCTCAAACTGGCGCGCCACTTCTTCAAACACATCCAGCAGCCGCTGGTAGTCTGCGGCACCCGCGAAAATGGCTTGCCGGTTATTACCCCGCAAAATCACATGGTGCGGGTAGCCCGGCAGGGTCAGGCGCGGCAGTCGGGCCATCGTCCAAAGCAAATTAATTGGAATCTGACCCCAATTATTTGGGGGCTTTGGTGACGCGGACCTTGCCGCCAGTGGTGACGAGAATGACCGCGTCACCGGGAACCAGCACCTCTGAGCCTTTGCCCTGCACCACAGCACGGCGTTCGCCGCCTTTGAGTTGGATCAGCAACTCGGTGGCGTCTTCGCGGGTAGCCATGCGCTCAATGGTGTTGCCAGCAGCAGCGCCCGCCACGCCAACCAGCAGGCCGATGACGTTGCTCTCAGCACTGGAGCCGCCGCGCGAAGCGCCTGCAACGGCGCCGGTAACGCCGCCGACGGCTGCGCCAATGCCGCTCTGGCTGCCATCCACCGTGACCGCACGCACCGACAGCACGACACCGTCTTCCACCCGCGACAAGCGCTGCGCGTCGCCGCGCTGGATCACGTCGGGACTGCTGCTGGCGCACGCGCCCAATACCAAGGTCAAGGTCACAGCCGAAGCCACTTGCATTAATCGCTTCATCATCTTCTCCATGGATTTGTTCAGAATATACAGCTCAAAGTGGGTTGCCAACCGTCGTCTCAGTGGCATTGTCAGGCAACAAGGTAAAGCGCGTGTGAAGCAACTCGGTCAGGCCGAATTCGACCAGCAAAGCGCGCAAACGTTCCGCCGCAGCACGCTTTTTCTGGCCGGTGTAGCGAGCGATGATCAGTTCGTTTTTCAGGCTGTGCTCCCAGCCGACCAGCTCGGTCACCGTAACCTGGTAGCCGCAGGCCTCCAGGTACAAGCAACGCAGCACATTGGTGATTTGACTCCCCAACTCCCGTGTATGCAGCGGATGCCGCCATAATTCTGATAGCGGCGTACGCGCCAGCGAGAGCGCCTTGTGCTGCCCCAGCACCCGCGCCACCTCGGCCTGGCAGCAGGGCACCAGCACCATGAAGCGTGCCTTCTTTTGCAGGCCAAAAGCGATGGCGTCGTCAGTAGCAGTGTCGCAGGCGTGCAGTGCGGTCACCACATCAAAGCGCGCGGGCAATTGGTCTGACTGCGCCGATTGCGCCACCGTCAGGTTCAAAAAACGCATCCGGTCAAAGCCCAGCCGCTGCGCGAGTTCGGTCGACTTCTGCACCAGCTCTGGCCGAGTTTCAATGCCAAAAATCGTGCCGTTGGCGCGCTGCCGGAAAAACAGGTCGTACAGGATAAAGCCCAGGTAGGACTTGCCCGCACCGTGGTCTGCCAGCGTCACCTCAGGGTCAGGCACCAGTTCCAGCAGCAGTTTTTCAATGAACTGATAGAGGTGGTAGACCTGCTTGAGCTTGCGCCGCGAATCCTGGTTGAGCTTGCCCTCACGCGTCAGGATGTGCAGTTCTTTGAGCAGCTCAATCGACTGGCCAGGACGCAGTTCAGCGGCCAGGAGATGGGCGTGCGTGGCAGCGGATTTCTTCGTCATGCGGCGATGATGCCACGTCTTGACACAACAAACGCGCGCCGGTGAGGCGCTCGTGTTCACGCATCGCAAAGCGGTCGGTCATGCCGGCAATGTAGTCAGCTACCACGCGCGCCCGATCCGCTGCGCTGCCGCAAGCCACCGCCATCCGATCGGCAAAGCGTTCGGGCAAGGCCTGCGGCGCGCTGGTGTAGGCGGCAAAGAGTTCACGCACGATCTGGCGTGCCTGATCATTGGTTTGAACTACCTGCGGGTGCCGATACAACTTTTGCAACAAAAAAGACTTGAGCAACTTCGACTGGCGCTGCATTTCGGCACCAAACCGGACCAATGGCGCCGCCCGGCGCACGGCGTCGACGCTTTCTGGGCGGGTTTCTTGCACCGCCTGGCCCGTGGCCTCAATCACGTCATAAACCTGCGCGCTGAGCATGCGGCGAATGGTTTCATGCAGCAACCGGCGCGCCTGCTTTTTGTCTTGCAGTTGCGGATATTCGGCCAGCGTCTCGCGCTGAAAATCGTTGAACAAAGGCACATCTGCAAGCTGCTGCAAGGTAATCAGGCCGGAACGCACGCCGTCATCGACATCGTGGGCGTTGTAGGCAATTTCGTCGGCCAGGTTGCACAGCTGCGCTTCCAGGCTGGGCTGATACTCATCGAGAAAACGCCTGGCGACGCCGTTGGGTTCGGCGGCCTCCAGCTCCTGTGCATGGCGGCGCGAACAGTGCTTCAAAATCCCCTCACGCGTCTCAAACGTCAGGTTCAAGCCGTCAAAATCAGGGTAGCGTTCCTCCAGATGGTCGACGACGCGCAGGCTTTGCAGGTTGTGCTCGAAACCGCCAAAGTCAGCCATGCAGGCGTTCAGTGCGTCTTGTCCGGCATGGCCAAACGGCGTGTGGCCGAGATCGTGCGCCAGCGCAATGGCTTCGACCAGGTCTTCGTTGAGCTTGAGCGAACGGCCAATCGATCGCCCGAGCTGCGCCACCTCCAGCGAATGCGTCAGCCGGGTGCGAAACAGATCGCCTTCGTGGTTCAGAAAAACCTGGGTTTTATAAACCAGACGCCTGAAAGCCGTACAGTGCACGATGCGGTCGCGGTCGCGCTGGTAGTCGGTGCGCGTGGGCGCGGGGGCCTGTACAAAACGCCGCCCGCGCGTTGCCGCCGGGTCACAGGCGTAAACAGCCAAAGCAGAATTCATACGCAAAAAGTGGCTCTAGCCCCTATGGAATAAGTGCTAACTGCTCTTATTTTTAAAGTTATTTTTAACAAGAGAGGTCAATCACCTGGCGCACCAGCGCGTTGGGCGCGGGGCGCACCACGGCGCGGCCGGGCTGGTCGATCAGCACAAACTTGATCTCCCCCGCCTCAGACTTTTTGTCGAGCTGCATCAGCGCAAGATAGCGCCCGGCGTTGTCTGCACTATCTAACACCGGCGCTTTTGTGGGCAAGCCCGCCTTGGCGATCAGCGTGACCAGTCGGTGCACAAAGAACGCATCGACCAGGCCCAAGCGCTGCGACAGGTGCGCGGCCAGCACCATGCCACAGCCCACCGCCTCGCCGTGCAGCCAGACGCCGAAACCCAAACCCGCCTCAATGGCGTGACCGAAGGTATGGCCAAAGTTCAGGATGGCGCGCAAGCCCGACTCGCGCTCGTCCTGCGCCACCACAGAGGCCTTGATCTCACAGCTGCGCCGTACCACTTGCGCCAGCGCGGCGGGTTCGCGCGCCAGCACCGCGTCGAGGTGCGCCTCCAGCCAGGTGAGGAAGTCCATGTCGGCAATCGGCCCGTATTTGATGACCTCGGCCAGACCGGCGCTGAGTTCGCGCGCGGGCAAGGTTTTGAGCGTGTCGAGATCGCACACCACCTTGAGCGGCTGGTAGAACGCACCGATCATGTTTTTGCCCAACGGGTGGTTGATGGCGGTCTTGCCCCCCACCGATGAATCCACCTGCGCCAGCAGCGTGGTCGGCACCTGTACGAATGGCACACCGCGCATGTAGGTGGCGGCGGCAAAACCCGTCATGTCGCCCACGACGCCGCCGCCTAAGGCGAACAGCACGGTTTTGCGGTCACAGCCGTGACCCAGCAAGGCGTCAAAAATCAGGTTCAAGCTTTCCCAGGTTTTGTAGGCTTCGCCGTCGGGCAATTGCACGGTGTAGACCCTGGCAAACTGGGCCGACAGCGCGCGCTCAAGCCGGCTCGCATACAGGGGACCGACGGTGGTATTGGTGACGATCAGGGCCACACCCGCTTTGGGCAACTGGGCGTAGCTCAGAGGGTTGTCAAACAACGACCCCCGAATGGCGATGGTGTAACTGCGATCGGCCAGGTCGATCGCAACGGTTTGCAGCTCGGAAAAAGTCATGTTAGCGAGTTTAGAGGGTTTCCCGCTGGCGCCGCCTGCCCGTCAAATTCGACTTGCATCAGGATCATGTTGACCAGCTTGCCTACCGACGGACGCCCGGTTTCCACGCTGAAGTGGGCCGTTTCCAAGTACAAAGGATGGCGCTGGGCATGCAAGTCGCGCAGCCGCCCCAAGGGGTCTGCCACCTGCAACAGCGGCCGATTTTTGTCGTTACGCAAGCGTCTGAACAATTCATCGGGTGACGAATTCAGGTAGACGACGCGGGTGCGTTGGTGCAAATGGTCGCGGTTCTCAGGGCGCAGCACTGCACCGCCGCCAGTAGAGATCACACCTGTGGATTGCAGGGTGAGTTCGTCAATGACCTTGGCTTCAATGTCACGAAAATGCTGTTCGCCCTCACGCTCGAAAAACTCTCTGATCGCGCAGCCCAGGCGTTCTTCGATCAGACGATCCGAGTCGTAGAAAGGGATTTGCAACCGCCGGGCCAACTGGCGGCCCACGGTGGATTTGCCCGAGCCGGGCAGGCCAATCAGACTAATGGTCAATTTAAACTACGCGCAATCAAAGCTGCCACAAGCGCACCAGGCACTCAACGTGCCAGCTTGTCGGCCAATACCTTAGGCGTGATAAAGACCAGCATTTCGCGTTTTTCAGACGAACGAGCAGTCCGCTTGAACAAATTGCCCACACCTGGCAAGTCACCCAACAACGGCACCTTGTCCACGGTGTCGATCTGGTCCTCGGTAAAGATACCACCGACGACCACCGTACCACCGTTTTCAACCAGCACTTGCGTCTTGATGTGCTTGGTATCGATCGCATAGCCCGCCGTTGTGTTGATGCCACGGGTGTCCTTGTTGACATCAAGCTCCAGAATGATTCCGCCTTCCGGTGTGATCTGCGGCGTCACTTCCAGCTTCAAACTGGCCTTGCGGAAAGCAATCGACGTGGCACCACTCGACGATGCCACTTGGTACGGAAATTCCGTGCCCTGTTCGATCAAAGCCTTGATTTGATCCGCTGTAATAACGCGCGGGCTGGAAATCACTTTGCCCTTGCCGTCGGCCTCCAAAGCTGAAATTTCGAGATTCAGGAACCGACTGGCTGCGGCATTGAATATCGAGAACGCCACACTGGCCCCCCCGGCGACCGGAAAATTAACAAAACTGTTCGACGTCGTCCCAGCAGCTCCATCGGCGTAAGTTGAACCAACGGAAATACCGCCAGTGCCCCCATCGGGATTGCCGGCCCCGCCCCCCAAACGCACACCCAGTGACTTGCCAAACGTATCCGACGCCTCAACAATACGCGCCTCGATCATCACCTGGCGCACCGGGATGTCCAACTTGGCAATCAACTGCTGCACCTGCTCCAACTTAGCCGCTGTGTCGGTCACAAACAACTGGTTGGTGCGTGCCTCGGAAATCACACTGCCGCGCGGGCTCAACAAGCGCGACGACGCGCCGGTTGCGCCACCGCTACCAGTGGCGGTGAGCTGCGCGGCCACTTCGGCGGCTTTGGTGTAGTTCATCTGGAACGATTGTGTACGCAGCGGCTCCAGGCTTTGCAGCGCTGCGGCGGACTCCAGGTCGAGTTTTTCCTTGGCGTTGATTTCGTCCTTGGGCGCGATCCACAGCACGTTGCCGGTCTTGCGCATGCCCAGGCCTTTGGATTGCAGAATGATGTCCAGCGCCTGATCCCAGGGCACATCCTGCAGCCGCAGCGTGATGGCACCGTTGACCGAATCGGAAGTAATGACGTTGAAGTTGGTGAAATCGGCAATCACCTGCAGCAACGAACGCACCTCAATGTTCTGGAAGTTGAGCGACAGTTTTTGGCCGCTGTAGCCCGGACCTTGCGTCAACTTGGTAGTGTCGACCTTGACCGGCTTGACCTCGACCACAAACTGCGAATCGCTCTGGTAGGCAGAGTGCACCCATTGACCTTGCGGCTCAATCACCACGCGCACCCGGTCACCACTTTGCATGGCGGTAATCGTTTTCACCGGCGTACCGAAATCGGTCACGTCGAGCCTGCGGCGCAATCCTTCGGGCAGGGTGGATTTCATGAATTCAACCACCAGCGTTTGGCCCTGTTGCCGAATGTCCACACCCACCTGGTCGTTGGGCAAGCCAACCACAATCCGCCCTGTGGCGTCTTCACCCCGACGGAAATCCAGATCGCGCAACGGCATGGCGTCACGGCTCAGATTTTGCGCAAATACCTGGGCTGCTGGCGTTGGTGCCGTACCGGTTACCGCATCCAGCATCACCAACAGGGACTTGCCTTGCAACTGCGTCTTGTACGCCACATGCTGCTTCAGGTTGAGCACCACACGCGTGCGACCGCCCGCCTGAACCACGTTGACCGACTTCAGGTTACCTTGACCAATGTCGACAGTGGACCGGCCCATCGCGCTGACCACGTTGGGAAAATCAAGGGCAATGCGGGCTGGGGTCTGTATCGAAAACCCGGCCGGCAAAGCGTTCAACGGCTCAGTCAGATCAATCTTGACGACCTCTACCCCCCCCTGGACAGAGCCTGTGACGGCTTCGATGGCGACTTGCGCGTGTGCTACGACGCTGGCCAGTAAAAGGCCTGCTGTGATGGCCGCCCGAGCGCAAAGCTGCTCCAACCGGAAACTGTTCTGATTCTTCATTTCAACCTCTCTTGCAACTGCAACGACGCCATGCGTTCGACCCACTCACCCGTTGCGTCTTGCACAATTTCACGCAAGGTGAGTTCTGTCTCGGTAATCTTGGTCACCCGACCATAGTTCTGCCCCAGGTACTCGCCCGGACGCACCTGGTACAGCAACTTGCCCACGGTCACCAGCGCCACCGGCTTCTCGTCGCGTACCATGCTGCCCACGAGCGCAATCGCATCGAGCGGAAATTCTTCCAGCGGCTCTTTGCGGCGTGCCAATTCGGGGGCGAGCAAGGCGCCGTTGAGCGCCGCCTGGCCACCATCTTTTTTCAGCGCCATTGCCAGTTTTTTGTTGCTGAACGGGTCAAACTCCGTGACCTGGTTGTAGGCCTCGGGTTTGAACTGCTTGGGCTCGGAAATGGGCGCCACCTTGGGGAACGTCTGGTTCTTCTGCTGCACCATCCACTGCTGCAATTCGTCATCAGACGCGGATGAACACCCACCCAGTAGCAACGGCAACAGGCCGACCAGCATCATCACTTGTAACCGCTTCATTTCTTCGCCCCTTTAGCCACCTTGCGCTGGGCATTGACCTCTTCCGCATCCAGGTAACGGAAGGTCTTGGCTATGGCGTCCATGCTCAGCGCGCCGTCACGCCCAGGCGCGATTGACATGTTATTAATGGTCACAATGCGCGACAGATTGGAGATGTCCGACGCAAACGAGCCAATGTCGTGGTAGCGGCCCGTCACCCGCACCGATATCGGCAGCTCGGCGTAATACTCACGCACTACCACCTGCCCGGGCCGGAACAATTCAAACTGCAAGCTGCGCCCGATACCCGCCTGGTTGATGTCGGACAACAACGCGTCCATCTCGGCCTTGCTGGGCAACTGCTTTTCAAGCTGCGTCACATACTGCTGCACCTGTTCGCGCTGCTTTCTCAACGCCTCCAGATTGACCGCTTTGGCCAGCTTGACCTTGTATTCGTCACGCAGCTTGACTTCTTTTTCTTGTTCAAGGGTCAGCTCGTCCGATGTGTCGCTCAACCAGACAAACCAAAGCGCGACAACAACAGCCACAGTGACCAGTAAATACAAACCAAATTTGGGCAGATTGGGCCAGCTCGACGGGTCCCTGGTATCGAGGTTGCGGAACTGGTCTGCCGCACTTTCAAACCAGGCCTTGATGTCAACGGGTAGCGTAATAGACTTTGCCATGGCGTGCTTCCCTACTTGGCGGCGGTTGCCGTCGGCTTGGCGGCCTCAGAGGCGCGCACCAACTTGACCCGAACCGTGAAATTCGATACCCGGCGCTGGTCTCGCGCGGCCAACGTCACCGAACCGGCAACAATTTCAATCAGCTCCGGCCGGGTAAACCAGGCCGAATTGCCGCCCAGGTTACGCAGCAGCTCGGAGACCCGCTCGTTGGACTGGGCGACACCTTTTAAGGTCACATCCTGGCCAACCTGCACCATGCTGTTGACGTACACGCCCTCAGGCAACTGGGTCACCAACTCGGTCAGCAAGTGCACTGGCATGTTGCGATCAGACTGCAGGTCTTCCACCGCTTGCTGGCGCGCCTTCAGGGCAGCAATTTCAGATTCGAGGTTGGCGATATCCTTGATTTGCGCGTCAAATTTCTTGATCTCGATGCTCAAAACCTGGTTTCGGTCTTGCTGATTCGACGTCTGATTACTGATCCACAAAAAGGCAAAGCCGGCAATGAGGCCACCGGCCAAAGCGGACGCCCCCAAACTGGCGTTGAACATGTCTTTGCGCCGTTTGCGCGCAATCTCACGGTGGGGTAATAAATTGATCAATATCACTGCAGAAACCTCCGTAGCGCCAGGCCACAAGAGGTCAGATAAGAAGGTGCTTCACGCGACATCTTGTCCACGCGAATGTTACTTGCAACCTCCATGCCCTCAAAAGGGTTGACAACCGAGCAGGCAAATCCGGTTTGTCGCGTCACCGCAGCCGTCAGCTCGGGCAAAGACGCTGAGCCGCCAGCCAGCATGACCATGTCAACCTTGTTGTGCGTGGTGCTGGTAAAGAAAAACTGCAGCGCGCGGCCCACCTCCTGGACCAAACTTTCAATGAACGGCTGCAGCACCACCGAAGCAAAGTCCTCTGGCAGTTCATCGCTGCGTTTCTTGGCTTCGGCCTCTTCCTGCGAGAAACCGTACTGGCGAATGATCATCTGCGTCAACTGGGCACCACCGAAAGCCTGGTCGCGGTCATAGAGCAACTCGTCGTCGCGAATCACCTGCATGCTCGTTGTCATCGCACCCACTTCAAAGAGCGCCACAATGCTGCCAACACCCTTCTTCGGCAGATTGGCAATCAACCGGCTTGCCGCCAGCCGCGAGGCGTAGGACTCCACGTCGACAATCACCGGCTTCAGGCCAGCGGCCTCGGCCAGCCCTTGAATATCCTGGACTTTCTCTCGCCGCGACGCCGCAATCAAGACCTCCACGTCGCCCGACGCGTTGGCGCTGGGCCCGACAATGCAGAAATCGAGACTCACCTCATCCAAGGGAAAGGGAATGTATTGACTCGCCTCGGCTTCCACCTGTTGCTCAAGTTCCTGGTCGGACAGCCCGCCAGAGAGCACAATTTTCTTGGTGATCACCGCTGAAGGCGGCAGCGCCATCGCCACATTTTTGGTCTTGGTGCCACTTTTCTTGACCAAGCGGCGCACGGCGTCGGCAACCTCGTCAAACTTTTCGATGTTGCCGTCGGTGATCCAGCCCCGCTCCAGCGGCACAATGGCACAGTTTTCGAGAACGTAGCGGCCGTCCTTGTCCTGTCCCAATTCGACCAACTTGACGCTTGACGAGCTGACGTCCAAGCCCAGCATGGGTGCGGGTTGACGGCTAAATAATGAGCCCAGTGAAAGCAACATGATCCCCTAAAGAAGGTGAAAAACCCAAGTTATCTTGAGAATTCACTTGAATGCTATCAGCAAGATAGTTGTTTAGCAAAGATATTTCATATTTTTTTGGTGACCAAACGTTGCCAAAATGTAGACGGGGTGCACCTCTTTTGGCGTGACTTGCCCTCGCTTTGGCTGAATTTTCGCGACCTCAATCCACGGCAATGAGATACTCTCATAGTCCTATCGCACCCGACCGGGCGACCTCTGATGGGCCCTGAGTATCGTATTTTTATGTCCGACAAAATTTCTCCACCGCCGTCGAGCACACCACGGCCACCCCAGCGGCCTGCACCGCCTGCGCTACATTGGGCCATCAAATTACCGCTGATGGCCTTGGGCTTGCTGGCAGCAGGCATGGCAAGCCTGGCGCTGCTGATCGGCTTGGCCATGGCGGTCGCCTATCCCAACCTGCCAGACATCTCCGATCTGTCAGATTACCGGCCCAAGCTGCCCCTGCGGATCTATTCGGCAGAGGGGGTGCTGATCGGTGAATTTGGCGAAGAGCGCCGCCATCTCACGCCCGTCGCGGAAATTCCTGACGTCATGAAACAAGCGGTGCTGGCCATTGAGGACGCGCGCTTTTACCAGCACGGCGGCGTGGATTACATCGGTGTAGCGCGTGCCGCGCTGGCCAACCTGGGGCGCATCAAGAGCCAGGGCGCATCGACCATCACCATGCAGGTGGCGCGCAACGTCTACCTTTCGACCGAAAAAACCTACACCCGCAAGATCTACGAGATTTTGCTGACCTTCAAGCTCGAACATTTGCTCAGTAAAGACCAGATTCTTGAAATCTACATGAACCAGATATTCCTGGGCAACCGTGCTTATGGTTTTGCAGCGGCGTCAGAAGCCTATTTCGGCAAACCCTTGCAAGAGATCACCATCGCCGAAGCGGCCATGCTGGCCGGCTTGCCAAAAGCGCCATCGGCTTACAACCCCATCAACAACCCCAAGCGGGCACGCACGCGCCAGCTCTACATCATCAACCGGATGCTGGAAAACGGCTTCATCACCGCGGCGCAGGCTGAGGCCGCCAAACAAGAGCCGCTGCGCGTGCGCTCCAGCGCAAACAACAATGCAGTCCATGCAGAGTATCTGGCCGAAACCGTGCGCCAACTCATTTACGCCCAGTATGGCGACTCCACCTACACCCGGGGCCTGAACGTCCATACCACGCTGCGCGCAGCCGACCAGATCACCGCTTACCAGGCCTTGCGCCGCGGCATCATGAATTACGAGCGACGCCAGGTCTACCGCGGGCCAGAGCAGTTTCTCAGCCTCCCGAACGACCAGGCCGCCATCGACGACATCATTGATGATGCGCTGCAGGAGCATCCCGACAACGGTGATGTGCTGGCCGCTGTGGTTCTGGAAGCCAACCCCAAATTGATTCGGGCGGTTCGCGGCAATGGCGAAACAATCGAAATCAGGGGCGAAGGGCTCAAACCCGCGACCTCCGGCTTGTCGGACAAGGCGCCGGCGAACATCAAGATCCGCCGTGGCGCGGTGATCCGCGTCGTGCAGACACCCAAGTCAACCTGGGAGATCACCCAATTGCCCGAAGTGGAAGGCGCTTTTGTCGCCATTGACCCGCGCAGCGGCGCCGTCCGGGCGCTGGTCGGCGGTTTTGACTTTGAGAAAAACAAGTTCAACCACGTCACGCAGGCCTGGCGGCAACCGGGCTCAAGCTTCAAGCCCTTCATCTACTCTGCCGCGCTGGAGCACGGTGTAACACCAGCCACCATCGTCAACGACGGGCCACTTTTTTTTGACGCGGGGGTCACCGGCGGGCAGCCATGGGAGCCGAAAAACTACGACGGGAAATTTGAAGGTCCGATGACCATGCGCCGTGGCTTGGCCAAATCTAAAAACATGATCTCAATCCGCATCCTGCAGGTGGTGGGCGCGCAAAACGCGCAGGATTGGGCGGCACGCTTTGGCTTTGACGCCGACAAGCACCCGCCTTACCTGACGATGGCGCTCGGCGCGGGTTCGGTCACGCCAATGCAGATGGCCACCGCCTACAGCGTCTTTGCCAACGGCGGCTACCGCGTCAACCCATGGGTGATCAGCAAGGTCACCGACCAGCGCGGCAAAGTACTCACGCAGGTTCAGGAACCCTTGCTTAACGAGTCATTGCGCGTCATTGACGCGCGCAACGCCTATGTCATGGACAGCCTGCTGCAAGAAGTCACCCGCACCGGCACTGCTGCCTCGGCCCAGGCGACGCTCAAACGCCCGGACCTGTACGGCAAAACCGGCACCACCAATGATTCGATGGACGCCTGGTTTGCCGGCTTCCAGCCAACGCTGGCGGCCATCACCTGGATTGGCTACGACACACCGCGCAAGCTCGGCCGCCGTGAAACCGGCGGTGGCCTGAGTCTGCCGATCTGGATCGAATTCATGTCAAGCGCGCTCAAAGGTGTACCCGTCACCGAGCCCGATGTTCCCGCTGGCGTTGTCAACATCGATGGCGAATGGTTCTACGACGAATACACGAACACGACGGGCATCACCACCCTGGGCGTAGAAAGCGAGGGCATCGCACCGCAGGTGATTCCGATGCCCTACGAAGAAGAGAAAAAGAAAATTCTCGACCTGTTTAGAAACTAGCAGCTTGCGGCAAAGGTCAGTGGGCAATGGGCCTGGTCACTGGCGTACCTGGACAATGAGGCAAAAAATTCGCCCTGGCCCTTGGTATCCATCCACTGTTTACCATCAAATTGATAGTGAAAACCACCGCATTTTGCGGCCACCCAGACCTCGTGTAACGGCTTTTGCAGGTTGATCACGATCTGACTGCGGTCGGCAAACACCAGCGTCACCATGCCGCCACTGCGCTGGTTGTCGATATCCGCGTCGGTACTTTCGTTGATACGGTCACAGGCCGCCTCGACGGCTTTGAGCAAGCGCTCGGCGTGGTCCATGTAGTCAGAGTCAGTCATCTTTACAATTTCACCATGCAGTTAATCAGACAAATTCTAGTGCGCACGCTTGTCCTTGGTGCAACCGCGGTCACTTTGAGCGCTTGCGGGCAGTCCGGGGCCTTGTATCTGCCCACCAGCCCAGCTGCCGCCAACCGGGCCACACTACCGCAATCGCTGCTGCCTGACGATACGCTGGCCCGCCCAGCGGCAAAAGCGTCTGCCCCGCGATAAAGGCTCGCAAAGCAATAACTTGTACCTTTGCCTGGCCATCTTTGAGCGCATTGCGTTGTTGCAAATCGCTTGTACCGCTCCTCACGCCCTTGTGCGCGCCCGCAGTGCCCGCACAGCACGCCAACCCAGCAGCACGGCAACGACGAGTGCATACACCGCAACCTCATACAAATCATTTTTGGCCGCGCGCATCCAGAAAAAATGCAACAGCGCCAGCGCCGCCACCGCGTAGACGCTGCGATGCAGACGCCGCCAGTTTTTGCCACCCAGCCATTTCACGGCCCGGTCAAACGACGTCAGCGCCAGCAAACTCAACGCCACCCAGGCGGTGAAACCCACCAGGATGAACGGACGCTTGGGGATGTCCTTGACCACGTCCACCCACACAAAGCCCATGTCAAACCAGGCGTAGCTGAGCAGGTGCAAGACGGCGTAGAAGTACACGAACACACCCACCATGCGGCGCAGGCGGGCCAGTTGTGGCAGGTCAAATTGCAGGCGCAGCGGCGTCAGCGCCAGCACCAGGCAGAGCATGCGCAGCGTCCAGTCACCGGTGGCGCGCACCAGCGCCTGCGCCGGGTTGGCACCCAACTGGTTGAATGCCACCGCATAAACCAGCCACGCGAGCGGCAACAGCAGCAGGACAAAGACCGCAGGCTTGCCCAAGGCAACACCCCCTAGCCAGCGCCCGCTGTGCACGACACCCACGCCTGGCGCTACCGACATCAGAAATACGTCTTCAAATCCATGCCGGCATAGAGCTGCCCAACCTGCGCCTCGTAGCCATTGAACAGCAGCGTCTTGCGCTTCCTGGCAAACAGGCCGTCTTCACCGATGCGCCGCTCGCTGGCCTGACTCCACCGCGGGTGATCCACGCCCGGGTTGACATTCGAATAAAACCCATACTCGCGCGGCGCGGCCTTGTTCCAGGCGGTCAGTGGCTGTTTGTCGGTGAAGCGGATCTTGACGATGCTCTTGCCGCTTTTGAAGCCGTACTTCCACGGCACCACCAGCCGCAGTGGTGCGCCGCTCTGCTTGGGCAGCAACTCGCCGTACATGCCAAAGCTGAGCAAGGTCAGCGGATGCATCGCCTCGTCCAGCCGCAGCCCTTCCACATAAGGCCAGTCGAGCACCCGGGACGTCACCCCCGGCATGGTTTTCGGGTCGGCCAGCGTGACAAATTCAACATATTTGGCCGCCCCCAGCGGTTCAACGCGCTTGATCAGCGCCGACAGTGAATAACCCAGCCAGGGGATCACCATCGACCAGCCCTCGACGCAGCGCAGCCGGTAAATGCGTTCTTCCATGGCACTGAGCTTGAGCAAATCTTCCAGCGCGTAGCGCCCCGGCTTCTTCACCAGGCCTTCAATCTCAACGGACCACGGGCTGGTTTTCAGCGTGCCGGCATTGCGCGCCGGGTCGGATTTATCGGTGCCAAACTCGTAAAAATTGTTGTAACCGGTCGCGTCTTTGTAGTCGGTGAGTTTTTCCAGACTCATGGCGCCGGCCACCGGCGATTTGACGGCCGCCAGCGGCACGTTTTTCCCTGGCAACTTCACACTCTGCGCGAACGCTTCGCGCGCGCCCCAGCTGGCCAGGGTCGCACCTGCGGCGCCGCTGGCCATCCAGCGCAGCAGGTCACGGCGCGCGTGATAGACCTCCGTTGGCGTAATCTCGCTGGGCACACCGTGGTCATAGGCGGAAGAAGTCGTCTTGATCAACATGGGAACATCCTTGCAGTGGGACAAACAAGCGTTGGTCGCTCTAGGATAGACGGTCTTACACCCGAGTGCGCAACGCAGCCGGAAAACCCGTCATTTGCCACGGCCAAAAAAAAGACAGGTTGCACAACACAACCTGTCTCTGACCAGAAAAACGCGGCCTGGGCGGTTCAGTAGAGCCCGGCGATGTAATCGGCCACGGCGCGGATCTCGCGGTCATTGAGCTTGGCCGCCACCTGCGTCATCTGCACGCTGTTTTGCCGCACCCCGTCGCGAAAAGCGGTCAACTGCGCCACCGCGTAGTCGGCGTGTTGTCCGCTGAGGCGCGGGTATTGCGCCGGAATGCCTGCACCGTTGGGGCTATGGCAGCCCGCGCAGGCGGGGATTTGCCGATCAGCAATGCCGCCACGGTAGATTTTTTCGCCCAGCAACACCAAATCTTTGTCTTTTGCCGCGCCCGGTGTGGCTTTTTTACTGGCCACCCAGTAAGCAATATTCACCATGTCTTCGTTGCTCAGCGGTGCGGCCATGCCGTTCATCACCGCGTTGACGCGCTTGCCGGCCTTGAACTCGGTCAACTGCTTGACGATGTACTGGGGATGCTGTTGCGCCAATTTGGGGTTGACCGGAATCAGCGAATTGCCGTCAGTCCCGTGACACGCGGCACAGACACCGCCAAAACTGGCTTCTCCCTTGGCCAGATCGGGCTTGATCGCGTTTTGCGCCGCGCCAGGCAGCGCCGTCGCAGCCACCGCTGCAAAGATCATCAAAGAGGAAAGTAGCTTCATATCAATACGCTTTAAAACAGTTCATAAACGGTTGGGGCTGATTCGCAAAGCCGCCAGATTCTACAATGCCCCACTTATTAGACACTTGCTGAATGACCCAACAACCCCACCCCAGCGCCCCCGAGAGCACCGCCTCGGTCACACCCTGTACAGCAGACATCACGCCAGCGCTGGCGTTGGGCTGGCTACACACCGCCAAATTTCTGACGACGGCACCACAGTTGCAGTTTTTACCCGAGCTCGACGTGCCTGAAATCGCCTTTGTCGGCCGCTCCAACGCTGGCAAATCCACCTGCATCAACACACTGACTCAGCAAAAGCAGCTCGCTTTTGCCTCCAAGAAGCCAGGTCGCACCCAGCACATCAACCTGTTTTCCCTGGGCAAACAAGGCGTCACCGACGCGGTACTGGCCGACCTGCCCGGCTATGGCTACGCGGCCGTGCCGATGCAGGACAAACTGCGCTGGCAGCAGGTGATGGCCAATTACCTGGTCACGCGCAAGAACCTGCAGGCCATCGTGCTGATGTGCGACCCGCGCCATGGCCTGACCGAGCTCGACGAAATTTTGCTCGACGTGGTGCGTCCGCGCGTCGAGGCCGGACTGAAGTTTCTGGTCATCCTGACCAAGGCCGACAAACTGACCCGGGCCGAGCAAACCAAGGCGCTGGCGATCATGAAGCTCAACGCCGGGGGCGGCGAGGTACGCCTGTTTTCAGCCCCCAAGCGCCAGGGCATCGACGCTATCGCTACCCTGCTCTGGGACTGGGCACACCCCCAAAAATAAGAGCTGCTTGCGCTTATACAGCAAGGGCTAGAGGCCAATTTCATTGATAAACATCGGCCTCGCCTGGCGGCCTGTCCTTGAACCGTTTGTGGACCCAGTAGTACTGCGCGGGCAGGGTGTCAATGTAGCTTTGCAGCTGCGCGTTCATGCGCGCGGTATCCGCGACCGCATCGTCGCTGGGAAAGTTATCCCAGGCCGGCATGACCTCGACGTCGTAGCCCGTGGCCGTCATGCGCGTCACCACCGGCACCACCTTGGCCCTCCCCAGGCGGGCAAAACGCGACAGGCTGGGCACAGTGGCGGCGCTGACGCCGTAAAACGGCACAAACACCGACTCGTGTGGCCCAAAGTTCATGTCAGGCAACAGGTACAGCGGCGCGCCCGCGCGCAAGGCCGCCACAATCGGCTTGACGCCATCGACGCGGCCAAACAGTTGGCCCACGCCAAAGCGCTGGCGCCCGCGCAAGATCCAGGCGTCCATGACCGGGTTCGACTGGTCGGTGTAGATGGTGGTGAACTGGCGTGGCAGTTGCTGCGTCAGCGCCGTCCAACCGGCATCCAACCCAACAAAATGCGGCGCAAAAATCACCACGGGGTCAACGCCTGCAAGTTGCTCTACCGCGCCACACAGTCGCAGCCGCGCCTGTACCTGCGTTGGCGCGCCATGCCATAACCAGGCGCGGTCCAGCCAAGCCTGGGCAAAATAAACAAACACCTGGCGCGCCAAGCGCGTGCGCACCGGCGGCGTCCAGCCGGGAAAACACAAGCCCAAATTCACCACCACCACATGGCGGCGCGCAGGCACCACCCAGTACAACACCCAACCCAACAGCGCGCCCAGCGCACGCACCCAAGCCAGTGGCAGCACCGCCAAGCCGCGCATCAGCAACAAAACAAGACGACTGCCCATCAGCAGACCACCTTCCAAAAAGCAGTATTCATAACGACATTTCAGTCAGCCTCGCGCGGCGTCTTGTAGCGCGCATAGCCCCACAAATACTGCCCCGGGCAACGCAAAATCAACGACTCCATTGCCCGGTTGGTAGCGACCACCGCCTGGCCCAGATCAGTCGGCAACGCAGCTTCCAGCGGCAGCACATGGACGACAAAACCGCGCCCCCAGGCCAGGCGCTCACCCCAGGCCAGCAACACGGTCGCACCGGTCTGCAGCGCCAGGCGCGCTGACAGCGTCATGGTGTAGGCATCACGACCAAAAAAAGGCGCCATCACGCCCATGCCTTGCGGCGGCACCTGGTCGGGCAACAGGCCAACCGCTTCGCCATTTTTCAGGGCCTTGATCAACTGCTTGACGCCAGAAAGCGTCGTCGGCGCCGTCTGCAAGCCCGGGCGCTCGCGCGCCGCCTGCACCACCGCGCGCAACCAGCGCTGGCGTGGCGGGCGATACAGCACCGTGATCGGCTTGGCCTGACCAAAGCGCTGCGCATAAGCGCGCGCGGTGACCTCAAAACAACCCATGTGCGGCGTCAAGAACACCACCCCGCGCCCTGCCGCCAGCGCCGCCTGCACCTGCTCGGCGCCGTCCCATTGCAGCGGCACCGCACGCCCCAGCCACAAGCGGGGCAACTCGGCCACCAGCTTGCCGCTGTGGCCCACCGCACAACGCCAGTCGCGCGCGCCGACGCCCGCCTGGGCGGCGTTGGCCAAGAGGCGCTGGCGGTAGGTGGGCGACAGCCAAAACGTCAGCCAGCCCAAGCCCCAGCCCAGGCCATGCAGCAGCGCCAAAGGCAGGCTTGACAACAGTTTGAAGAGGGTGATCATCGGCTGGGATAAACTACGGGCGTCGCTGAGTTACAGAACTACTTGCAGGGCGACACGCACTTTGACGCGCCACGCGGTCGCCATTGTGCCCTGTCAAACCAATGACAGATCTGCTAAAGCGTTCGCTGAAAGCTCCAGTAAAGCCAAAGCAACGCGAAAGGGTTGTTAACTTTTACAGGAGCTTTTTTATCATGGCAAACGATTTTCTCTTCACCTCTGAATCGGTCTCTGAAGGCCACCCCGACAAGGTCGCCGACCAGATTTCTGACGCGATCCTTGACGCTGTTTTCACGCAAGACCCGCGCAGCCGCGTCGCCGCCGAGACGCTGTGCAACACTGGTCTGGTGGTGCTGGCCGGCGAGATCACCACGCAAGCCAACGTCGACTACATCCAGGTGGCGCGCAACACCCTCAAACGCATCGGCTACGACAACACCGACTACGGCATTGATTACAAGGGCTGCGCCGTGCTGGTGGCCTACGACAAGCAAAGCAACGACATCGCCCAGGGCGTGGACCATGCGTCAGACGACCACCTCAACACCGGCGCTGGCGACCAGGGCCTGATGTTCGGCTACGCCTGCGACGAAACCCCCGACCTGATGCCCGCGCCCATCTACTACGCGCACCGGCTGGTCGAGCGCCAGGCGCAGTTACGCAAAGACGGCCGCCTGCCCTTTTTGCGCCCCGACGCCAAGAGCCAGGTCACCATGCGCTACGTGGACGGCAAACCCCACAGCATCGACACCGTGGTGCTGTCCAGCCAGCACAGCCCGGAAATGAGCCTGGGCGAGCGCATGACCGACGCGTTTTATGAAGCCGTGCGTGAAGAAATCATCAAACCGGTGCTGCCCAAAGCGTGGCTCACCGCTGACACCAAGTACCTGATCAACCCGACCGGCCGCTTTGTGGTGGGCGGCCCGCAAGGCGACTGCGGCCTGACCGGGCGCAAGATCATTGTCGACACCTACGGCGGCGCGTGCCCGCACGGTGGAGGAGCCTTCAGCGGCAAAGACCCGAGCAAAGTGGACCGCAGCGCGGCCTACGCCACCCGCTATGTGGCCAAGAACGTGGTTGCTGCTGGCTTGGCGCGCCAGTGCCAGGTGCAAGTGGCTTATGCCATTGGCGTGGCCAAGCCGATGAACGTGACGGTCTATACCGAAGGCACCGGTGTCATCCCCGACGACCAGATCGCCAAGCTGGTTCAAGAGCACTTTGACCTGCGCCCCAAGGGCATCATCCAGATGCTCGACTTGCTGCGCCCGATCTACGAAAAGACCGCGGCTTACGGCCACTTTGGCCGCAACGAGCCCGAGTTCACCTGGGAACGCACCGACCGCGCCGCCGCACTGCGCGCCGCCGCCGGGCTTGCATGAAAAATCGTCTGTCATTGCGGGCTCCGACCCGCAATCCATGGCTCCGAATCCATGGATGCCGGATCAAGTCCGGCATGACAACCACGCTCATAGACGTTCAAAAATGACCCCAACTGATTAAAAGATGAAACTGCAAACACAACGCTGGATCGACCGCTGGGTAGGCCAGCTGTTGTGCTTCAAGCTGTCACTGTGGGCACGCTTTTTTGCACCCAGGGTTCAAGACAAAAAACCGCTTGAGCCCAAGCAAATTCTGGTGATTCTGCTATCAGAAATGGGAAGTGTGGTGCTGGCCGGCCCGATGTTTGCCGCGCTGCGCCAGCGCTATCCTGGCGCCACCGTGCACGTCTTGCAACTCAAGAAAAACCAGGAAGTAGCCCGCCTCTTGGGGCTGGCCCAGCCTGAGCATCTGCACGCGCTGGATGACAGTGCGGGCTTGGGGCTGGTGGCTGACATCTGGCGTGTGTGCCGCACCTTGCGCGCCCTGCCGCTGGATGTGGTGATCGACTGCGAGCTGTTTTCGCGCATCAGCAGCCTGCTGGGTTACCTCAGCGGCGCGCCGCTGCGCGTGGGCTTTACCCCCCACACGCAAGAAGGCCTGTACCGCGGCAGCTACATCAACCGCGCCATTCCGTACAACCCGTACCAGCACATCACGCTACAGTTTTTGTCGCTGGTGGACGCGCTGGACGACGCGTCGATGCCGCGCAACAAGGCTGCGCCCGCGCGCGCGCTTCCCGCCGACACCGCGCTGCACGTCGATTTCTCCGCGCCAGAGTTGGCGCAGTACCAGCAGCAACTGCTGGCCGACCACCCACCCCTTGCCGGGCGCAAGATTGCGCTGCTGTACGCCGGTGGCGGCTTGCTGCCAGAGCGCGCCTGGCCAGCCGCACATTACGCAACCCTGGCGCGTGGCCTGGTAGATGCTGGCCACGCGGTCGGACTGATCGGGCTGCGTGACGATGCCGCACTGGCGCAAAGCCTGCGTACGCAGGTTGCCAGCGATCTGTGCGTGGACCTGACCGGCTACACCCGCAGCATCCGCGAGCTGCTGATGCTGTTTCATGCCTGCCATCTGCTGGTGACCAACGACGGAGGCCCAGGCCACTTTGCCAGCCTGACGCCCATTCGCACCATGGTGTTCTTCGGGCCCGAAACTGGGCGCTTGTACGGGCCACTGGGCCCGCGCGCCACGGTGTATGAATCTGGCACCGCGTGCTCGCCGTGCCTGTCGGCCTACAACCACCGGCTCACCTTTTGTGACGGCGACAATCAGTGCTTAAAACGCATCCAGCCCATGCCCATCCTGCGTGAAGCGCTCTTATTTTTAAATCAATATGACACACGCCTACCCACCTGACCCAGCGCCGCTACAGGCTCGGTTGGTACGGTTGATCCACTGGCTTTTCAGTTTTCGCTACATCAAGTTTGGCCTGGTCGGTGCCAGTGGTACCGTGGTCAACATGGCGGTGCTGTACCTGGCGCAAGAGTTTTTGCTGTCTGGCATTACCGATGTGCGCCAGCGTTTGTACGCGTCGCTGGCGCTGGCCATTGCGGTGGCCACCGTCAACAACTTCACCTGGAACCGGCTCTGGACCTGGGCCGACCGGGTGCAACTGGCGCACGCGCGCCACCTGGAACTGGAACGCACGCCTTTGACGCTCTTGGTCGGCCAGTTCTGGCGCTACGCCGCAGCGTCGTGGCTGGGCATTGCGCTGCAATATGGGCTGACACTGTGGCTGGCGCACAGCTTGCACTATTTGGTGGCCAACGTGATCGCCATCGTGATTGCCAGCGTCAGCAATTACCTGGCCAACGACTTCTGGACCTTTGGCAAGCAGAAGTCAAAATAGGGCATGACCCTGCCCAAGCGTTTTCACCCTCCCAGCGTCTGGCCGTGGCTGGCGCTGCTGTGCCTGGCCGTTGGCGTTTACGTGGCGGGGCTGGACGGCCAGTATGCCCCCACCAATGGCGACGAGCTGGTCTATACCCACATCGCCCGCCTGACGGCCGCCAGCGGTCAGTGGCTGCCACTGGTGTCCGAGCTGGACCACATGCGCAACACCAAGCCGCCGCTGTTGTTCTGGCAAGCCATGGTGGCGGGTGGCTGGGGCGATCAGTGGACCATGGCGGCGCTGCGTGCGCCCAGCGTGCTCTACACGCTGCTCACGGCAGCGGCTATCGGGCTGATTCTGCGGCGCATCACGCGCGATATCCGCACCGCGCTGCTGGGTGCGTGCATTTTTCTGGCGTTTTTTTGTACGTTTCGGTTTGGGCGCACCTACCTGACCAGCGCGCCTGAGACGTTTTGGCTGGGGTTGCCGATGCTCTTGTTGTTGTGGTGCTCGGCCAAACCTGCGGCGCTGGTGGGCCAACCTACTCGATGCCGGATCGGGTCCGGCATGACAAACAACGCGAATGCAGTTGCGCTGGGCTGGCTGGCGCATATCGGTTTTGGGTTAGCCATTGGCTTGGGGCTGGCGTACAAATCGTTCGCGCTGGTGGCCCCGGTGGCGGCTACGCTGTGGTGCGCGCAGTTGGCACTGACGCCTGAGCTACGGTGGCGCAACGTGCTGCGAATCAGCGCCCAAGTCGCGCTAAGTGCCGTGATTGCATTGGGCATTTTTGGCTTGTGGTTTGTGCTGGACCCGGACCCTGCTGCGGTATGGCAAGAGTTTGTGGTGGGCGAAAACGCCGGCAAGATGAGCAACAGTGCGGGCTACTGGCGCACCGCCCTGGCGGGTGGCGGCTTTAGCGTGTGGGCGCAATCGCTGGGCTATGTGCAAAACGCCGGACTGCTGGCGTTTGTGGCGCTGGGTTTGATGGTGCTGGGTATCTGGCGCGGCGTGCAACGCTGGCGTAACCCAAGTATGCAAACACCGCTGGCATCCCACCAAAAATTGTTGCTGGTCTGGCTGGGCGTGTGGCTGCTGGTGTTCATGCTGCCCAGCCAGCGCTCGGCCCGCTACCTGATCCCGGCCATGCCGGCACTGGCAATGCTGCTGGCGCTGTATTGGCAGCGCATCGCGCGCGGCTGGTTTTTGCCATCGCTGCTGCTGTGCGGGGTGTTCATCGTTGTCCTGGCGCGCATCGGCTGGGCCGAACACGATCTGGGCATGGGCAGCACCGGCCAATTCGCTGCCACCCAAGGCGCTGCATTGTTGGGGCTGGCGCTGGTGCTGGCGGGGGTGTTGCGCCCGGGCTGGACGCGCTCATGCACACTGGCCGCCACGCTGGGGGTGTTTGCCGTCTTCGGGTTGGCCACTGCGCCACTCAACGGCGCAGCGGGTCATTACGACGCCAACACCTTGGCCAGCGTGCGCCAACTCAGTATTGCCGTGCCCAGCAGCTTCAACGGACAGTTTGAGCGCTTTGAGTTTGTGCTGCCGGGCAACCGCTTTGTGCCCTATGACGGTGATGCGCGGGCCTTTGTATCTGCGGCCGACAACGCGCCTGAATTGCAACGCCTGCTGACCACCCATGACGCCGTGGTCTGGCTGCAAACCCGTGCGGAGGAAGATCAGCCGCTGTGCGTGCCGGGCTGCACCGTGCTGGGCCAGCGTTGGGAGGTGAAGGGCCGCCACCAGAGCGGCGAGATCACCCTGGCCAACCTGTGGTACCCGCAGCAGTGGCTGTTTCGGCGTGAATGGTTAGTCGCGCGCGCGGCCCAATAGCGCACGCAGCAGCATCAACTGCAACACCACCCACAACCACGGGTCGACCAGTGCGTCCCACAGGTTGCCACTGGGCAGGCGGGTAACCACAAACAAGACCAACACCAGCGCCAGCACCGCGCTGATGCACTGCGCCTGCATGCTGCGCCGCCCCAGCCACCCAAAAGCCAACAGCAAGCCCACCGCCGCCATCAGCGCGGTGGGTTTGAAGCCCCAGGCATAGACCGACGGCAACCACCACGCCAGCGTGTCGCCCAGCAACAACCAGCCCACCAAGGTTCCCAGCGCAGCCATCCACAACCCGGCACCCGAGCGCGGTGCCACGCTCAGCCATTGCGGCGCCCGCGTACTGCGCCACAACCACTGCGCGCACAGCAGGCTGCTTGCCAGACTGGGGCTTTGGAACGCCAGTGCCAGCCAATGCGCGGGCGACGCCGGGCCCGGCCACAACGTCCACAGCATCACCACAGCCACGGCGGCCGCCCGCCTGCGGCCACGCCCCAACCATCTGGCCCCCGCCCAAGCCACACCCGCGCCCAGCACCAGCGCCCAGCCCAGCCGCCAGCCCCACTGCATCACCACCAGCGCGGGCAGCAGCGGCGGCGCATCCAGCCAGGCAAGATAGTGGGCCATGAAAGCGTCCATCACCGCACGCCCTCCAGGCCAAAACGCTGCCAGGCAATGCGCGTGCGTTGATCGGTGTAGCTGACCCACAGGCTGTCGTCGGCCCAGACCAGCGCCGGGTAAGAAAACTCCTTGCCGGGCGACCCCTGCGCCAAACGCTGCGCCAGCGTCCACTGCTGCCCGTCGCTGGATGCGCTCAAATCCAGCACCTGGCGCGAACTGGGTGAACTGTTGTGCGCCAGCCAGAGCTGCCCGGGCGCGCTGGCCAGCGCGGCGACAGATGCATCCGGGTTGGGCAACGCCAGGTCGGGCAAGTCTTGCCAATGCGCGCCCCCGTCCACCGTTTGTGCGGCGGTGATGTGGCCATCGGGGCGCTGGTCGCGCATCAACGCCAGCCAATGCTTGAGCGCAAGCGCCAGCAGCGTGGGCTGCAGCTCATGGGTATGCGTTGACATGCGCACCAACCCCAGCAGCGCGCCCTGCGCGTCAAAACGCAGTGCCACCGGATATTTGTAGCCCAGCTCAAAATACACCGGTAGCACCATGCCGCCGTCTGCCAGCGCCAGCGGTGCGGCGCGCACCAGCAGGCTGGTGTTGAACAACCACGACAGAGGCAGCACCCGAACCACCTCAAATTGCATAGCTGCCAGCGCTTGCTGCGACTGGGCTAGAGGCCAATTTGACTGTTGAAGTTGCACCACACGGCTGGCGGCCCAGCCACCCAGGCCGGTGGCCACCACAAACAACTGCACCCGCCCCTGCGCGTCGCGCCACGCCACCGGGTTGCCAATGCGGCGCACCGCAAAACCCAGTTGCTGGCCCAGCGCCTGACGCGTCACCACCCAGTGCGCCGCTGACCACTGCTGGTTGCTGCGCTCAAAACCCGCCATGGCAATGCCCACGTCGGGCGCACTTTCTTTGGTGCCGGCAAACCAGAACGCCAGCACCGCGTGCGCCTCGCCCGCGGGCAACGCCAGCAAGCTGCTGGCATGCGCAGCGGGGGTGTCCGCCGGCATGGGAATGACGCCACCCCCCAGCGGGCGCAACGTGACCTTCGTTGGGCTTGTGACGGTGTTGATGGGCTGTGTGGGCGTTGCAGCGTTTGGCCATAGCGCGTTGGCAAGCCCGGACGGTGGCGGACGCAGCCACGCATCCACGCCCAGCAACGCCAGGCCCAGCAGCAACGCCAGACCAACCCGCCAAACAAGGGGGGTGCGGTGGTGTGACAAGTAAGAGAAAGACATCAACGCCTCGAATTCATGGACGCCGGATCAGGTCCGGCATGACGCCCCATTCTTTCACGCCAACAACTGGTGCTGCCAACTATCGGCATCAATGCGCCAGCAGGTGACGCCTTTTTTGTCGTGCTGATCAACCCGCACCTGCTGCGCATCCAGCGTGAGCAGTGTCCAGTTGCGGCGGCGGTCAAACTCAAACGGCAGGCCCAGGTACAGCACCTTGCGCGCGCCCTGCACCCGTTGCCTGAACTCGGCAAATTCTGCCGGGTAGTTGGACCAGTTTTCGGCGCTGTAGGTCAGTGGTGTGGCGTGGCGTGGTAGCGGTTGATCAGTGCAGATACTGCTGCTGACCAACGGTACTGTGTTCGCAATGCGCCAACCAAGGCTCGGCCAGGTAGCGGATTTGCGCGTCGTTGTTGAGGATGCGCTGCATGATGCGCGTCTTCTCCACGCGTTGTGCGGGGGCAAGCTCCTCGTTGTGGGCACGCGCACGCAGCTGCTCGATCAGCACCGCGCAAGCGCCCTCAAAGCGCACCACTTGTTCCCAGTCTTCGGCCTTGGCTGCGTCCAGCATGCGGGCGCTGCTGTCTTCGATGGCTTTGTAATAGTCGATGAGTTGTTGTGACATGGCAGGCTCCTGCGCCTTGGTTGGGCTTAATGCTGCGCCGCCACTTGCTCGCCAATTTGCTTCCA
>Ga0210044_10002062_pt1 | contig 30327 bp, 24 predicted proteins | sample CryGey13umfilter_2_FD_183959 | JGI IMG/M metagenome (GOLD analysis project Ga0210044, IMG submission 183959) | Groundwater microbial communities from aquifer in Utah, USA - Crystal Geyser 4/9/14 3 um filter (SPAdes) (version 2) | ecosystem: Environmental > Aquatic > Deep subsurface >... | reverse complement strand
AAAATATTTTTGTCAAGTCAAATTTCCGGATCGGTCTTTTGGCTGATTTCTGGAGAGTCCTGTATATGCGCATTTAGTAATTATATGGTTCAGTAAATGGTTTGTTCGCTGATTTATTTCGGTAATGTCATTAAGTAACTTTGGCCGATCGGCGGGCGTTCCCTGTTTTTTAAAAAAGCTCTCTGCGAAATTTCCCGAACTTATTTCCTAAGACTAAGTAATTTTCATTTTACCCCAATGGTATTGGTGAGTGTGAATATTCCTGCACAAATCTGCGCATCAACTCAATCATGGTTATCCTCGGAATAATTGGCCCTTCATCATATATATTGGCACATCCCCATATCATCGGATCATTACCCCTTATCAATCAAAAAATTAGGGCAAAACAAAATCGGGAGATTTTTCTGCAATTTCTTCTGAGGATTTTTCATTCAAAGGCACAGGCATTGCTCAATTAGCAGAGTGGAACAAATTCGGAATAAATCTAAACTAAAGATAAAGGAGCAAAATATGCGGTGCTTTTGCTACGGTAACCCAGGGGAGATTCAGAAAGATAACCAGAATGGCGCCGGTTATGTATGCTTCACAATACCCGATATCGGCATTGCCTTCAAAGCCGCATTCAGTGGCAAACCTGAGGAATGCGAATATACCAGCTTATTGGCATTGCTGGAGTTTGTCGATCTGAATCCTCAGCTTTTTCAAAACAAGAATTTAGAAATATTCTCGGACAGCTTTGCCATGGTGCATCAGGTTAATATGAAGCTTTCTGCTGACAGGGAATTGGAGCCGTTCCGAAATATGGCTTTGAGCTACAAAAAGAAAATTCCTTATACATTGAATTGGATTTCCAAAGGAGATAATCCTGCGCTGGGCAACATTACAGTCAACTGATGGAGGATTATAGAAAGATCCGCTAATGCAACGGGGCATACCTGCCCCGCTTTTTTTATTACCAGCCAATCCTTATAATGTTTGACAACATCAAATTTATATTTATATTTGCTCTTTGGTAGCTATCACGATAATAAAGAGGTTCACTATGAAAAGAGCTATTCTGATAACATTCGTTATGATGTTAAATGGGGCAATCCTTTCTACTCCACAGGTTGGCGCAGTAATGCAGATTAGGATTGAGCTTTCTCAAAAAGCCGATATTGGCAAGGTCATTGAGCTTAATCTCGATGTGGCCTATGCGAATCCAGAGATGAAATATATCGACATTGTCGCCAATGACTCGGACTTGAAGAAGCTGGATCTCGCAGGCTTGAAGTACTCTGTCATCCATGAGGATTTGACGGCTTTTTACCAAAGCAGGTACGGCGAAGCGCTTTCGATGGGCGGCTATCCCACGATGGATGAGGCCTACGATTCGCTGGATTTATATAATTCCCTCTTCCCCAACATAGTCAGCATGCGCGATTCAATTGGGGCATCAATTGAGGGACGCCCTATATATATGGTCAAACTCTCCGACAATGTCTGGGATGATGAAGATGAGCCCGAAATCATGGTCAATGGCTTGATACATGCACGCGAACCCGGTGGGTTGCTGTTTAATCTCTATTTCATCAGATATTTGTGCGACAATTATGGCTCTGATCCGCTGGCAACGGACCTGATTGATAATCGTGAATTCTATTTCATACCGCTCATTAACCCTGATGGCTATGAATATAATCGAATCAATGATCCCAACGGCGGCGGTATGTGGCGCAAGAATAGGAGGAATAATGGAGGCGGTTCATACGGCGTGGATTTGAATCGGAATTGGGGTTATATGTGGGGCTATGACGATATTGGCTCATCGCCAGACCCAGATGATGAAACATATCGGGGGACCGAGGCGTTTTCCGAGCCGGAAACCCAAACATTAAGAGATTTCATCAATAGCCGCCATTTTATCACTGCCTTGAATTTTCATTCTTACTCCGGTGATTGCCTATATCCTTATGGGTATGATATGTCGATAGTTGCGGAGGATCTTCCTCTGTTTCGGGCTATGGGAGATACTATGACATCGGTGAATGGGTATGCTTATGGAAGCGGCCCGGAACTGCTGTATTTAACTAACGGTGAATCTACCGATTGGCAATATGGCGATCGGACTTATAAGCCCAAAATCTTTGCTTTCGTCATTGAAGTTGGCTGGGGAGATGATGGTTTTTGGCCTCAACTCAGCCGCATTCAGGAAATAAACCAGGAAAATCTGGATTTGGCTCTCATATTGGCGGAGATTTCAGATAATCCCTATCAAATTATGCCGCCAAATCCGCCCACCCTCAATCCAATCGGTGAAATCCTTACCGATAGCTTTACTATTTCCTGGAGTCACAGCGATCCGGATAACCCCGCCACCGCTTATGAAATCGTGGAAAAGACTGGTTATCAACGGGTTGTTGAAGGATTTGAATCCAGCCAAGCCGACTGGACTTTGAATGGCTGGTCCCGGTCCACCCAGCGCAAATATGAAGGTTCCTATAGTTTATATTCGGGATATGAAAACAGCGCCCATTACACCGCCATCCTCAATACTCCCATTCATGTCATTATTGGCGATACCATTTCATTCTATACCTGGTACAATATTGAATCGGATTACGATTATGCTTATGTCCAAGCCAGCACCGATGGCGGCATCGCTTTCACCAACCTGGAGGGAAATATCACGACCAATGATAATCCCAATGGCGGTAATATGGGGAATGGCATAACCGGCAGTTCCAATAATGCCTGGGTCGTGGCTAAATTTCCCCTCGCCGATTTCGTGGGGGAAGACATCATTTTGAGATTCTTATACGCAACCGATAACTGGTCGCTGGAAGCCGGCATGTATATCGACCAGCTCTACCCAGTCGATGCCTTCGAAAACAGTATCTCCCTGGCATCCGATATCACACAAACATCCTATTTGATAGATGGCCGAAGCACCGGTGATTATTATTATCAAGTGCGCGCCAAAGACGCCCAGAATCAATGGGGCTCTTACTCGAATTTGGAGGTTGCCAATGTAAGGCTGACCGGTATTGATGATTCAGATAGCGAAATCCCACGAGCATTTGCTCTTCGCGCCAATTATCCCAATCCTTTCAATGCCACAACGATTATTAAATACGAACTCCCAATTCGGACAAATGTGAGATTACAGGTATTTAATCTCAGAGGAGAAAAAGTAGCTACATTAGTGGATGGAAATATTCCTGCGGGCAAGCATCAGGTGAGTTGGAATGCTCCGCGATATTCAAGCGGGATTTATTTCTATCGACTGGAATCGGGAGGTAGAGTTTTCACGAAGCGAATGACATTGCTGAAATAGAAATCGTAGGGGCGGAGCTGCGTGTCTTCCCAGATTGGGTGCATCCCGTCAAGAGCGGGATATCCCCACTATTGGTAGCGCAGACATTCCTGTCTGCGGGTCGACATGCGGGACAATCCGGACGTCCCGATAAAATCGGGAGAACGACCTGCCAAACCAACCCGGAAGTTTTCGTAGATCATGTCTAATTGGGCTTGACCATTCAATATGGGTCCGAGGCTGACCTGACGGCATCATTCACTAAATGGTCAGGTAACATCTCCCTATTTGATATGGAGACAAAACCTGACGGAACTATAGATTTCAAACATATAACTATTGATATGCAAAGAAAGAAGTTAGTTGTGCAAGCGACTGCCTAATAGTCGGAAATCGGGGTGAATTGGAATTGCCGGTTGCAGTAACTAATGATGTATTAATATGATACGGTTAGTATTATTCGGAGTGATATGGCATTGCCCTTGCTTTATATCTAAATATGCATCGAATATTAAAAATATCGCAGGATTCGTGCCTCCGTGTCGTTCTCATTCTGGTTGCTATGTTGGCGGCAAGCAATGGGCAATCGAGCGCTGTCATCCCATCCGCCTTGACAGAAAGATTGGCTAATGTTAGTGAGGATGACTTCATAAAGGTCATACTCCAGTTCAATAACCATGAGACAGATTTGAGGAAGTCCAAATTAACATATTTAGGGAGAATGCAACCTACAGAAGAACATCGATTTCTGATATCCAAATTACAGCAAGAGGCAATAAACAATGACTTAAAAATAAACTCCACTATTCGCCATTTGCAAGGTCAGGGCTTGCTCCGCAATTACAAGGTATTTTGGATTGCGGGAATGGCTTCGGCAGAAGCTCGAAAAGATGCAATTATCGCCTTGAGCTTGCAACCTGCGGTCAAGTCAGTCATTTTGGATTCCCCGATCCAACTGATAGAGCCGGAGATGATTCAAGCGGCACCTGCCGACGAGGATGGCTTAGAGCCGGGGCTGGAAGCAATTGGTGCAAGGGATGCCTGGGCGATGGGATTTGATGGCACTGGCAGAATTGTGTGCAATATTGATACTGGCGTGGATGGCTTTCATCCGGCACTATCATCAAAATTCAGGGGGAATCAAGGCTATCCTCTGGAGCAATGCTGGTACGACCCTTATACGCATACCGCATCTCCGACTGACATCGCCGGGCATGGTACTCATACTATGGGCATTATGCTGGGATCGGACGACTCTGATACCGTCGGAGTGGCTCCGGGCGCTCAGTGGATTGCGGCGGCAGCAATCGATCGCGGTGGATTAATCGACAGGACTATGTCCGATATAATATCGTCGTTCCAATGGGCGGCTGACCCTGACGATAATCCGGAAACGGTCAGCGACCTTCCCGATGTCATCAACAATTCTTGGGGAATTCCTCGCGGCTACCGTCCGGAATGTGATGGATCATTCTGGGAGGTGATTGACAATTGCGAGGCGCTGGGCATAGTATGTATATTTGCCGCAGGGAATGAGGGGCCATCTTCTCAATCGTTGAGAAGTCCTGCGGATCGGGCAAATTCTCCAACCAATAGTTTTGCCGTGGGAGCGATTGATGGAAGTGATGAGAGCTTCTGTATTGCAAATTTTTCCAGCAGGGGACCATCAGGATGCGATGGCGTTTCATTGAAGCCGCAGGTGGTTGCTCCCGGGGTTGGCGTTAGGTCATCATTCAAAGATGGAGAATATGTCTATATGAGCGGCACTTCCATGGCGGCACCGCACGTGGCCGGGGCGGTTGCCATATTGCGTCAGGCGAAGCCGAAAGCAACTGTTGACGAGATAAAAACTGCCTTGATGGCTTCCTCACAAGATTTAGGCTTGACCGGGCCCGATTATGACTATGGATATGGGATAATCGATATTCCCGCCGCCTTAGATTATTTGCTCACCACCTCTGAGGTATCAGAGGACATGGGAGATAGAGGTAACTATCCGGAAGATATTGCAATTCTTAACAACTCTCCTAACCCGTTTAATGCCTTCACGTCCATAAATTTCCAGCTTGAAAGGGATTGCTGGATAGGCGTCTCAATTTATAACATCCTTGGCGCAAGGATTGCTAATCTCTTCGAGGGTAGATTGGAATCAGGCAGACATCAGATTATATGGAATGGCGCCGATGATGGAGGGAATGAGGTTTCCTCGGGATTTTATTTCCTTCGCATGGAAACCAAAAGAAGCATCGCCTGCCATCGAATGATAATACTTAAGTAAATTATCGGATACGTTGAATTGCAGTGAAAATGCAACAGTCATTTCCTTGATAGCGACAGCAACTCGATAGTTCTCCCGACTTGGTATGAAGCATCTTTGGCGGCGGCGATTATCTTCCGGGCCGCCTGCACCGGAGCTTTCAAAGCGGCATCATTGAGATTTCCCCGTACTCGGAGTTGTATATAAGTGACAAGAAGAAGAGCATTGATTAGCTTCTCAAGCTGTTCCCTATTCAGCCACAGAGTTTCTTGGTGTCGGTTTATTTGGAGAAATTCTATAGCGTAGGAGTTCTCGGAAAGTGCCTTGAAGTCTTTAGACAGAGTTGAATCGGGAGAAGGCAGGAGTAAATTGCGATGCGAAGCCAAAATTGAGACAAGAAGTGCATCGAAATGTGCTAAACCATTATCGCCATAATAGCCCGCGAGAAATTCGGAGATAGTTTTTCTTAACATCCAATTTTCGAGATGAAAACCACATAGGACTTCAGGGCTGGCAGTATCCACCGTTGACAGAAATTGACCCAATTGGTGAACAATAATCCAGGAGTATGCTACGGGAATCAGAGATGAATATTGTCCCCGGCTGATCTGTGAAAGGAATTCGGCAGTCAGCCTCTCATTAGCATGATATTTATTGGTCTTAATTTCAATCGGAAGAGCATCCATTTCATCGATAATATTCCTAAGAGCCATCTCAGGATCTGCACCTTTTCCTGCAAATCCTCTGACTGCGACAAAAAAGCGCAGTGTCTTTTCATTGAAGCTTGCTTGTGCCTCCTGTTTATTTGCTGTCAAGGAACGGAGCAAATCGGCATTCAACACTTCGCGGAATGGAATGAGAATGGGGTCAAGTTGCATCTTTTGATAGGTTTCCTCGAGGTTTTCGACCCCGCGGCCATTCAGCATCCCGGATAATTTTCCCCAGGATCCATCCGAGTCGAAAATCTCTCTGAAGTCGAGGAAGGCATGATATTGATAAGCATTCATCACGGCATAGAGGCCTTCATCAGCGATTTGTTTGCCGGCTCTGACGTACTCAAGGCGGGTCCTGTAATCCCGAAATGTGTAGAAATAACGCTCTTCGGTGTTAAGTCCTAAAGCATCGGCAAGGGTTCTACGAACCAGAAAGTCATTGGCATCGCTTCCGATATTGATCGGAGTGGAAGTATGAATCCGTCCGCGAGTAGTGTTGTAAGCGTTGTTGTAGATAATGATGGCGCGTTCGTCATCGGCACGGTTGGAGTAGGCAAAGACATTCTCATCCACCCAGCCTTCCGGGGTGATAAAATCATAAAAGGCGAAATTTTGGGCGCCGCTGAATAGACGGCGTCGTCGCATCAGCGGGAAAATTTCCGATTCATGGCGCCGCACCAAATCCTGATCCACCGGCTCATCCCAATATGCTTTGCGGTATTCCATCCCATATTTCTCCGCAAAGCCTTCGATCTGCCCGTGACCAAACATAGGCAATCCGGGCATCGTCACCATCATTATAGCAGCCCCGAAATACTTGTCGCCCTTGCCAAATTGCTCAAGGGCAGTCAATTCATCAGGATTGTTCATAAAATTAACAAATCTTTTGAGGACCTCCGGGCTGAATTCAAGGACATTCCTTACGGTTGTGCGATATTTGCCATTGTCCTCCATTTTAAGCATATTCATAAAAGCGCTATTATAGACCCTATGCATCCCCAGGGTCCGGACGAAATAACCTTCCATCAACCAGAAGGCTTCCGCCAAAAGTAAGGTGTCCGGCGCTTCCGCGGCGACACGATCAACAACCTCCCGCCAGAATTCAACGGGGAAAATCGCATCAAAATCAGTGCGGCTCAAGCCGTGTTCGGCACGCGAAGGAATCGCCCCTCCATGCCCATGCGGAGGGAACCATAAACGCTGATAATGCTTTTTTGCCAGAGTCATAGCGGCATCGAATCGGATTATCGGCGTCTGGCGCGCCACATGGAGGATGGTTTGAATCACTGCCTCTCGAACCTCCGGCATGGTGAAATTAAGCTGGGCGGTATCATTCCAAGGCATACTCGTGCCATCATTTCCATGATATATATATCTCACGTCGCCTGTCCATTTGTCGATGCGCTTGAAGACCACTGCCGCATCACGTCTGTCCCAGTAACCATCTTCGATTTGAAGAGTGATGCGCGAGTCCCACGAGAGGTCAACCCCGTTGAATTGGTAGCTTGGATATGGAGGATAATTCAACTGGATAAACCAATTTGGATGTTCAATAACCCATTTGGAATAAATGCCCATGTGGTTAGGAACCATATCGCTGGCCAGCCTGATGCCTCGATGCCATGCCCTTTCTCGAAGATTTTGAAATCCGGTCTCGCCGCCAAGGTCTTCGGCGATAACATAATCATAGAGAGAATAAGCGGAAGGCGCCGCCTCAGGATTCCCCATAATCTGCTTAATCTTTTGTGATGCTGGGGAGCGCTCCCAAATGCCGATCAGCCATAAGCCGGTGAAACCCCATCGTGCCAGCAAGTCGAGTTCCTCGTCCGGTATCTCGCTTAAGAATTTGATATGGCGCCGGTATTTTTTTGATAACTGATCCAGCCAGACATAAACTGATTTTGCAATCAGAACTACATTTGACATCCAGTCTGCATCTCGGCTGAAGCGGGCAGATTCGGAATAATTGTAATCATCGGGAAGAGAATGCGTGGCAAATTGCAGGGCCAAATTCGGTCCGGGGCCTAAACCGCGTTGCCGCTGTTCCTCTTTGATTATGTCCGCCGCCAATAATAGCCGGTCAAGTAAGTCGTCGGGAAGGAATTTGCTCCAGTGTTTTTTTATGTAATTCAACTGTCCTTCGAGGGAATCCGGAGATGCCAGAATGGGTGCTCGCAGGCATTGGAATAAAGTCATTCCTAATGGTCTGAAAGCGGGTTGCCCGCTGAAAAAGCTTTCAAGATTGATAACGAGAGGTATGTAAGGCGATTGTCTTTTCAGGTCATTGTCATCAAAAAGAATCTGGAATGGTTTGAAGGCCGGGTTCAGCATCGAGATATAAAGCAAGATAATCTCATCAACGACGGTTTCCTGATTATCGGGTGTTCCCGAAAAATTTTGCAGAAATTCCTTCTCAGTCAATTCACCCCTCATAACTGGCAGGGGGGGAAAGAGATTAACAAACGAGATCGGTGGTTGTTTAGCAATCGTCTGGCCTCGCTGTGAGATAACCCAATCCAGTCCTCTCGGAATGACTCCGGGATTCTCATCGCGGCTATATAAAATGATTAGATAGCGGAGGACATCAATGATCACGCCCACCGAAATAAACTGTCCGGCCTTAATATGTTCCATCCAGCGCGAATTGCCGGAACACCTCTCATTAAACCGGTCAGCCAATTGCCGGATAGAATAAGCTTCAGAGGATGCACCAGCCTTATCTGGCGAGCTTATCAATGTGCTAATTTCAAGCCAATCCCAGGTACTACGGGAGAGATGAAACCCAAATTGGAAATATTTATGAAGGATCAAATCAAGCGACCGCTTAGTCATAGGTCTAACTCTCTCAATTCAAGAATCCGAAGTGAATAGATATCGATAGAAGTCTATTCGACCAATTATATGCCTTTTACGCCATTAATACTATCAAAAACTCAAAGAGCAAGTTTGTCGCCCTCTAATGAAAGGCTGGCCCTGATTAAATGCCCAATTCGAAAGTCTCCCCAAATTCCGGAATTACAACATCCCATCTGAATCTATCTCTGATTTTATCTGCCAGAGAGGCTGATGCTTCCGGTTCTCCGTGGATGATGAATATTCTCTCTGGCGCTTTGTTGAAACCCATAAGCCATGCCAATATCTCATTATAATCAGCATGGCCCGAAAACCCAGAGATATCTTCGATTTTTGCTTTAATCGCAATATCAAAGCCATGTAACCTGACCGAAGGATTACCATCCAGAATAGTTCTACCCCTTGTTCCCGGGGCTTGATAACCACTGAATAGGATTGTATTTTCGGGGTGAGGCAAACGTAGCTCAAGATGGTGAAGGATTCTGCCGCCGGTGGCCATTCCGCTTGAAGCAATGATGATAGCATGGCTTTTAACTCTATTTATGGTTTTTGACTGCTCTCTGGTCCTGCAGAGATGAAGTTGCTTCGGGCAGAAGATCCTTATGCCTTTGATAGTTAGGACCCTGCTGGTCAGATTCTGGTCGGATATTCGTCTCTGAAATATATCGGTGGCATCAATTGCCATCGGAGAATCGACATAAACCGGCAATGATGGAATCCTGCCCTGCTCTTCTAATTCCCGAATAATATAAAGCAGGGTCTGTGTTCGTCCTACTGCAAAGGAAGGGATGACCAATACTCCGCCTCTTCTTATGCTCTCAGAGATCACCCGGGCGAATTGTTCTTCAGGAGGGGCATCATCGTGCAAACGATCCCCGTAGGTCGATTCGAGGATTAAGTAATCGACGTCATATACCTGAGCCGGTTCTCTTAGGATTGGTTTTGACGGCCTCCCCATATCTCCGCTGAAAAGGATTTTCTTGGCTCGGTTGCCTTTGGAGGCTTTGATATCTATGAAGGATGAGCCAAGGATATGTCCGGCATCTTTGAATTTTATTCTGATACCGCCTAAATTATAATCCTCTCCATAATACAGTGGAGAAAAGAACCTCAACACCGCTTCTGCATCGGCAAGCGTATATAATGGCAGAGCAGGAGTATGTTTTGAAAATCCTTTCTTATTGGCCCAGTAGGCATCTTCTTCCTGTAGATGAGCGCTGTCTTTAAGCATAATCTCGCAGAGGTCCGATGTGGAATGGGTGCAGTGAATAGGGCCTGCGAACCCATCTCGGAAAAGACGCGGCAAGTATCCCGAATGATCAATATGAGCATGAGTCAGAAGAACCCGGTCAATATCCGCGGGCGGAACCGGGAATGGCTCCCAATTCCTCAATCGGTTTTCCTTTGCGCCTTGAAATAAACCGCAATCAACCAGTATATTGGTATTATGAAATTTGAGAAGAGATCTTGAACCGGTAACGGTTTTGGTTGCGCCATAAAATGTGATGGTAACCATAATTACTCTTGGTTATAAGGATTAAGATGAACCAAAGTTTCTGATATCCTACGGCAAAGGGGACCATTGATTCATTCGGGGACAAAATAGCTTAAGGCAGATAAGAAGTCAAACCCAATGACCAATAGCGATCAACATTTGAGGCTGATTGAATTGATTGTCGGGATAAATAATATTTAACTTCGGAGCCGAAATTGATTGGCTATGCTGTTGATAAGGACCTATCCATTATCATTTTAAAACTACCATTTTCCTGACAACGGATTGATCCTGAGTTTTTAGAACGAAATAATATAAGCCTGAGGATCTTGCTGATGCATCCCATTGTGTAGAATGCCAGCCTGCTTCCTGGAAGCTATTAATTAAAGTCTCAACTCGCTGACCGAGGATGTTGTAGATATCGATTGTCGCCTGAGCGGCCGCAGGCACCAGATATCTGATTTCCGTAGAAACATTGAAAGGATTTGGATAATTCTCTGCCATAGCCGTAGCGCCAGGGATTTGCTCGTCAGATGCCGGACATTCATCCCAAGCCTGAAAACGCCAGTCCTCGGCTCCAGTGGGACTGCATAGCATATCCACGATACTGAAATCGAAAGTGGCGGAATCAATTATATTTGGGTAGGTGAATCCACAATAGGCAATGAATGTATAGGTGCCCAATGGGGCATCGCCAGGAATCTGAAATGTTAAAGGAGAATATTGCAGGAGCTGATTCGGGCCATTAGTGATCCTGGATTTATTACCGAAATTGAAGTAAGTGCCATTAGGCCTGCGCATCTTTGCCCAAACATAATATTGCTGATTATTCTGGGTATTATTAAGCAAGGTGCCACTATACACAACACTGCATCCGCGCGGCACAACGACCGGCGGATTCTGGGGGATGACACCAATGCGGATTATCTGATGGCCTATCTTGACTAGATAAAAATCATCTTCTCCGGCGCCGAAAGAATTTGAATAACCACCGATTATGTAACCTCCATCTGTTGTTTCCCGCACCTTGAAAGCAAAGTCTTCTCCCGGCCCGCCATATCGCTGGCTCCACTTAAGAGCGCCCTGATCATCGGCCTTAACCACCCAATAGTCATTATCCCCGTTGCCAAAAGACAGGGAACGACCGCCTAATATGTAGCCGTCATCGGAAGTCTGTTCGCCCCAATAGCCGAAATCATTGTGAAAACCGCCGTATGAAGCTGACCATAGGGTGTCGCCATTGGGGTCGGTTTTCAATAACCAGAAATCCTCCCTTCCGAATCCAAAACTCTGTGACCTTCCGGCTATTATATAATTGCCATCTGAAGTCATTTCCACCGTTTTGCATTCTTCCTCACCGATTCCCCCATAGACCTTTGTCCAAAGAGTATCACCATTGCCATCGGTTCGAATCAGCCAATAATCTCGATCTGATGTGGCGCCTGAGGTTACCGCCGCCATCATGAAACCGCCATCCGGAGTTTCCACCGCACATTGGCCGAAATCACCATAAGGATATGGTAGCTGGCTTCTATCATAAGCCCTCTCCCACATAATATTCCCATAGCGATCGATCCTGATGAAATAAGCGTCAAAATCGCCCGGCCCGAATGAAGTCGTGAAGCCCGAAATAATATAACCGCCATCGGAAATTTGTTTTATGTGCCGCCCCTGCTCATTAAGCGGTCCGCCATAGGTGCGTTCCCAAACTATATTCCCGAGAGAATCGGTCTTGATTACATAAAGCTGAGTTCCAGAACCAAATGATAATGTCCTTCCCGTCACTATAAGGCCACGGTCAGAGGTTTCCTCAACATAATACCCCAAATCATGATTTGACCCACCGTAAGTGCGACTCCAAACAACATTGCCATTGGAATCGGTTTTGACTAACCATAAATCTGACTCCACTCCAGGATTATTACTAAATGAAAGAGTGAATCCGGTCATCACATAACCGCCATCATACGTCTCGCATAGCCCAAATGATTGGTCAATGAAGCTACCCCCATACGAGTTCTGCCAAAGCAGATTTTGCCCCATGGCATGGGTGGAAATCAAGAAAATAACTATCAGTAAGAATATGCTCTTCCCTTTCATCCAAACTCCTTCCAAAAAACCTATGTATTAGCTAACTTAGTTTCCAGCAGTATATTATATTCCCCGGCAATCTCAATCCTATTAATTTATGGGCATTCTGCTGAAAATCAAACCTCTGGTATCGCCATCAAGATTAAAAAATATAATAGCATAATATAATATTTTTTTGCAATTAGTCAAGCAAAACCCTCTCATTTTGCGATAAAATCCAGTAGGTTTCCTCGTAATTAATTCTTGTCCTATTCAACTGTAATTTTTGTAAATACTATGTTCAGAATTGATTCTTCCAAAGAGAATTAACAGTCAAATTTTAACCTTCAAAGCCTTTATCACCCGTTCAATATCTGCAGGCACATCCACAGAGACCGGGGCGTAGTCGGTGAGCATCACCCTTATCTTCATTCCATTTTCAATCATTCTCAGCTGTTCCAGTCTCTCTATTTGTTCCAGCATACTTTGTTTTAATCCTACAAATTCATCAAGAGCTTCACGAGTGAAGACATAAATCCCGATATGCTTAAAATATCCTTTCCATCCGAAGGATTTCCGGCTGACCACTAAATCAAAATTTGTTGGCAGAGCCGGTATCATTGCCCTTGAGAAATACAGGGCATTGAGGTTATTATCAACAACGACTTTAACTGAATCTGGGGTTGAAACAAGGTTCAGATTATTGGTGACATAAGCGGCGGTAGCAACTTTGAAATCATAAGCATGATCGAATAGCCCTATCAGGCTATCTACCAGAGAAGGTGGAATTAGGGGTTCATCGCCTTGAATATTGACCACGATGTCAAAATCGAGATTCTCTGACGCCTCTGCAATACGGTCAGTCCCGGATTGGTGATGAGGAGAAGTCATAATGGCTTGACCCCCAAAGCGATCCACTTCGTCGGCTATCCTCTGGTCATCTGTGGCCACATAAATGCTTGATACGCGCTTGGCTTTCATAACCTGGCGATAAACCCGCTCGATAAGGGTCTGGCCGGCAATTTCACATAGTGGTTTTCCTGGGAATCGGGTGGAACCATAGCGCGCCGGTATGATGCAGATAGCCTTCCAACTCTTAGCGAAAGCCTTCATTCTCAATCTTTCTTAGCACTTCAATCAACAATTCTATGTCATCCAGGTTGTTATAAAAATGAGGCGAAACTCTGATGGCACCCTCGCGATAAGAAGTTACTATTCGATTGTCATTCAACTGTTTATAAACATGCTCAGGATTATCGCAAGTAAAACTCAATATCGAGGATCTTCTTGCCATCTCCAATGGTGAGACGATTCGATAAGAACCGGAATCTTTCAGATATCCTATTAATAAATCCAGGAGCTTTATATTATGGTGGGAAATATTATCAATTCCAATTTCAAGAATAATATCCAGAGCGGCTTCGAATCCCCAAATTTCCTGATATGGATAAGTGCCAATCTCAAAACGTGCCGCGCCATTTTTGAATTTCCTGGTATAATCGAGGAGCGAAGTGAATACACCCCCCCAATCGACCCCCAGCCACCCGGCATAATGGTTTTTTATTAAATGATCGGAACGGTTGGCGAGGTAAGTAAAGCCAACTCCGCAGGGAGCAAGAAGCCATTTCTCAGCGCCTGCCGAAAAGAGATCGACCCCTGTCTGGGATAGATTCAGCGCGATTGCTCCGGCCCCCTGGATTCCATCGACCGAAAAGAATACCTCTCTTTCAGAACAAAGTTGACCTAATGCCTCAAGGTCATTTCGGGCGCCATTAAAAAATTGCACCCAAGATGTGGAAAACAATTTTACATCGGGTGTCAATGCCAATTCGATATCGGATACATCGAATTGGCCATTGTGGCTTTTGACAAATTTTATATTGACCCCTGTTTCTTTTAGTTTAAGAAATGGATATATGTTAGCAGGGAATTCGATATCTATCAGTAAAACCGTATCTCCCGGCTTCAATCCTAATCCCCAGGCCGCAAGGTTGATGCCGTAGGAAGTGTTGGTCGTGATGGCAATCTCTGCCGGTTGGCAGCCGAATAGCAGGGCCAGCTTCTGCCGTGAAGATTCTATCGGTGCGAATAATGCTTCTATGTCATCAACAGCTATATGCATCATATTGTCATAGAATTCATCCAGCCGTTTCCGGATGGGAATCCCCAATGGCGGACGTGAAGCGCAATTTAGAAATGTATATTCAGAAAGAAGCGGGAATAATCCTCTGGCATCTTTCAATTTCGATTCGATCTGCTTATCGTCTAAAGCCATCTGTTATCCTTATACCATTTTGCAGTCATCACTGCTCCTTCTTTGAATAATATCCTTGGTGAATAACCGAAATCGCGCATTGCCTTTTCAGCGCTGCAACCCCAATTGTCACAGGTTATCTCAAATGCTTTTTCCTTAGTCAACATTGGTGTCTTGCCCACCAAATTAAAAGCGTTCTCGGTCAGCCATCCAATAAGGTGAAAAAGCCTGACGGGAATAGTGATTTTCACTCCTTTTTTGCCAAATGCCGCCAGAAGACAATCCACAATTTCACTCCACTCATAAACCATGCCATCAGAAATAAAATATGTTTGGTTTCTGGATTTGTTGCTGAAAGCGCCCATTATGATGCCGTCCACCAAATCGTCCACAAAGACCAAAGATAGGATTGATTTTCGATTTCCGAAGTGAGGTTTTATTCCCCAAGAGGCGGCCCGGAAAAATGAAAGGATTTCAGTATCGCGGGGACCATAGACTGAAGTTGGCCTGATGATTACGTAAGGGACTTTTTCTGCAAACTGCTTCACTTCCTCCTCTCCCAGCAATTTGGATCGACCATAAGCAGATACGGGATCGGGAGTTTGATTTTCGTTAGAGGGCTCATCCGATACGCCTGGCCCTGTTGCCGCCTGCGAAGAAATATAGATTAATCTATTCAAATCCTTTCTGTTTTCAGGAATTGCCTTCAATAATGTCTGGGTACCAAGATGATTAACCTGGAAAAATTCAGATTTGTTTCTTGCTTTTGTCAAGCCGGCAGAATGAAAGATGAAATCAATGTCGCCTACTGCCTTTTGAAGAGATTGGTAATCTCGAAGTTCTCCGAAACGAAATTCAATTTTCGGGGAGCTAATGTATTTAAGATTTGAGGATCTTCTTACCAAAGCAAATACCTTGCAACCCATATCGATTAGGCGGTCACAAAGGTGGCTCCCGATGAAACCATTGGCTCCAGTTACAAGGCATCTGGCTCCGGCAGGCTCAATATCGGTATGCATTTTATTTCTTGACAATGTGATTGAAATTCAATTAATAGTAGTTTTGCTCCGAAAATGCTTATTCGGATGGATTTGAGATAAAGCCCAAAATATATGTTGAGTTACTCAAGCGCAAGGAATTAGGCTTGCAGAGAAATATTAAATGGATCTTTTAGCAAAGTGTAAACAGTTCGTTCGACATAAGGAAATTCAGGATGCAGGGTTTTATCCTTATTTCAGGCCGATAAGTTCATCGTTGGGGACAGAGGTAGTTATTAATGGCCAAAAAATGCTGATGATTGGCTCGAATAATTACCTTGGATTGGTTTCAGATCCTCGTGTAAAAGAGGCCGCCGCCAATGCCGCATTGAAGTATGGGTCAGGTTGCACAGGATCGAGGTTCCTAAATGGCACCCTGGATCTTCACGAGGAGTTGGAATATGAGCTTGCCAAATTCCTCAAGAAAGAGAAGGCACAAGTATTTTCCACTGGTTTTCAGACGAATTTGGGAGCGATTTCCTGTTTGGTAGGGAAGAATGATCTGATTTTTGCCGATAGATCAGACCACGCTTCAATAGTGGATGGTTGTCGATTATCATTTGGCAGGACCATAAAATTTAAGCATAATGATATGGAGGATCTGGAACGGCTATTAAAGGTTAATGACAATGATTGCGGCAAACTGATTGTTACTGATGGCGTTTTCTCGATGGAAGGCGATATTTGTGATTTGCCCCAAATTGTTCGCCTCGCCCGGAAATATGGCGCCAGGATTTTGGTAGATGATGCCCATTCCCTTGGGGTTCTGGGTGAGAACGGGCGCGGGACGACCGAGCATTTTGGCCTCGGTGACGAAACCGATATGGTAATGGGGACATTCTCGAAATCATTTGCTTCGCTGGGCGGGGTGATAGCTTCCTCAACGGAAGTCATAGATTATATCAGGCATTTTTCACGGGCCCTGATTTTTTCGGCCTCCATACCACCGGCATCGGTGGCGGCATGTCTGAAAGCATTGGAAATAATCCAGAAAGAACCGCAACGGCGCAAGAGGCTCTGGGATATTACGGAAAGGGTGCATACAGAATTCAAGGGGATGGGTTTTAATATTGGCCTTACTCAGACGCCGATTGTGCCGATTTACGTTGGTGATGAGATGCAGACATTTCAAATCTGCAGAGCACTCTCGGATGCCGGCCTTTTCACCAACCCAATAATCCCGCCGGCGGTTCCACCGGGTCAGGGCCTCATTCGCACCAGCTATACCGCAACTCATACTGATGGGCAAATAGATAGAGTCTTGGAGACCTTCCGAAAAGTAGGCAAGAAGTTCGGGATAATTTGAACTTATGCCCGATATCAGGATTGAAAAAGTCATCGGGGGGAAACAGCTCAACAGGTTTCTCAAATTCCCATGGAGTGTGTATAAAGGAAATCCAAACTGGGTGCCCCCCCTGTTGATTGAGCGGAAACAATTTTTCAATCCTGCGAAGAATCCATTTTTTGACCACGCCTTAGTCGAGCATTTTCTTGCAAATCGTGATGGAAAGGTAGCGGGACGGATTTCGGCAATAATTAATTCAAGACACAATGAGTTCCATAATGATAAAATCGGGTTTTTCGGATTTTTCGAGTCAATAAATGATTTCGGAGTGGCATCGCGCCTATTCGATGCCGCCGCGGAATTCCTTAGAGTCAGGGGGATGGATACTATGCGCGGCCCGTGTAATTTCTCGACAAATGATGAAATCGGATTTTTGGTGAAAGGATATGATTCTCCGGCCACTATAATGAATACCTACACTCCGGAATATTATCTGGAGCTTGCCGAAAGATACGGTATGAAAAAGGCGATGGATTTATATGGTTATTATCTGGATGACACAATGCCGATTGCGGAGCGCGTAGTTAAAGTGGCGGAGAAAGTTCAACACCGCGAAGACTTGGTGATCCGAAAACTGAACCTGAAAAAGCTTCGTGAGGAAGTTGAGAAAGTAAAATATATCTATAATAAGGCATGGGAAAAAAACTGGGGCTTTGTGCCATTAACTGACGAGGAAATCGATCATATGGCGGACGATCTTAAGATGATCATTGATCCGAACATCGCCTTTTTTGCGGAAGTCAAAGGCAATCCTATCGGTTTTTCGCTTTCATTGCCCAATATGAATGAGATATTAATCAAGCTTGACGGCAGATTGCTGCCGACCGGCATTTTTAAGCTTCTATATTATATGAAAATCCATCGGATCGTAAAAGGTGTCCGCACGCTTATTATGGGCCTAATTCCGGAGTATCGCGGGCGGGGCATCGACAATCTTCTTTACCTCGAAACCATCAGGCAAGGACCTTTACACGGCTATCACTGGAGCGAAATGGGGTGGATTCTGGAAACTAATTTCAAAATGAATCGGGCGATTGAAGCTCTTGGGGGAAGATTACATAAGGTATATAGAATATATGACTATGCATTGTGAAAGACCTGTGAGGGCTTTTCTATCGCAACATTAGTTCCGCATGGTCCGTAATAATTCCGGCCACGCTTTTCCTGATCAAATTATCAATCCGCGTTTTTTCATTGACTGTCCAGACGATAAGGGGAAGGTTTATTTTGCGCGCCCGTTGAATTATTCCGAATTTCAAAAGCCTCCAGTTGGGCAATAAATAATCAACTTGCAGGCAATTTGCTCTCCTAATAGGCGCCAGCCTGTAACAACGGGAGCAGATCGGATTATGGAAACCGATTAAAAGACCAGACTTGATTTGGGGATAATCCATTTTGATTTTCATCAGGGAATTATCTAAGAATGAAGTGATGATGAATTCCTCGGGTGCGGTATTCTGAAGGAGAAACTCCGCTACTTCATCTTCGTACCCATCTTCCTTCATCTCCACGTCTAATCGGATTCTGCCTTTGGTCAAGTCCAAAACTTCCCTGAGCGTCGGCACCTCAAAGCCTTTCACGCCTGCGTTTCGATTGATTTCATTTAGAGTCAGTTGATTAATCGGCTGACCATCAATGGTGGCATCGTGATGGACGATAAGCTGGCCCTCACGGCTTTTTCTCACATCGAATTCAATCATATCTGCCCCCAACTGAATTGCCTTTTCGAAAGATCCGATAGTATTTTCAAACCGATTTGGAGCCGCTACGCCCCGATGGGCGATTATGAGTGGTCTGGGCATATTGTGAAGGTAACTGATTAATCCTGGCTTAGTTTCGCCCTGATATACTGACGTAGTCGTGAAAAGGGCGAGCGCCGGGGTTTAAGTTTCGCGATTATCTCTGGAAGGGCCTTTTCTGCGGCCCTTAGGCCTAAATCGATGCAATCGTCAAGTTTCTTAAATGCGGCCCAGTGAATGTCCCCCACTTCAGGGCAGATGACAATATCCGCCTGGTCCAAAAGAGTTCTCCCCAATTTTACGGAGGCGATTAAGTCCACGCGCAAAATCACTTCAAGACCGTTGGCAAATTTTTCTTCCCTTTTTAGTGTTGCCGGCAAGAAGACCGCAATTACCAGATCGGCTCCCATCTGCCGACAGGCTTCGATCGGGGTGTTGGCAGTGGGGCCGCCATCAGAATAAAGACGGCCATTTCTTGCCAATGGGGGGAAGATGCCTTCAATGGCCGATGAGGCGTAAACCGCATCGATTAGAGATCCTTCAGCGAAAGCCTCATCGGTCCCTTCAGTAAGATTGGTGGCGACCGCGGCGAATGGAATCCTTAAATCCTCGATGTTGCAATCGGGCAACAGCTTTTCCAGAGGCCGTCTTAATGCCTCAGCATTCTCCAACCCCGCTCTTCGTAAGGCGGCAAGAGCCATATATTTCTTCCTGACGAAATAGGACATTTCCATAAGGAAGCTGCCTTTGAATTCGTCTTCTTCTTTGGATAAGAAATTTAGCCAACCGCTGCCAATGCCGTGCTGAGTATAGTAGTCTTTAATCTTTTTTTCAACATGTGCCGCATGGGGATCGAATGCGTACATGGCCCCAATAACGGACCCCATAGAGGTGCCGCAGATGATGTCGATGGGGATATTTTGGGCTTCAAGCGTCTTTAGAACCCCGATATGAGCAATTCCGCGTGCGCCGCCCCCGCCCAGCGCAATTCCAATTTTCACTTGGCAGTCCCTCGCATCCTGGAATGTTGTGCGCCGATGCTGGCATTCGGGAATCGGAACTTAATCCTCCGGCGATAATTCAGCATCATTTATTATATAACGCGACCTGATTTGTAAGTCAACATCATAAAAAAGCCCGGTCTGGTACCGGGCTGGATCTGTTCGGGAATTCGATTATAATGACGGTGTTATGATTATTGTCCCCACCAGCAATCGCGGAATACTTTGGCCGTCGGCTTTAAGATGGGGGGCTTTTGACAGTGAGTACAGATCGAGCTGGTTCTGCCGCCAACATTAATTTTCTCAATCGTGTTGCCGCAACGGGGACAATCTTGACCCGCTTTGCCATATATGCGATGCTTCAATTGAAAATGACCCGAACCACCATCCTCGTGCCTGAAGGAATTGATTGTAGAACCACCGGCTTTGATGGCGGCATTCAAGATTCTGCGAATGGTTCCGTGAAGCTTATTAACAGTTTCTGAGTCCAATTCGTGGCTCAATTCCCTTGGATGGATGCCGGCGTCGAAGAGGGCTTCATCGACATAGATATTGCCCAAACCAGCAATAATCGTTTGGTCCAATAATAATGGCTTGATCATTCTCTTATGATTGCTTAGGATTTGGGAAAAACGCTTGGAGGTGATTATTAGGGGGTCAACGCCTATTGCGGATAGTTTATTCTCGGCCTGCCCAAAGCCATTCAAGCTGAAGAGGATTTTGCCAAAACGACGGGCGTCATTGAATATCAATCTTCGGCAATTCTCTTTGAAATCAAAAACAACGTGAGAATGTTTGGGGAGTTTTTCATCAGTCGGTTTAACCAGGAGTTTTCCGGTCATCCCAAGATGAGTAATGATTGTGCCGCCTTCCATAAATTCCGCAACCACATATTTCCCTTTACGCGAGATGGCCTTGATTGTCCTACCCTCAAATTCATGAATTATGCGGGGGTGGGGATCTCGTATCACTGAAGCGGAGTTAATTCCAATTCTTGAAATTGTCAGCCCCTTTATGTTCTTGGCAAGCCCCCGGACGATTACTTCGACTTCCGGCAATTCTGGCATTGTAAACCTCAATAATTACTTTCAAAATCAAAAAAATAGCTCTAATTTATTGGGCCCTTAATGTCTCGCAAGTTCAGATATATTTCAAGGGACTGCTTCCTAATTCATAATGGGAAGCCATCGTAGAGCCGATCTGTCTAACCGATAATTCCGAGCCAATCTCGCATCAGAAAGATAATTCTTCCGATCAGCAAAGAAACACGAGCCATTACTGTGAATCCGAAGGTGGCTCCGAATCCAATCATCAGGATCCAAATGCCTACATTGGCGGCACTTCCAAAAACACCTGTGTGCTCTTTGGAAAAGAAGAAATAAATAAGACCGGTAATTACGCCAACCACAATAAACATACTTCCCAGATCCTGCCATGAATGTAAAGTAACTGGGACCATAGTGGCTTGCAACTGGCGAATAATACTATTTTGTAGAACCAACGGTACTACTGCTCCAGTTCCAATTCCCCAGATCATGGCTATGGGGTATCGAGCAATATACGCCCATTTTCTGGAGAATCTTGCAAATAACAATATACCCATAAAGGCTGGAAAAACCAAGAGAAAAATTCCGATTTTTCCAGGCACTAAAGGCCATTCCCCTGCAAATAGAGGGTTCAAGAATGTGGGAATCAAGGTCTGCCTGATGAGGATTACCAGCCAATAACCGGCGGAGATTCCAACCGAGAGGTGTTCGGCAAATTTATAAAAATGGTTATCTTTATATAGGAAGGAAAATATGCAAAACGTCAAAAACGCCGCAAGCCAGATTCCAGGATCGAGACTCATTCAAGACCCTTCCTTTTCTTGCGGGTCATAAGATATCCGACGTTGCCAATCACAATGAATAAAACGATGACAAGGTGCACGAATGATTGGATGTTCATTCCCATAGTGGCAAGGTCTCCTTGCCCGATGAGTTTTTCGTATTCCGCTGCTCCTTTGAGCCCCCCGATTATCCCGACTATCTGCCCGGAGTTGAGATAGCTATAATAGTCCGCCGCCATTACAGCGGTAACTCCGATTGCCAGCGGGAAACCGTAACGTTCATGCCCGTAAATTATCCAATAATCGACACCGGAGGTAGCATTGATGGTTAAGACCAATTTCGTGTCCTTGTAGTTTTTTACATTTTTCATCATTGGCAATGAATCCAGAGGAGTGCCATAGTAATCCTCTGGGAATGACTGCCTGAAATCCTGGCCCATCGACATAATCACGACCGCTGGATAGGGGCGGTATCCCAAGAAGATATAATCCTTGCCATACACCTTGCCTTCTTCCTTCGCAATCTGTCTCAACTCCTGTTCGACAAGAGTCACACCGGTGACGAAGAATCCGCATCCTATGACTCTGATATTTTTCCTGAAGCAATGGCGCAGGACCGCAAATAGCATTGGTTCAAGTTCAGCCATAGTATCCGGGGCATATTCGCAGGGCAAAACAATAATGGATCCTTCCGGCAATTCATCAATCCTATCATAGACATTTTTCACTTCCTGGGTCACATCGACGGGCATGTCAACCCGGAATAGCAGAGGGAGGATTACGGATAGACCGATTACCAGGAAAATAATCCGACGATCGAATTTCGTTATGCGTTCGAAAAAATACATATCAATCGGAACCCATATAGGATCGTTCTATGCCCAGCATCACTTTCAAACCTGTGGCGGCTGCGCCCAGGCCTACGCCCATAAGGATGGCGCGCTTGGCGGCGACATTGGGATAGTTGAGAAGGATATCTGAAAGCTTTGGGAAAATGCCGAAGGAGATTATGGAACCGATGGGAACGCGCCCCATCATCACAATGATTGCCGCCAGGAGTAATATGGTTGCGATAATTGTTCTGGCCCGGAAGGCGCGGTAGGCCGCTGAAGCTATAAAGAAAGCCAGGAGGGCAAACATTGTCGCTGATATGGGAGCTAATATATAATTATAAAGCCAATTGAATGCAGGGCTTTCTTCAGTTCCAATCACGCCGACCAATGTTATTCCTACCAATGAGACCAGCGTTACGATAGAATATCCCCAATTGGTTTTCTTATACTGGATTTTATCCCAATGAAGCATCACCAGGCTTAATATTCCAAGAATCATGGCGAAAAAGCCGATGATCTGAAGCCAGATATTAGTGACCTCATAGACTATCTCGAAGCTTCTATGGGGAATGAAATATTGCAGGGTCAGGACGAAGCCCAATATGAAGGTTATGGCGATAGGCAACTGTCTTTTCATTTTTACATCACATTGACATCAAGTATTCTAATGAAAAAATCAATCCCGAAAACGGAAGCGGAGATTATCCCCACTATTAATAGAATCACGAGTGCGGCCTTTCCCCAATCCTGGGCTTTCAGCGTTCCCAGTTGCATCGGATCACGCGATAGATAGGCTGAGGCGGCATAAAGCTCTTCACCTATGAGGACATAATCGCAAGCCGCCACAAAAAATGGGATCTGGATTGGTTCATCGGTGCCGGCAATCTGAATCGCGCCCGCTTCGAATCCGGTCTCGGCCAGCATCAGCGATTCAGCATAGAATTTGCCCATAAAGAAATTGGTGGCAGGCTTATCTCGAAGCATGATGCCATTCACGGCGGCGGTAAAGGGGAATTGCTCTTGAGTCAGGAAAAAGATTTCCTTTTCGTTGTATAAGTCAGGTCTGCCGGCATCCAGATAAGCGGATTTGACTACTTCCTGCGCCACAATCATCGATTCCGGATAATAGCAAGGCACTATAACCCTGGTCCGGTATTCCGCGGTCCGTTTGGCAACGCGCCCCATTATGGTAAAAGCGGCAATTGTGGCCACTTCAGAGGCGCTTCCCAATCCCGGAACGTATAAAATCGGTTTGCCCATCTCAGTGGCGCGGCCAATGGCATCATCGATGGCGTTGATACCCGCTATGGGCCGGATATAGAACTCGCGCCCACGACGCGCAAAAATTAATACGATAATGACTGTGACACAGAAAAGAACCGTTACCACAAAAGTGGCCATCTTGCCAGAATGAAACCATTGCCCGCTCGCTTGGACTGGCCCACCGAGAGTCGAGAGCACATCTGTGCCCTCAACTCTTAGCTTATAGTAATAGTCTTTTCCATTAAGTAAATTGCCGGTATCCACAAAGGAAGTTTCGCCTATCAACTGAAAGCCGATTGAATCATAAGCTCTATCTGCCTTGTCGGACCTCAATATCACATAACCCATCGGAACGAATGAAGGATCATACGACCCCACCTTCCACGTTATTGTGATGCTGTTCCCGTGGTCATTGGGAGTATCAATCAGATTGGAAATTGAGGGGACAGTGATTATTCCGCTTGAAGGGCTGGAATTATTTTCCTGAGCAAAACATTTCACATGAGCAAGGGGAATCAGGTATAAAGCAACCAGGAAAAGGATTGCGGAGCGGTTGAAAAATCTATGGATGCAGGAACTCATTGTGAGCAATATAATTATCAATTTGGGCAACGTCAAATAAAATAATGGAGGAATGTTTATTTTTTTAAGTAGCGGAGATGAATCAATCTTAATCTATACGGTTCGAACTCGATTCCAGTCCATCTTGATAAATAATACCTGTAATTTGCATCAATTAATCCATATCGATTTTCAGATACATTTTCATAATTGAACTGCTGGCATAGCGATAGAATGAGCTTCTGTAGTTGGGAAGCTACCTGCATTTGATCGGGACTCTTAATCAGAAACCAGATGGATGCCGGATAGGGGCCATCGCCATATCTAATTGTAAATAGCCCAAGGTCCAAATAGGTATGGCTCCCGCCCAGATAATACGATGGATTGTGGATGTTTGAGACAACTATCTCAGGTTCCAGGGTCTCCTTAATGAAATCTCTGCGAACTTCCCGGAGGGGAGCGATATAGCTAAGATTGTGAAATCCTCTGCCCTGAAAGTAATTTGCGCCTGCATAGATGTGGAATGCGATTAGTATGATAGAGGCAGTCAACATTATTGTTCTCCGAAATCGGCTTAGGCCAATGCTCAATAGCGGAGGCACAAATAGGAGTGCATAGAGCAGCCTTGATGGGAAAAATGCGAATGATAATCGCTTGAAAACGAACAAAGATGTAATCACCATCAATATCAGAGGAATCGTAATTCCAACCAGGCATATTAGAACATCCTTGTTCACCTTTATCGATTTGACGATTCCGATTCCGGCGAGTGCAAGTGTCAGAACTGCGGGGATTACCAGAGCATACTTCCAGGGATAAATAGTCTCTGATAATAGATATGAGTAAAGTGGGTAAAATAACCTTACTGCCAAATCCGGGAGCATTCCGGCGCCAAGGTGAAATTCGGGCGAAGTGGAACCGGTGGTCAATTGGTTAACAAATGGAACTAGCCAGGGGATGTAAGCGGCAATAATTAGGGCGAGAATCGAGAACCATTTTATCGGGCGCAATTCTCTTTTGCGGGAAATAAAGAAATAAATAACCGATTGCGCCGCAAAAACAAACCATCCGGTATTGGCGGTATAAATGAGTCCTATGCCTGCCAAACTGTAGGGTAGGATATATTTAATTCGCGGTGATTGGAGCATTTTGAAAAAGAAATAGAATGAAATTGTTGAAAATAGATAGAGAAGCGAATAGTATCTTCCCATTCGGCAATAAAGCAACAGTACCGGATGGATGGAAATGAGAATTGAGGCAAGTTGGAATTGCGGCTTGTCAAGGAGGAATCGATAGAAAATGATAGAAGACAGGATTCCCAACAATCCCAACAGCGCCGAAAAGCTTCGCAATCCCGTTTCAGTATAGCCAAATATGTTGCACCAGTATTTCGCCAGAAGGAAGTATAGAGGAGGATGATAGTCAAGACCGACGGTCCTGATTATTTCGGTCAAGGGGGATCTGATTAATTCCAACGTATAGAGTTCATCACCCCAGAAACAAAGTTTGTCGAGATTGAAGAATAATATGAATGCCGAGATGGGCAGTAGAAGGAGATAAGGCCGGGTCCAGACCCGGCCTATGATGCTTCGCAGATTGTCTCCCATGATTGAATTATTTTATGCTCCGAATAGCGCCAGAATATAATCCTTCAGAAATAATACGCGGTCGATGAACAATGAGATTCGTCCCATTACTGTCAACCCAAATCCGGCACCGAAACCGATCATCAGCGTATAGATACCTACCCGGGATACTTTTCCAAATAATCCCGAGTGCTCTTTCGAAAAGAAGAAGTAGGCCAGCGAGCAAATCAGCCCGATGGTTACCAGCACCGAATTAATGCCAGCCATATCGAAGGCGATAGGGACCATCGAAGCCTCCAATTGTTTGTAGATGCTGGCATACATTGAAATCGGCAAGGCGACGCCGGCGCTGATACCAATATAGAATGCCAGCGAAATCCTCGATAGCCAGGACCATTTTCGCGAAAAGCGGGTCCACATCATCAAGCCCAGGATGCTGGGAATTATATACCACCACTCGTTTTGCTGGAAGATCGGGACGATCACTTTGTCAGTGAAGCTGGTATGATACAAAAGCATTGTCCAGTAGCCGGCGGAGACACCCGCTACCAGCCGTTCCGCGAATTTATAGAAGGGATTATCCCGGTAGAGGAAAGAGAAGATGGCCAAAGTCAAAATCGCGGCAAGGCCGTTCCATAAAAGTTCAGAAGTTCCCATATACGCTCCTCCTTCCTAACCCAATTTCGCTTTCTTCCTGGAGAGGAAGAAACCGATGTTGCTGATTATGATGAACATCAAAATTATGATATGGCTGGTGGTTTGATAAGCCATCGACTTGATACCGGTCGTCTTATAGTCGGCCAGGGTCTCATATTCGGCGGCGCCTTTCATCCCGGGCATCAAACCGAATATCTGTCCCGATTGTAAGTAGGGATAATAGTCAGCGGCCATCACGCCCGTAACTCCCAACGCCAAGGGAACCCCATAACGGCCATTGCCAAAGCCGATCCACATATCGGCGATATTACCGGCGCAGACATCGATTACTCCTTTGCAATCCGTGTAATTTCTGATTCCCCGCATCACCGGTATCGAATCCAGAGGGACCTTGTAATAATCGTTGGGGAAGGTTAGTTTGAAGTTCACACCCATATTCAGGATAGTAATGCCCGGGTAGGGTTTGTATCCGAGGAAGCAATAGTCAATATGGTTTTTCTTGTCATACTTGGTAGAAATCTCGTTGATAAGCTGCTCTGCCATTCCAGGTCCATTTTGAGATAGGGCCGTGATAATAAGCTTAACATCCTTTTTGAAGCACTGGGCCATAATCGCCTTGGACATCGGATGAAGCTCCGCCATTGTTGAAGGATCATAATCGATACCCAAAAACAGGTAGTCGCCCGGTTTAAGTTCTTCCACGAACTTATAGACACTCCTAACTTCCGGGGTTATAGCGACTGGGACCGTAAAGGGAAATATCGCCGGTACAAGAACTGCGAAACCGACAATCAGGTAAATCCATCTTCGGTCGATATTCATCATCTTTTCATAAATAGTCATTTTTATTTCTCCGTACTCCTTCCTAATCGCGGCCCAGGTAAGAGCGTTCGATACCGAGGATGATTTTCATACTCATGGCAATAGCCCCGAGACCAACTCCCATAATGATTGCCCGTTTGGCGGCCAAATTGGGCACGGAGAGGATCCAACCCACCACGGTTTGATTGACCGAGGAGATGGGACCCAAGGGAATCATCCTTAACATTACTATGAATGCTGTCAGCAGGAGCAATGTTGCCAGGGCTGACCGGGCGCGGAAGGCGCGGTAGGCGGCTGAAGCGATATAGAAAGCCAGAAGGGAAAATATGGTCGCCTGGATAGGGATAAGAACGTATTGAAATATTTTCATAAAGAATGACCCGGTTTGCAGGCTCTCGGACTTCAATCCGGCGATGATCATAACTGCCATAGCCACCAGAGTCACGATGGAATATACTCTCTCGTCCGGATCACGCCTGGCTTTCTCCACAGTAACGCGAACCAATGACCATATCCCCAGCATTATGGCGTAAATCCCGACACAGATTACCCAGTCGTTGGCGTATTCATAAACGAACTCCGACTGTTGGCTGGGTATAAAATGCTGGATTACCATAATCATCCCGGCAACAAACACTATCGCTAAAGGAAGAGTTCTTTTCATATTTGTTACTCCTTATGTTATATTCGTTTTGACCAGGTCTGCGATAAATGTCCATCCGAGCGTTAGCGTAATCAATCCTAATACCATCAGGGCTATTAGTATGGCTTTCGCATAATCCTGAGCTTTGAGAGGCCCAAGCAGAAGCGGCTCTTTGGAAAGATATGCCGAGGCCGCATATAGCTCTTCTCCGATAAGGGTGAAATCGGTTGCGGCGATGAAGAATGGCAATTGGCTTGGTTGGTCGGTTCCAGATATCTGAATTGCACCAGTGATCGCACCGGTTTCCGCTAATAGCAATGCTTCGGCGTGGAATAAACCCATATAAAAATTTGTCGCAGTTTTTTCGCGAATCATCAGACCATTTACCGCGGCGACGTAAGGGAATTGCATCGCTGTGACATAAGGAATGTTCTTTTCGTCATACAGGTCGGGTCTGCCAGCCTCAAGGTAGGCATTGCGAACCGTCTCTTGAGCCACCGACATCATCACTGGGTCATTGACCGGCACAATAACTGGTATCTGATATTCAGCGGTTTTTCGGGCAACACGTCCCAGAATGGTATATCCTGCGATTGTGGCGATATCAGAGGCGGTTCCGGTCCCCAGGACAAATAATATTGGCCGTCCCATCTCCGTGGCGCGGCCTATGGCATTGTCAATGGCCTCGATTCCACCCAGGGGGCGGATGTAAAGCTTTTTCCCTTGCCTGGCAGATTTAATAAAATACAACACCAGGGCGAAATAAATTATGACGGCAATCATATATGAGGTTTTGCCCGTATGGAACCAATTGTTGGCCGGTATTCCCGGTGCCGGCGGAGTGAATTCGGATTCAAGGCTCGCAACGGTCAGAGTCTTCGCTTTGAAATAGTATGTTGCCCCGGTAGCCAGGAAGGCCGGATTGGGTTGGCCTTGAATGGTCTCCGTGTCGGACCCATCTTCGTATTCATAAATTCCGGCGGCCACCGTACCCACTTTCGTATAGGCTCCATCCTGTTGCTCGGAACGATAGATATCATAGCCGATGACACCATTGTCGGTCTTGCCTTCATCAGGTGAAGGATTCCACTTTATGAGAACTGCATGACCGGTGTCATTAGGTCTGTCCACTACTGCCAATTTGGCGGGTGGCGCCGGCTTCACAAGGATTTGCGTATTGACCGGCGGGCGCGATACCAAAAAATAAAACCGCCAATAGGACAATTTTGGCTATCGGCGGTATCATTTTAATGTCTTTCATAAGTACCTCATGGTCTATGCATTAATTTTGATTATTCTCATCCATATTTGGAATAGTCCGGGCCGAATCAAATTCCCCGCCCTTAGAAACCAGAATTAACCATAATGGCGCTGTCTCCGGGACAATCATAAGCATGGGGTTGAAGTAGTGAATTAGGGAGAATAACTATATCAGTATCCCCTCCGGCCTCCGGCAGGCCACAATTTACTGGCTCACTCCCGATAAAAAATATGTTTAATCCGATTACTATCGCAAGAAAAATAAGGCGGCTGTATCTGGGGGTACTGGCTTTCAGTTTCCTTCCATCCTTCTTGGCGAGTAGGTGATATAGGCATCAAGTAGTTTAATCTCGGCCTCTTTGACCGAGACATCATGAAGCAGAAGCTTCCTTATGGAGATTACCCCGATTAGCTTTCCATCTTCAACGACGGGCATATGGCGGCAATGAAGTTTTTTCATTTTTTCGAGGGCGTCCTGGATATTTTCATTTGCTTCTGCCACAATGATCTTGCTGGTCATAACGTCCTTGATCTTGACTTTTGACGGATCCATATCCTTGTCAACGACCCTATTCATCAGGTCGCGTTCTGAGAACATTCCCGTTAACCTATCCCCCTCAAAAACACAGACTGCGCCGATATCCGCTTTTGCCATCAGAGCCACAGTTTCTCTTACCGTTTTATTAGCAGAAGTGAAATAGAGTATCTGGCCCGCAACTAATTCTTTTAGCTTATTCATAAAATCAATTCTCCATATATAATCGGACTAATACTAAAATGAGCGTCATTTCACCAGACCCAGCCAGGTCGAG
>Ga0210044_10002061_pt1 | contig 30345 bp, 32 predicted proteins | sample CryGey13umfilter_2_FD_183959 | JGI IMG/M metagenome (GOLD analysis project Ga0210044, IMG submission 183959) | Groundwater microbial communities from aquifer in Utah, USA - Crystal Geyser 4/9/14 3 um filter (SPAdes) (version 2) | ecosystem: Environmental > Aquatic > Deep subsurface >... | reverse complement strand
GGAAATATAGTAGGTCATGCTTCAACTTACAGGCTTTATTTAAGAAGGGCTAAGCAAGGAAGTCGTGTTGCTAAGCTTATTGATAGTCCAAATTTGCCAGATGGAGAAGCAATTTATTTTGTAACGAATCAAGGGATTAAAGATAAGGAGTAAAATGAAAATTAATCAAGAATTTTTTATTTATCCCGTTGGAACTTTTTATGATCCTAATTTTGAGAGTTATCCAGATCCTGAAAGTAAATATGATCTAATTTTATATGTAAATTCTAATTTAGAAGAGAAAAGATCAATCTCTTCTTTGGAAGGATATTTTATTTCTAATAAAAATCTTTCTAAATTAGCTTCTAGTTTGGCAGAAGGAAATATTCCAATAAGAAAAGAAAATATTGATTTTTTTGAAAGTAAGTATGAAGGAAAATTTTATCTTAATAAAAAGTAAAGAGAATCAATTTTAACACAAACAAATCAGATCATGAACCGTCTTATATGAATGGAGTTCTTTTTGATTAAACCATAATGGGACTTCAATTTCTGCATCTTCCTTGTTTCCAGAAGCATGAATAAGATTTCTTACTAAAATATCTTTAGAATTTGCGTAATTTTTTGAAATGTGGGCAAAATCTCCTCTAATTGTTCCTGGGAGGGATTCATTTGGATAAGTCCCCCCAGTAATCTTTCGAGTAACATTTATTGCATCAACTCCTTCGAGAACAAATGCAATTACTGGGCCTTCTTTAAGATATTTTACCAATTCATTTCTGACACTTTTTCCGTATTTTTTAAAAACTTCTTTATATCTTACATCTAAATCATCACGATAATGTTTTCTTGCAAATTCTTCATCTGTCCAAATCATTTTCATTCCAATTATCTTTAAACCGGCATCTTCAAAACGAGAAATTATTTTTCCAACTAAATTTCTCATTACTCCATCCGGTTTAATCAAAACTAAAGTTCTTTCCATAAAGTTTTGAAACAGAATTTATTTAAAAAGATTTGGTTTATTTTTTACATGGATGAACCTCTTTATGTAAAGTTAGTAAAAGAAACAGAAATCTTCAAAAATTGTACTAATCTTGTGGTAGGAAAAGGAAATCTTAATGCAAAAATTTTATTTGTTGGGGAAGCTCCAGGAAGAAATGAGGATATTCAAGGATTACCATTTGTAGGAAAAGCAGGAAAGAATCTTGATGAACTTTTAAATAAAGTTGGGTTGAGTTTAAATGATGTTTATATTGCAAATATTCTGAAATGTAGGCCTCCAGAAAATAGAAATCCCCTTCCAGAAGAAATTAAAGCACATACTCCTTGGTTATTAGAACAAATAAAACAAATCAAACCAAAAGTAGTTTGTTCTTTAGGAAATTATGCCACGAAATTTTTTTTAAGTGGGGGAAATGTCGAGTTCATGGATAAACAACCAGGAATCACTTCTGTTCATGGAAAAGTTAGATTTATTAAAATTGAAGGAGTGGAAATTAAATTGATTCCTTTATTTCATCCAGCAGCAATTATATACAAAAAGGCAATTCTTCCTTTGTGGGAAAAAGATATGGAAATTGTCAAAAAAGAAGTTGATGAAATTGATTCTCAAAAAACTTTGTTTTAATCTAAAGAAATTTTAAAAATCCCTTCAATTTTTTTTATTCTCTCTATAGCTTCTTTTAATTCATTTATGGTTTTTATTGATAAAATAAAATAACATTCGGCATGCTCGTTTCCTGTTAGTTTTGCATTTGCTTCTATGGTCTTAAAGCCTTTTCTTGATAAAGTGTTTAAAATATCTGCTAAAATTCCTGGACGGTCTTTTCCCTCGACAATTATTTTAACTGGTTTTTCAAAAGTTTCTTTCCATTCCGCTTCAAGTTGATGTTTTTTTGCTTCTTTTATTCTCTCACAACCTTTTTTGTGAATTAGTGCTCTTTTGTGGGACTTTAAAATTCCAATTAAATCTTCTGGGGGCAAAGGATTACAACATTTTGCAAAGGTTAAAAGATGATTTTTAAATTCATTCATAATTGCAGGAATTTCAATTTTTCTTTCTTTTGATGTTTCAATTGAAATTGATCTTGGAACTGGAATTTGCTCAAACTTTTTTACTTCCCTAGAAATAATCTTCTTAGCATAACTCGTTTTTACAAATTTCATCCAATCTCTTCTAGGTCTTTGAAATTTATTTGTGATAATCTCAATTGTTTGATTATTCTTTAAAATTGTCTTTAAAGGAACAAATTTTCCATCGACGATCCCACCAATTGCGTGATTTCCAATTTCTGCATGAATTTTGTAAGCAAAATCTAAAACGGTTGAATCTTTTTCTAATTCTAAAGCTTTCCCTTTAGGAGTATAGCAATAAATTTTATCTTGGAAGAGATTAATTTTTAGATTATCTATTAAAGAATTTTTGTTTCCTTTTAATTTTAAAAGTTCTTTGAACCATGCAGTTTTTTTCTCAAAATTTTTATCTCCTTTTAATTTTTTGTAGGTCCAATGGGCGGCATTCCCCTCTTCCGCAAATTCATCCATTTCCACAGTCCTAATTTGGATTTCAAGCAATTTTTTTTCAAATAGAACACAAATGTGTATTGATTGATATCCATTTTCTTTTGGATGTGCTATATAATCTTTTAAGGTTTCTTCAAGAATTTTATATTTTTTTGAGATTTTTTCAAGTACAAGATAGCAATCTTCTATACCCTTCACGATGATTCTAATAGCAAATTGATCCTTTTGCTTATTTAGTGGGACCTTCCTTTTTACTATTTTTTCATACATACTCCAAATTTGTTTTTCTCTTCCTTTTATTTTAAAATCTTTAATTTCATCACTCAATTCTGATTTTACATCTTCAATAATTTTTTTTACAAATTTTTCCCGTTCTTCTTGGGACATTTTTAAAAAATTTGATATCTCTAAATATTTTTTTGGATTTAAAATTTTAAATGATTCTTCTAAGAGGTCTTTTTTGAGCTCTTCTAATCCAAGGCGATTTGCAAGAGTGGCATAAATTTCTTCAACTTCCTTAGCAATTTCTTTGCTTTTACTATTCTTTAAATCAATTAATTTAAAGGTTAATTCAATAATAATCCCTTCAATCTTTTCTATAGAAGAGATAATTACTTGTCTTGCAATTTCACTTTTTTCAGCTCGAGATTTATTAACTATCTCTTTTAGTCTTTTTTGTTCATTTAAAATTAAGAAAACTTCTTCTCCAAAAAGTTTCTCTATCTCTTTAAGAATTTCTTTTTTAGGATTTTGTAATAATCCTGCACATATTTCCTCTTGGGGGAAATTCTTTTTTATAAGATAACTCCCAATTTTCAAGTTTAACTCTTCATCATAAAATTCTTTTTTATCTTCTAAAAATTTTATAACTTTCTCTAAAACTTTTTTCCTTTCTCCTTCTAATTCATTTATCAAAAAGAGAATCTTTTCTTTAGGAGTTTTCATAAATTTTTTTAATCTTGAAATTTAATAAATTTATAATGAGCTTCAGAAGTTTTTTCTTTGCAAGTTTCACAAACTTCCTTAAGGGTATACTTTTTGCATTCTTTGCATTTTTTAAGCTTCATAGAAACGATTTATTCAAGACCTATTAAATATTCTTTTAACCTTGTTGGAAGGCTTATTCCCAATTTCTTTTCAACTTTTGATGGTTTAATCCAAACAAGTTCTTGAACATTTTTTCCAGGTTTTTCTTTTCCTTCAGTGGCTTCACATAAAAAATGAATCTTCAATTTCTCTTTATTTCTTAACATATTTTCTGCATAAACTGCTCCCAAATTATGTACCTTGTAACCTGTTTTTTCTTTTGTTATTTTTTTTAAGGTTTTGTCTAGCTCTTCATCATATTCCAAATCTCCCTCCAAAAAAGAATATTTTTCATCTCCAAAGTTTTTTCCTACAAGGAGCATTCTCTTTTTAGGATCGAAAAGTATTCCCACAACTTTAACGTGAAATTTTTGGTCTTCCATATTTTTTTTAGAAATTTTAGGTATTTAAGGGTTTAGTTTCTTTTTGGAGTGATATTTTAGAGACTTGAAAATTCAAAGTCTTCCTTCTTTTGAGCTTTCTCTATTTTTTCAACGAATTCTTTAATTTTTTGGTCAGTTTTTTTCAAATTTTCTCCTTTTGAGGTTAGAGTATATCTTCCTGCAGCAATATATTTCACTTCGACTTCTTTCTCTCCAGATAGGGTTTTTTTAATAAGGCTGATTCCTTCAGGACTTGTGGAAGTAAATTTAATTTCCTTTTTTATTGAAAAATTTTTTTCTTTTTGTTTATTTAAAATTTCTATGACTTTCTTTGTTTCTTCCTTTCCTATAAGGTTTTCAAGTTCTTTTTGATTATCCTTTGAAGAATTCAAAAATTCATGTATGGAATTTTTTTCCTTTATTCTTTTAATAATCTCTGGAGTTTTTTCCTTTAAAACAGATTTTAAAATGCTCACGTAACTTTTTTCCAACTTACTTCTTTCGAATGCCTCCTTCTGTTCTTTTTCCTTAACCCTTCTTAAAGAAAGTTCTACGTGATCCCCCATAAAACGCAAGACCTTACAGATAATTGTTTTTTTTGGAACGACATAATCTCTTAAATTTCTTATTCTTCCTGCTGCAATTTCACTTAGAATTATTGTTCCAGGAATATTTGTACCTTCTATTTCTACAAAAACTGTTGTTCCTACAATCTTATCTACGGTACAAATTAAAATGTCTCCAGATTCAATTTCCATGAAAGAAGTAGAAAGCCCTCTATTTTAAAGGTTTTGATGATTTTCAATTTTGATGACCTCAATTTCGAGCTCTCTTTTTATTCTTTCAATAAATTCTTCTTCATCCTTGATGTCTACAAGACAACCTGCTGCAGAATGATGGCCTCCAACTTCTCCATTGAATGATTCCATAACTGTAGAAAGAAGTTCTTTTAAGTTTCTTCCATTTCTTCCAACATTTCTTCCAGAAACTTTTATCTTTTCTTTTCCATCATAACCCATCCCTATTATTACAGTTCCTTCTTCATAAGTTGTAGAATTAGCAAGGATACTAGAAATTGTTCCAATCATAGTATCTTTTATTTTATCTTTGGCATTTAGAATAATATACCCTTTTCCATTTATTTTCTTTTGTTCTTGAGCAAATTTTATTCCTGAGATTAGCTGTTGTTTATACTTTGTATGAATTGATTCAGCTTTCTTTTTGTATTCTAAATTTTCTAAGCAAAATCCAATTGCAATTTCTGGTCGTCCTTCTCTTGAACAAGCATTTATTTTTGCAGATATTTCTCTTGCATCTTCAAGTTTTCCAAAAAGTTTTATTAGAAAGAGGTCTCCAATAAGATCTTGGTGTTTTTTTTCTGGGTTTCTAAGAACTATTGAAGTTACAAGTCTTTCCATTTCTTCTTCTGTTAAATCAATTAAATTTTTGTATTTTCCTTCTTCTTGATTTAAATTTGCTTCTCTTAGCAATTCAGAAACCCCTTTAGGATTGCCAGTCACTCCAGAAATAAAAGGATTCGAAGAAAATTCGAGAACTCTGTTTAATGGTCTTGTTGAGGGATAAATAAGTAAACCCCTTTTCCTTTGAATTTCTCCGTCTTCTAAAATTCCATTGTTTAATTCATCAATCTCTTTTTCAAGCATATCCCCAATCATTCCCAAGATGGCAATTTTTGCAAATTCTTTATTTCTTTCATCAATCTTTTTACAAAATAAGTAAGTTAATCCAGAAGAAGAAATTTTTTGTTTCGAAGTAAGTTCTGGGTTTAAAATTTCTACGTTTTTTGGAATTTTTTCTACATCTATCTCGTGATGGTCTATAATGTAAACCTTTTTCAAATCTCTGTCTTGAATATCTTTTAAACTTCCAGAAGCAAGATCTAAAAAGAAGATTATTTTATTTTTATCTAAAGAATTAATTATCTCCTTAGTTAGTCCTTTTAAGATTCTTAAAGAGAATTTCTGATCCAATCTTTTTAGAGCTTGAATCATTATTGCTGCGGAGGTAATTCCATCTGTGTCAAAATGGCTTATGACTTCAATATTTTCCCCTTTAGAAGTTTCTAAAAAAGAATTTACAATTTCTTCTAATTTTTTTTCTAATTCACCATCTTTCATTTTAAATCAAAACCAAAAAAAGGAACAAGACTATTTAATTTCTATTCCAAAATATTTTTTCAACTTTCTTAATTGCGAGAAAATTCGATCTTTTTCTCTTTTTGCTCTTTTATCTTGTTTGTGTTTTTTTGAGTGTGTTTTAACTTTCTCTAGTTTGGCTTCTACATTTTTTAAATCAGGATTTTTGTACAATTCCCCTAATATTTTTGAGATCTTTCCAGTATATTCTTTAGGATGAATCCCTTCATCTCGCAACTTTTGACCAATCTTTTCAGAAGTAAGACCTTCTTTTCCAAATTCTCTAACTTTTTCTTCAAACTCCTTTTGTGTTAATTTCTTTTTTTCTTTCATTTTCTTTACTTTTGATTTTGATTCTTCTTTTGTTTCAGTTACCATGTTATTTAGTTGTAAATTTCTTTTTTAAAGCTTGTGATAGGCTTTTCTCTGAATCATGAGAAGGTATTTAAATTATCTTTTTCTAATTTACAAATGGGAAAGGTGATTGGAATTTTAAGTTTAAAGGGGGGTGTTGGAAAAACTTCGAGTGTTGTTTCGTTAGGAGCAGCGTTGGCATCATTCGGGAAAAAGGTTCTTTTAGTTGATGCAAATTTTTCTGCCCCAAATTTAGGAATTCATTTAAATGTAATTAATCCAGATAAAACAATTCATCATGTTCTAAATGGAGATATTCCTGTTGAAGAGGCAATTCACAATCTTGAGAGTTTTGATATAATTCCAGCTTCGGTATATCCAAAAAAAGAATTTGATCCTTTAAAACTTAAAGATAAAATAAGACCATTAAGAAACAAATATGACTTTATTTTAATTGATTCTTCTCCTTCTTTAAATAATGAAACACTTGCAACTATTTTGTCCTCAGATGAACTATTTGTTGTTTCGACTCCTGATTATTCCACCCTTACAATGACCCTTAAGGCAATTGCTCTTGCAAAAAAAAGAGGAACTCCTATTTCTGGATTGATTTTAAATAAAGTTTACAATAATAAATTTGAGCTTAGTATTGGAGAAATTGAAAGAACAAGTGAGGTTCCAGTTCTTGCTGTAATTCCTCATGATTTAAGTGTTTTAAAATCTCAGTATTATTTTATTCCTTCTACTTTCCTTAAACCTAAATCTGATTTAAGCATCGAGTACAAGAAACTTGCAGCTTGTCTATCTGGAGAGAAGTATAAACCTTTTAGGATTAAAGAAATATTTCAAAACATATCTCCTAAAAGGCAAGAGGTCAATCGTGAGCTTTTCTATATCTCGGCATTCTAATTTATTTAATGTAATTCATATCAATTAATATGGTGTTTCGTTCCCCTTTAGCCATTCTCTTTGGTAGAAGTACCAAAGCTTTTTCTCCGACAACCTCTAAAATGTTTACTTCTAACTTGCTTTTTCTTGAAAGTAAAAATTCCTCTGCAGGAACAATGTATCTCTCAACAAACAAGTTTTTGAAAAAAATCTTTTGCCTAGGGCAATAGACGATTGCTTTTTCCATAACTTAATTTATCTTTTTTATTTTATATTCATTCATCAAAATTTTAAAGTGAAAGTATAGAGTTAGAATTATTTAGTTAAAGAAACAGTTCCCTGTTTCTTAGTTAAAATGACATTTGCATGAAGGAAGGTTGGTTAACAATCCCGAAGCAGAATAAGATAGAATTAGTGTTATAGAAACATTGTGAACAAAAAGGTTTTAAAATGAATTAAGTGTTAAAAATCTATAAAGCCCCTTATTACAGTGGTCAAGTATGCAAGCCTTTGAAGCTTGAGACCCAGGTTCGAATCCTGGAGGGGCTATTGATTCGAACTACGTTCGACACCAAGGGGTGCGAGGACCTTTTCAAGGATCCTGGAGGGGCTATTCAATTCTATAGCAAAAAATTTATTCTGTTTCCCGCAGCAGTTAAATTTGCTTTTATTCTGCTTTGTATTAAATATTTTCCAAAATCTACTAAAGAGCTCATTATTGGAATTCCTTTTATTTCAGAATGAAAATTACCTGCTGAAAAGAAAGTGACAAAGGTGGTTAATTTTCCAAATTTAGTTTCAATTGATTCTTTAAATTTGCTTGTATAAAATAGATCAATCTCTTCTTCTTTTCCTATTTGACTAAATTTATGAGCTGAAGAAAAGGAATATTCTGGTTTTTGTTCATAACTAATTCCAATTAAAGGAATTTTAAAATAATTATTTGGAATTAATAGGGGATTGATAACTTCTTCATAAGGAGTTTCATAAATTCTGGCGTACGCGTGAGACCAAATACCTGTTTTATCATAAATTTCTTTCCTATTTTTTTTTGAGTTATGAAAAATTTCTAAGTCTAAATTTTCTATAGTGTTTGCCCATTCTTCAAAGGAATTCCACATATTTTTGAATAATGTTCTAAACTTATAAGGATTTATGTGCTTTTTATAAATAAAAAATTAATTTCTAATACTTATATCTTCCACGTTTTTCTATTTTTTTGAGTTTTTCGAAAACTTTTTTGGATTCATTTTTGTTTAGAGATTCATATCCTTTTTTAAAAGCCAAGAAAAGATTTTTTGAATTCTCAAAATGTTTTGAATCAAGGGCTTCTTTTAAAAGATGAATATCTACCCCTTTTTGTTCATCTTTTCCGTTTAAAGATCCGAGTCCGAAATCTATGATATAAACCTCATTTCCTTTTAGGATCATATTTGAAGTGGTTAGATCTCCATGAATTATTCCTTCTTTATGAATCTTAGAAGTTTCTTTTCCTATTTTTTTCATTACTTCAATTTGCTTTTTCTTTTCATATGAATTCAATTTTTCAGAAAGTTTATCTCCTTCTATCAAAGGTATTAAAATTATTCCTTCTTTTTTAGATTCATTGGGACAAGGAACATTTGAGATTGATGAAGCTTTTTTTAGAATTTTAGTTTCCGATTTTGTTCTTCTTTTGATTATTTTTTTATCTAATTCTGGAAGTCGATAACTTTTTGGGGTTCTTTCTTTTATTACTTGTTTTCCATCAAAATATATCAAAGCTTCTGCCCCACGATTAAAAATTTTTTTTGCCATTATTTTTTTCTCTTTGTGGGAAAAATTAAAACAAGTCCTAGAATTATTCCAATATCAATTACCAAGCAGTATGTGCAAAGAGCTTTTATTACGAAAATTTGTAGACAAATAAAAAAGAATGCAATAATAGATCCTGTCAAAACTCCAGCAAAAATTAAAATCTTTTTATATCTTTTTGGAGTTCTTAAGTGAGAAATTGTTAATGAGAGCAAAATAAAAAAAGCGATTATTCCGAGATATCCATTGTTAATCCCAAAAGTATTTTTATAAGGGGAATTTTGTACTGCTTCACATCCAGATCTCACTCCGCAAATTTGGCTTGTTGGTAAAAAAGATAAAACTATGGATGTGATTAAACAAATTGTTAAAATAATTACTAAAATTTTGTGTTTCATTATTTTTTAAAGTTTTTTTATTATAAAAGGGTTTTGGGGGAATTGGTTTCACAAAATTAAATTAATCGACTTCTTTCTTTGATTAAAATAAGAAATAAGTAAAGAATTCCTCCAATGAAAGCCCATAAACTAAAGCTTCCCAGATTCAATTCTCCAATGATTTTTTCGGGATATGCAAGGTAACTAAATCCCAAAAGGAAACTGACAAATAACCATAAACTAGAATTTAGCAGGTCTATCTTTAATTCTTTTTTTTCGATCTGCAAACTTGAAAAACCTAAAATAAATAGTGTAATTGATATTAAAAGAATATAATTTCCTATAAAATCTTTTGAGACTAAATTTAAGAAGTTTTTATTTAGCAAAAGCACTAAAATGAATGTTCCTAGGATGAGGAGAAATATTGTGATTTCTTCTTTTTTCATTTTACAGTCTCATTTTTCCGCCATGGCCGAATTTTTTTAAAAGTTTTTGCATCTTTTTTGGATTCATTCCATTAGACATGTCCAAATCTCCAGCATCTTTAATCATTGATTGAAGCAGGCCATATTGTTTCAGAAGAGCACGAACATCAGAAGAGGTTACTCCTGCTCCCTTGGCGATTCTTCCAATCCTCGAAGTTTGTTTTTTTAGTGATTCTGGATTTTCTCTTTCATGTTCTGTCATGGATTTTATAATGTGCTCCCATTTTGAAACCTTTTTCTGTTGAGTTTCTAAAACATTCTCCGGGATTTTTGCATTATTTATTCCAGGAACCATTGACTTTAATTTTTCGAAACCGCCCATAGAATTCATTGATTTAACTTGTTCAATTACGTCGTTTAAAGTTAATTTTCCTTCTTTCAAATTTTCCTCTAATTTTTTTTGATTTTTTTCATCAGAAGCAAGTTTTACCTTTTCAAGAAGCGCATTCAAATCTCCCATTCCAAGAAGTCTAGATAAAAAAGATTCTGGATTGAATGTTTCTAGATCGTTTATTTTTTCACCTGTTGTAATAAAGTAAACTCCAGATTTTGTTTCGGTACAAGCACTAATAGCCCCTCCTCCTTTTGCCGTTGAGTCCATTCTTGAAATTATTACCCCCGTAATTTTCAAGGCTGTAGAAAATTTCTCTGCTTGATTTTTTGCGGCTTGCCCAATATCTCCGGGCATAACAAGAATTGTTTCATCTGGTTTAATTTCTTTAGCTAATTTTTCTATCTCTTGAATTAGCTCTTTATCTAAATCATGTCTTCCGGCAGTATCAACAATGATTAAATCAAATTTTTTTAATTCTGGTTTTAATTTTTTCCATATTTTTATAGGATCTTTTTCTTTTAAGTCTGTAAAAACATGAAGGTTGTTTGTTTCTCCAAGCTGTAGGAGTTGTTCTTTTGCTGCTGGCCTCCAAACGTCCAGTCCTACAAGAGCAACTTTTTTACCTCTTTTTTGAAAATAATTTCCAAGCTTTGCAACTGTTGTAGTTTTTCCTGAAGCATATAGTCCAACGAGCATAACTCTTATTTGGGATTTTTCTTTTAAGGTTAGTTCTTTTTTTTCACCAAGAATTCTTTTTAACTCATCATGAAGGGTTTTGATTAAATGTTCCTTTTTTTCAATTCCTTTTATTTTTTCGTCAAAAGCAACTTTTCTTAATCTTTCTGAAATTTCTTTAATTAGAAGGATATTTACATCTGCCTCAATTAGGGCTCTCTGGAGTTCTCTGACTATTCCGTCTACTAAATTTTTGTCTAAAAAGATCGCATTGGAGATTTTATCCGTTGCCTTTTTTAAAGCGTTTCCAAGTTTTTCTAGCATACTTTTAGAAGTAATAAGTTGATTATTAAGTTTTTGGATTTTAATTTAGTCCCAATTTTTCAATAAATTTTTCTTTATCAAACTTTTCTAAATCTTTATATTTCTGTCCTGTTCCTAGATAGAGGATTGGTTTTTTTGTGATGTATCCTACTGAAAGTGCAGTTCCACCTTTTTCATCAATATCCGCTTTGGAGAGGATAATTCCATCAATTCCAATTGTCTCATCGAAAGCCTTGACTTGATCCACTGAATCGTTTCCAGTAATTGATTCCCCTAAAAAGATTACTCTGTCTGGTTTGCAAACTCTTTTGATTTTTTCCATTTCTTTTAGAAGATTTTTCGCAGTGTGCATTCTTCCAGCAGTATCTATTAAAACTGCTTTAATTTTATTTTTTTCAGCATATTTAATGGTGTCAAATCCGACTGAGGCAGGATCCGACCCATAATCATGGCTGATAACTTTCACATCTAAATTTTCTCCGTGTTTTTTTAACTGTTCAATTGACGCAGCTCTGAAGGTATCTCCTGCTCCCAAAACGGAAGTGATTTTTTTGGTTTTAAGCAAATTTGCAAATTTTGCAATAGAAGTAGTTTTCCCTGCACCATTAGTTCCACAAAAGAGAATTACATATGGTGACTTTTTCTCTTCTATTTCTCTTACTAAGTCAAATGGTTTAACCAAGACTTCTTTAATTATCTCTTCAAGACTTTTTTTGATTAAATTTTCCAAATCTTTTTTGTCTAATTCCTTTCCAACAATTTTTTCTTTTAATTCTGAAATAATCTTTTCGGCAACTTCTAATGCAACATTATTTTCTAGAAGAACCATCTCTAATTCTTCAGAATATTTTTCAAACTCTTCAGAAGAGATTATTTTTTTACTTGAAAAAATACTCTTGAAAAAATGTTTCTTTTCTTTATTTATATCTTCTGAAATTCTATCTCCCACTTTTCTTTCTTCTTCATCAAATATCTTTTTTTCGGGTTGAACATAGATATGTTCTTCGATAGGCTTTACTTTTTCCTTTTTTTTAGAAGTTTCTTTTATTTTTTCTAATGGTCTTTTCGTTTCTGTAAAAGTCTCATTTTCTTCAGAGACCTTTCCTATCCATAATTTTAGCTTATCTTTTAATTTGCCGAACATTAAAAAGGGAGATTGTAATTCTTTATATAGTTTTTTTCTTAATTTTAATTAGGGATTTCCTTAACTTTGGGATTGCGATCTTTCTTGGAGCTTTAATTGGAATGCAGAGGGAATTTACTCAACAACATCACCACTTTACTAGATTTGCTGGTCTTAGAACTTTTATTCTAATTACTTTTTTTGGGACTATGCTTGGTTTTTTGGGAGGGGGTTTTAATTCATTCCTTGTCTTTATTGGTCTTGGAGGGATTGTTCTGTTAGCATCTCTTTCATATGTTTTAACTTTTTTAAGATTTAAAATTACAACAATTATTACTGAAGTCACTTCAATAATATCATTCATTTTAGGAGTTATGTGCACAACTGGATATGAAAAATTTGCAATTATCTTTGGAATTTTAATTACAGCCTTTTTGGCCTTCAAAGAAAAACTCCATGGAATTGTAAAAAAACTTGACAGAAAAGAGCTCTTCGGAATGATTAAATTTGCGATAATTTCATTGGTAATTTTACCTTTATTGCCAAACAAAAATTTTTCTCCAATGGAAATCCCAGGATTAGGAGAAATTTTAGGAAATTTCGGATTAAAGGGAGAATTTCTTTCACAATTGAATATTTTCAATTTTTATAATATTTGGTTGATGGTTATTCTTGTTGCAGGACTTAGTTTCTTTGGATACTTCCTGGTAAAAATTTTGGATTCTAAAAAGAGCCAGGGATTAACAGGATTTATTGGGGGTTAGTTTCTTCGACGGCAGTTACTCTTTCAATGTCTAAAGAAAGTAAAAGGAAATCCAAAGTTTCTCCCTATGCCCTTGCAACTATAATTGCAATGTCTATAATGTTTCTAAGAGTTATTTTTGAGATTGCAGTAATTAATCCTTCTCTTTTAGAAAATCTCTTCTTACCTTTAATTGCAATGTTTGGAGTTGGAATGTTCTTTTCTTTTTATTTTTTAAAAAAGAAAGAAAAAAAATTCAATGCAAAAGAAATAGACTTTAGACAGCCATTTGCTCTTGGTCAAGCGTTAAAATTTGGGTTCTTCTTCCTTTTGTTGTTATTAGTTTCAAGAATGGGTCAAATTATTTTTGGTTCTCTTGGAATTTATGGTGCAAGTATTTTATCAGGATTAACAAATGTTGACGCGATTACCTTATCGATGTCTAGCTTGAGCAAAGATGGGGAAATTGCTCCAGTTGTTGCTTCAACATCAATACTTTTTGCAGCGATTTCAAATACCCTTGTAAAGAGGGGAATTGCTTTTTTTATGGGAAGTAAAAAATTTGGAAAAACAATTGTAGGAATCTTTACTTTAATCTTAATTATTGGGCTTGGAATCTTATTTTTTATTTAGGAATTTATTTAAACAAAAAAATCTTCCTTTTTTAATGAAAGGTATCTTGGTTATTTTAGATGGATTGGGGGATTTATCCACAAAACAACTTGGAAATAAAACTCCCCTAGAAGCTGCAGAAACCCCTTTTTTAGATTTTTTAGCTACGAGAGGGGAAATGGGTTATATGTATCCCGTTAAACCAGGATATGTTCCTGGATCAGATGAAGCAATTGTTTCAATTTTTGGAAATGATATTAAAAATTTAAGCAGAGGCCAGCTTGAAGCTAGAGGTGTAGGAATAGATCTAAAAAAAGGAGATCTTGCTCTAAGAGTTGATATTGGAACTATTACTTCTCTTGAAGAAGGAGAAATTATTGATAGAAGAGTTGGAAGGACGTTAACTACAAAAGAAGCAAAAGAATTAGCCAAATCAGTAAATGAAATGCTCTTTCCTTACAAATTTGAATTTGTTGCAACGAATCAACATAGGGCAGTTCTTGTAATTAAAGGAGATTTTTCAGATAAAATTGCAGGAAATGATCTTACTTACCAAAATGGAAAAACAATCGAATCTCAAAAAATTTTAAATTGTCAAGCTTTGATAAAGAACGAAAATGCTATAAATACTTCAAAAATTTTAAATGAATTTTTAAATTTAAGTTTTGAAGTTTTGAAAAATCATCCAATTAATGTTTCTAGAAAAAAGAGAGGCCTTCTTCCAGCAAATTATCTCTTTGTTAGGGGTCCAGGGGTGGAAAAACCAAAATTTAAACAATACAAAAATTGGGTTTCTTTTCAATATATGGCCCTTGAAATGGGATTTTGTTTACTTAGCGGAATGAAAAACTTTTCTTTTAAATATCCTCCACTAAAAGGGTTGGACTCTTACCAAAATCTATGGAAAGGGTTGAAAAAGGCTTCAAAATATTCAATAAAGACGATTAAAAAGAATTTGAAAAAAGCGGATTACTGTTACATTCACCTAAAAGAAACGGATCTTCCTGGGCATGATAATAAACCTTATGAAAAGAAAGAGATGATTGAATACTTAGATAAAACTTTGTTTAAATTTCTTGCTCGAATTGCTCCTATGAAAAAAATAAAGGTAGTGGTAACTGGAGATCATTCAACTCCTTGTAAATTGAAAACTCATTCTGATGATCCCGTCCCAGTTTTATTTTATAATGGAGCTTTACCCAAAGAAAAAAAATATTTTAATGAGACTGAGGCAAGAAAAGGCAAATTAAGAAAAATTCTTGGCAAAGACTTGTTTAAAAAAGTTGGATTTGTAAAATAGATTTTCCATTTTGTTTTTATTTTATAGTGGAACAACAATAATTAAAAAGAAAAGTGAATTTTTTAGTTCTATGATTACGTATAAAGATATTTATGAGGCAGCAAAAAAAGAGAGGTATTCTGAGAAATTACAACCAATTCCTAAGAGTTTTGTTAAAGATGTTTCAAAATATCTTAAAGATAAAAAAGCAGCTGCTTCTAAGGATGAAGATGTTTTTTCAGATGTTCTTTTGAAAACAAAAAAACAACTTGAGAATGCAGTAACTCTGTTTCAAGAACTTTTAAGAAGAAGAAGAAAGAAAATTTTGAGTTTAGTTTTAATTGCGAGCGAAACTGGTATTTCTAAGCTTGATTTTAATAATATGCTCTTAGTGGAAAAAAATCTCTTTGAAGAGTTTATGAAATGTATAGAAATTTCGGATAAAAAACTTAATGAGCTCTTGAATTCCGGAAATGATGAAGAAATTCAAAATAATGTGCTGGTCGTTTTTTTAGAGGATGTAAATGAGTTTAAATCTTCAGAGGGTGAAAAATATGGTCCTTATTCAACCGGACAATTTTCTAATCTTCCTAAAGAAATAGCCCAAATATTTTTGGCAGATAAAATTGTCGAAAGTATGGAAAAATAAATCTTTCTTTTTGATTCCTGTAAAAATTATCATTCTTTTTGCAGTTTTAGAAATCATTTATAAAGTACTGCTTACTTCTTGCAGTAATTAAATTTAGGTAAAAAATAATGGTAGAAGAATTAACTGCAAGTAATTTTGAAGAGAAAGTTTTGAGCTCAAAACTTCCTGTAATTATTGATTTTTATGCAGATTGGTGTGGCCCTTGTCAAATGATGAAACCTGTTTTCAAAAGTTTAGATGAAGAATTTAAAGGAAAATTAAACTTCCTTAAACTTGATACCGAGAAAGATGAGCTTCTTGCAATGAATTTTCAGATACAAGGAATTCCTGCTTTGGTATTAGTGAATAACAAAAAAGAAATTGGAAGAATTGTAGGTTATATGGGTGAAGACCAATTAAGAGCTAAAATCAATTCAATTATTTCAAAAATTTAGTCTCTAAAATTTTAAGATGATAGATTTTGCATGTAAAAAATTTGATTTAGATGAAGTAATAAAATGTGTTCTTGGACTTACAAAGTCGGAGTTTCGTCTTTTAAAATATCTTTCAGAGAATGATTCAAAATTTACGACAGAAGAACTTTCAAAAAAACTTCATCTTGATAAGTCAACAATTCAAAGGTCAATAAAAAAATTACATGAAAAAGAATTAGTTTCACGTTCGCAAATTAATCAATCTGTAGGAGGATATCTTTTTTTGTATAAAATTAAAGATAAAGAAAACATCAGAAAAACAGTGACTGAAACTTTAGATAATTGGACAAATACTTTTAAGAAGAAAATTTCTGTTTGGTAAAGTTTAATAATTCAAAAGATATCTCTTGTTACATGATATTAAGAAAATCTGGTGTGGTTGTGTTATTATTAGGAGTTCTATTGGTTATAACTTCAATTTTTGTTTCAATGTTTCTTTTAATCTATGGGATTCCTCTTTTGGTTATTGGAATTATCATTTTATTAAATAAAAAAGAAGATAAAATAGATGAAATAAAATTTAAGAAACAAAAGGAGGTAATTAAAAACAAATGAAAGAAATAATTGTTACAACTGGAGAAGAAATTCCTGGAAAAAAAGTTGTTAAAATTTTAGGCGTTGCTAGGGGGAACACAGTTAGAGCAAGAAATGTTGGGAGAGATATTGCTGCCGGATTCAAAAATTTGATTGGTGGAGAAATAAAAACTTATACTGAAATGGCAAATCAATCAAGAGATGAATCTTATAATCGAATGGTTAATGATGCGATTGAGATGGGCGCAGATGCAATTCTTGGAATGAGGTTTATGACTTCAACTATAATGACTGGAGCATCAGAAATGCTTGCTTTTGGAACTGCAGTTAAATTAAAGTAGATTTTATTTTATTAAAAAATACATTAAAATTGCAAGAGCGATGATTTCCAAAAGAATTAAAACAAATTTTGTTAAACTAATTTCTGGCTCTTTTCCTTTTTTTATTGTTGGTAAATCTGGTTCATATTTTTTTAGTCCAGGATTGAATTTCATTTGAGGATTTTTATATGACATTTTAAATAAAAGCCTGTGGAGGGAGTTGAACCCCCGACCTACTGATTACAAGTCAGCCGCTCTGCCACTGAGCTACACAGGCATGATTAATTTTAGAGAAATCGATGTTTTTTAAAAGTTGTTGTTTGAGAATAGCTCCTCAAATCTTTTAAGGAAAATCTTTTCGGATTCTTCTGGACCCATCGAAATTATTTTTTCATGTATTGGTTCAAAAGAAGCGACTTTCCACCTTTCAGGGGGGGCTCTTCATTAAATCTCTCATTTCAGTTACAAGTGCGATATTATCGGCTCTTTTTATCTCCTTCTGATTCACATTTTTTATTCCAAATTTTTCGAAAATAATTTTTTCTATTTTATTTTCAATCTCTTTAAATTCGAGCATAAATCTCTTTAATGGAGAAACCATATCCCCAATATAAGTCTCAGCAGCATCGTGGAGAAGTGCAGCAGATGCCTGATCTTTTGAAACAATTTTAGAAACAATAACAGAATGTTGTGCTATCGAATAAAAATAGTTTGAATGCCCATTAAATCTACATTGAAATGCGAGAGAGAGTGCAATATCTTTTATATCAACTTCTTCTGACTTTGGGTCAAGAGGCCAAAATTTTTTTCCAGTGAAGATCTGCATCCAATCACCTTTTCTTTCATCCATCTAATTAATTTGATATTTAGATTTATAGAATTATTCTTTCTTTTCTTTTTCTACATTCAAAATTCTTATCTCGCATAATGAAAGAGGATAAATCTTTTTTAGTTTTATGCTTAGTTCTCTTTGAATTTTTCCTTTAAGTGTTTCATCAAAGATTTTTTCAGTTGTAGATTCTTTTGCCCAAGAGATTAATTCTTCTTTTGCTTTATTTCTTAAAGCTTTTCTTACTGCACGAGAAACTTTTCTTCTTGTGACAAGGAAAGGTTTAATTCTAATTTGAGAGTCTTTACACTTAGTAGAAAAAGAATCTTCAACGTAATTTGTTCCTCTTCGAACCATTCTTCTTAAGTAATAAGGTAAAAGTCTTAATTCTTTAGGAGAAGTTAGAACTTCCTCTCCTTTTACTTTTGTTTTAAGAGTCATAATTGTTGCTTTACCTTTCAAAATTCTTGTCAGATCATATTTTATGAATCTTCCTTCGAGCTCCTTAACTTCATAAGCTTGAAGCTGAGTTCTTTTCTTTATTAAAGGAATTTCAACATTGAAAAATTTCTTTTTTCTTTTTGCTTGTGCCATTTTTATTCTTGTATTACTCTGCCTGCCCTTGTACCTTTCTTTTGATATTTTGATTTTGAGCATACCTTACAGGTATACATTAAATTTGTCTTTTTAGTTGTTTTTGCTTTTCTTTTAAATTTAGAAACTGCTGGTTTTGAACCCCATTTTCCTTTATTTCCAATTCCAACTCCCAATCCACGAGTTTTTGCTCTTGCAATTCCTCCTCTTTTTAGAGTTCCTCTTTTTCCTCCTGTCGAGACTGATTTGATCTTTTGCTCAGTTTTCTTTTTACAAGTTGGACAGTATCTATTTGTCGTTTTAGGAATCTTCATAGAGATAGAGTGAAATTTTGGTTTATAAATTTTGTGTAAACTTGGTCCCGCAGCAAATTTGTTGAGGGATTAATTCATTTTTTGATTTACCAATTAGCAAGAAGGTCCGGAATAAAATTTGAAATATTCTTTAGTATTTCTTTAATATATCCAAAAATTTTTTTAAATAAATTCATTTATCTAAATGTTAAATCTTATTAAAATATCTTTTGTATCTAGTTATGACAAGAATAAAATTTCAAAAAAGGAATGTAAGGTTTTTTGAGGTATTTTAAAAAGAATTTCTTGTGAGATAGTTTATGAGAATACCAATTAAAATAATTCCTGCTCCGATGATATAAATCGTAGCAATGCTCAGGGTGGAAAGATAAGGAAGATTAATTGAATTTCTCAAAAAATAATTCCATGCAATAACTAAAATACCAATTAGATAAATAAAAATTTTTAATCCAGTTAATTTTGGCATAACATTATAACTCTTAAAGCTATTTAAATTTAACTAATCATGAGGAGAATAAAATTCAAAAAAGGAAAACAAAGGGACTTCTTGATAGAAGTCTTAAAAAAGTTGGATTGTCCCTCTTTGCGTGCGCTAAATCAGTTTGGATTGGGAGTTCCATATTCTACGCTTAAAAATTATTTCAATGAATCAAGGACCTTTCCGGAGTCTTTGTTTAATGATTTGTGTTACCTTTCCAAAATTGATATAAATAAAAATTATTTTGAATTTATTAATGAAAATTGGGGACAAATAAAAGGAGGTAAAAATAAAAAGAGTAAGAATTAAATACCTGAAAATCTAATTAATTTTATGAGAGCTGGGGTATATAGAAGAGATGGAAAAAAATGGGTTTTGATTTTATTAGATGCTTTATTGGGAATTTACTTTCTAAATTCTAAACTTTTATTTTTGGGAGCAGTTAGTTTTGGTCAAACAGTAGATTCTTTGTTCACTTTTTTGGGAGGGATTTTACTCTCACTTAATTTCCTTTATCTTATTCTTTTTTCGAGAAGAATTTAATTTTTTACTGATTTTTTAAATAAGAGATTTTCCTGTTTTTAAACAAATATTTATATACGTGTTTTTCATTTTTTACCTATGGTCGGAAGAGGGGTGAATAAAGCCGGACAGGTCACAATTTTTGTAATTCTTGCAATTGTTTTAGTTGTTGCAGCTGCATCATATTTCATATTCAAAGATACTCTTTTTCCAGTAAAGGTTTCTTCTACTTTTGATCCTATTGAAACAAATTTTTTGAATTGTATTCAAGAAAAAACACAGACTGGAATTAAAATAATTGAATCAAAAGGAGGATATATCTCTGATCCAATTTTTGTTTCTGGATCACAGTACATGCCCTTTTCTTCACAATTAGATTTCTTGGGAGTCTCAATTCCTTACTGGCATTCTGTTAGTGGAAATAATTTTGAAATTAATCAAGTTCCAACAAAAGAAGAGATTCAAAATCAACTTGCAAATTACTTGAATCATGAGGTCCCAAAATGTAATTTTAATTCATTTACTAAAGGAGGATTCAGCATTTTGAAGGGAGATCCAAATACGGAAGTTTTAATTAAAGATAATTCAGTACAGGTGATTTTAGATATGGATTTGAACGTTGGTAAAGGAGAAGAAAGTGCAATTTTAGCAAATCATAAAGTAGAAATCAATTCGGAGCTTGGATCTCTTTATAGTGATGCAATTAAATTTTATGATCAAGAAGAAAAAGAAAGTTTCTTAGAGAATTATTCAGTTGATGTTTTAAGAAATTATGCTCCTGTCGACGGGGTTGAACTTACTTGTGCTCCAAAAATTTGGAATGCAAATGAAATTTTCGACACTTTAAAAATTGCAACACAAGACAATTTTCTTGCTCTTAAAAATTCTGGAGAAAAAACTGATTATTTTAATCTTAATATACCAGTAGACTCTGAGATTAAAGTTTTTAATTCAATTGATTGGCCAAATAGTTATGAGGTGGATCCTGCAAACTCACAAATTTTGGTATCAAAGCCTGTCGGAACTCAACAAGGGTTGGGAATTTTAGGATTCTGCTATGTCCCATACCATTTTGTTTACAATGTTAAGTACCCCGTTCTAGTTCAACTAACAAGAAATGATGAAACATTTCAATTTCCTTTGGCAATAATTCTTGAGGGAAATGTTGCAAAAAAGTCTACTTCATTTAGTCCAATTCAAGAGAATACAATTAATTTATGTGAAGGGCCTTTCTCTAATTTAACCGTTAGTTTAATTAGCTCGAATTTAAACTCTGTTGAAGGAGAAGTTTCTTATGATTGTTTAGGATCTTCATGTTATATAGGTTCAACTAAAAATGGAACCTTGAAAGGAGTTTTTCCACAATGTGCAAATGGGAAAATTGTGGTGAACTCTCCAGGATACAAAGAAAAATCTGAATTTTTTTCTACCGTTAATGATGGATCTATTTTTTTAATTATGGATAAAAATTATGAAAAGCAAGTTTTTCTAAAAGTTCAAAATTCACATGCTAATGAAAAGGCAATTATTTATTTTTCTTTAGATGATGAATCAAATATTATTAGTTATCCAGAAAGAAATAAAATAAACTTAAGTGCAGGAACTTACGAAGTAAAAATTTATTTGTATGATAATTCTAGCATAAAATTCGATGCGTCTACGATTCAGCAATGTGTAGAGGTCCCTTCTGGAATTGGAGGAATTTTCGGGATAACCCATAAAGAATGTAGCAATTTTAATGTTCCTGCTCAGAATCTTACAAATGTTTTGGTTGGAGGGGGAAGCGGGAGTTTTACTTTTTCAGAAGCAGATTTGAGTTCAAATAAGAAATTAGAAATAAGTGTTGAGAGATATAACTCTCCAAGTTCACTTCAAGAACTTCAAATTGTTTATACCCTCGTTGATGCAAAAGGATTGGGGGTTAAGTTTATATGAAATCAAATAAATTTTATTTTGGAATTTTTCTTTTAATTTTTCTATTTGGATCTGTTTCTGCTTCGTATGCTACTTCAAGTGTTCAGTTTACTCAACCCGGAATTGGGAGCTCTTTCTTAGGTTCTGGAACGACTTCTGAGGTGAATTTTAATAGTGAAATTTGTACAAGTGGTCAAGATTTTATTATTAGAATTGTTCCAGGAGGATGTACCCCCCCTGTTGTTAGAAGTGATTTGCTTGAAGAGCAAAATGTTCCTGTTTATTGTAAACTTCAAGCATTGAAAGTAAATCCTTTGATTACAGTTAGTTCAATAGATTCTATTAGCTTCGGAGGAACTTATCCTGAGGGAATTAGTACGGTTGCATTTGTTCCAAGCTATCCCGCTTTGGGATTAGATAGGCAGCTAAGCAATGGTGCATGGGAAAATATTGGATATGCAGTAATTTTTTTGAAAAGAAATGCGAATGAATCTTCAATGCCGGAATTTCTTGCTGGAGGACTTTCGGCAACTATTCGTTATTCTCTTAGAGATTCTTTTGGATTAGAAAATTATAAATTTTATCTTCCATTAATGACTGACTCCGAATTTAGTGAATTGCAAGGTCAATATGCTTTTTTTAATCATATGGGTTATTTAAGAGCTGATGATATTCAATCAAATTCGGCTTCAATTTCAATATATTCTGGGCTTAATTCAAATCAAAATGGAATTGAAAAACAAAAAATTCTTAGTCGTAATTTAGATGTTGGAGAAGAATCTTCCTCTTTTTTTCTTCCAGGTTTTGGATGTCTCGCTTCTTCTTCGTTTAAATTGGATGCAGTTCAAGGACAAGAAACTAGAGCAGTTTTGAAAGTTAATTCTGAAATTTTTGAGGTCACAAATGGAGAATTTTTCTATGACGGGAAATGCCAAGTAGTTTCAGATCCTTTAAGAGAAGGTTTAAGAGAGACGGTCCAAGTGAGATGTGCAGGAGATGATAAATCCCAAACATTTGGATTGGCAATTGAACCAACTATTACTTTAAGTATAAACAGCGGAGTAGAAAAAACTTATCACGTTGGAGATCCTTTAGGATATTCTTTTGATGAAAAAACTATTTATTTGGGATACGTTGGAACAGATCCAAAATCTAAATCAGACACTCTAAGAAATTCGTTAATCTATTTAGTCACAGTTCCCGGAGAACCTCTGGAAAAATTAGATCAAGATACTCTAAGCAAAGTTGCAAAATATGCAAAAAATGATTTAAGAAACGATAAAACAGCTTCGGATTATTTAAAGTCTCTTTTTGGTTTATTGAGTACAAGTTCTGATCGGCTATTTAATGGAAATACTGTTAAGAGAATTAATTATGGGCCAGCAGAAGAAGCTTTTGGAATAAGAGTTCAAATAAAAAGTTTTGGAATTGGAACAAATTTAGATTTAAAAAATCAAACGCTTATAGGGTATAAAAATAATGCTGTAAGAGATTATATTCAAATTCAACAGAATTTTGCAAATGAAAAATATCCTGAAGAGGATTCGGCTTCCCTTGGAGAAAATGCTCTTTTACAATTAATAAATCTGTCAAATGTTTTAAATCAGAAAGAAGATTTAAAAAAATATTGTGATGAATTTGAAACAAAATATCCAAACTCTAACTTAGATATCTCTCCTTGTAAAGGGATTCCTCAATATTCGAATGAAGGAGTTTCAAGTCAAACTATTTTGATGGATGGGGATTACAAAGAAGTTTCTTTAGAGGGGATTCGTGAGCCTAGTTTTGAGGATTATGGAATAGAAATTATGGTGAGGAAGGGAGAGAAAACAATTAATAGTCCAATTAAGTTAGCAAAAGGAGAGACTGTTTACTTAGATTCTTTTTTTAGTACTTCCGGAAAAACTAATTCAAATAAAGAGTTCATAAAACTAAATGAAATAAAGGATGAGAAATATGCAAATCTTGATTTTAGCTTGCAAAATAGGAGTGTTCTTTCAACTGCAGGGTCTTTTTTAACTTCCCCATCCAGAACTCTTGAAAAAGATATTCCATTCAATGTTGATGGGACAGATTATACTTTTGTTATCACAAAGATCAATTTAAAAAAAGTTGCAAAAGTTTCTGTGCATACCCAATTTAGAGATTTCAGCAAAATTGATTTTAATTTTACAGTTGGAATCGAAAAAAGATCCATTCAACTTTCTCCTGAGGAAACTAAATCTAGAATTGAAAAATTAAACAAACTTTTGAATACCCTCGGTGTAATCTCAGAAAACCTTGGGTCGACGATAAAAACTTTTCAAACAACTTGTGAAATAACTGGTGCAGTTCTTACTGCTAAAAATTTATTATTTAATTCTGGAATAGATTCAATTGCAAGGAAGACTGTTATGAATGGAGAAAAAGGATGGAATTCTCAATGTGAAAGTTTGAGAGTCGGAACAAAAACCTATTCCACAAAAGACCAATGCCTTTTTGATAATTCTGATAAAATTGAAGCAGAAGTTAAACAAGTTAGTGAAGAGATGGACAGGCAAACTAAGGCCTTTGAAACACTTCAATCTATCGACGGAGTTACAACTTCTGGAGGACTTTTCGGCCAGGATAAAGTTAATCAAAATGTGTTAATGGAGAAAGGATATGCTGATCAGATTAAAACTAGTTTGAATGGATTAGATTCAACATTTAAAAATCCAGATGGAGGAGTGGAAACGGTTGATATGCCAAAGATTTTAAATTCTATAACTGGAGATAATTTAGGAAAACTTTATAGTTTTGAAGATGCAAAACAAATCGAACTTTATGCAAATTTAGCTTCTAAATATCCTGAAGATTCTACTTACAAAAAAAGATTATTTACTCTTTTATATGGAGTTCAGAAAAATTATGATAACACTCTTAGAATTGTAGAAGCTGCAAAAAAGGATAGTATCTCTGAGGGAGATATTTCTGTTTTAGAAGTTGGAAAAGATATAAAATCAATTTCCTATTCTGGAAGAACGGTTACAAATTTCAAAAATTTGGATTTTAGTAAAAAACATTCTGCTGAAACTCCTGTGCAAAAAATAATTAGTACTCAAGGCAACATTTATTATGCAATTTTAGAAGAAAAAGTTCAGGGACAATTTTATATTCAGAAAAATGAAACAGAATTTTTGATGGTTTATTCAGAAGATGGAGAGTCTATTGTTTCAAAAGAAAATCTTCCTAAAGAATTTTATCAAATCTACTTTAAAAAAGCAGATGTCTCCGACGGAATTCCGATAAAGAATCCAGAAATAAAATATTACGAAACAGATCCTTACAAAGGTCTTCCAGCTTTGGTCCCAATAGATTCAGATAAAGGATGGTATGCTTATATTCCTCAGATTGCCTCTATCCCTTCTTCATCAAAAACTTATGATCTTTCTGGAAGAGTTAATAGTTTTTGGGTGTGCAATGCGGGTTCAGATGGAGTAATGGAGTATAATCCGATGAATGATGCTTGTCAATTGATTAATTTAGGAAATGTAAATACATATTCTAATATTGGAACTTTAAGCTCTAGTGATTCAATCAAACTTGTGAATATCGCAGTAAAAAATATTCAGACTGTTTCGACTGCATATAAAGATGGAATTAAAAATATTAAATTAGACGGGAAAATTTACGATATTGGAGTTCCGGAAGTAAATACTCCAACTGTGGAATGTACAGATGTGATGAGCCCTTCGGAATGCAAAATTTTATTTAATGCTTGTGACCCAGTGATTTGTCCTTCTTCGAGATGTAATTATGGAGGAGAATATACTGTTCAAAATGTGGTTCAATCAGGAGTTGTTGGAAGTGTAATGCTTTGTTTACCTAATTGGAATGAAGGGATTTATGTTCCGGTTTGCTTAACTGGAGTGAAAGCAGGGGTTGACAATTTTATATCTGTTGCAAAATCTTATAGGGAATGTCTTAATACAAGTTTAGCTACTGGATCAACAACCGGAATATGTGATGAAATAAATAGTATTTACATGTGTGAATTTTTCTGGAGACAAGCTCTTCCGATTCTAAATTTAGCGGTTCCTAAAATCGATAGTTTAATATTTGGTGGTGGAGCAAAAGGGGGAGGAGAGTACGTCGGAGGAATACAGGGTGCTCTTCAAAATGCAAAAAATTCTGCAGACTATTTAGTTCAGTATTATTCATTAAATGCAAATAGTGCGTTTAAAGCAAAGAGCCAAGAAGAAGTTGGAAGTTTAGTTTGTAAAAATTTCTTATCTGTGGTTTATCCTCAAGGTCAAGGGGCTCTTGATGCTTTGACGCAATCAAAGAGTCCTCCGCAGTTTACTGCAAAATTCGATGTGATTCCTTTCTCAAGTGTAACGAATCCTCCTCAAGTTCAGTACAAAGTTTTTTATCATATCTTTGCAGGAAATGATCAGGGAGCTTATTATAGGATTTATCTGAAGGGAGATGGTTCTTCTTATTACAGCGATGCTTCTTACTCTTTAGCTGTCGATTCTGGGTATATCCCTCCAGGAGAATATGAAACTAATACCAAAGATTTTACAGCTTCAGAAGGATATAAACAACTTTGTGTTCAAGTGAATAATCAAGAAGAATGTGGCTTTGGAACTGTAAGTACGGATTTTGTAATTAATTATTTAGGAGATCAATATGTAAAGGATCAATCTATTATAAATAATATTACTAGTCAAAGCGAATGTATTTCAGGAACTCCAAACTTGATTAGTCTTTTGAATCCAAATTTAGAAGCAGGAATTTCAAATGTCGCTTCCCCAGAGATAGCTAATGAGGGAGTTACAAGAATTTGTGCAACTGAAAATCCCGGAAAAAATAATGATTTAAGTTATCCCGGTTTAAACCAAAGATGGGTTGATGTGGGATATTGTGATAATATAAACATGAGATGTTGGATTGATCGGCAAAGCCTTTCTGCACAAGATGTTTTTAATTTTCAAATAAGTAAAAATCAAACTCTTGAAAATTTAGGGGATCTCTTAAAAGAAAATTTAGCAAAGCAAAATGGGATGTTAACTGAAGACCAATTTCTTTCTAAACTCAATGAAATTTTTAACGAAAGTAATCCTTTCAAAAAGATAGATCTAATTGAAAAAATTTATGATAAGGTTTTTGAAAGTAATAAGAAAGGATATCTTCTCTTTATTCGAGGAGGAATTTATCAAGGATTGGCGATAGATTTGTATCATATTCTTTTTAAGAATACTCCTCAAGATAAAACTTGCAAGCTTCCGAATTCCTGTTTTTTGGAGGATACCTCTGAATGTGACGGAGAATCTTATAATTCGTTTGAGTGTTCAGAAGGATCTCTTTGTTGTTTAGGGGGAAAGATTTCTATTAAAACTGTTTCTGGAGAGAAAGATTTTACGTCTAGTAAATATAGATATATAAAAAAGGATTATTTTGTAGTTGATTTTTTGTCTAAGGATAGTGACTTTTGTTACCAATTCCAATCTGGAGCGTGGAAATGGAGTGAAAGTTGTGAAGATTCTATTACATCAATTATCTCGGAAAGGAACCCCCGAACTTCAACGGTTCAATACTCTTGGAAATCTTTTAATGAACTTACCCCTTCTGGCTTAGTTTCTTTACAAAATGCAAATAGTTTTTTAGAAGGAATAAAAATTTTAACTGAAGCAACAATTAATCCTTCTTATGAAATTTCATTATCTGCTGGAAGTGTTAAATTGGATAATAAAGGGATCTTTAGTGTTGGAAGTGCGGATGGTTTATTACAAATGTTTGTTAAATATGAAAATGAATGGTTATTTAGTAGAACAATTGATGGGGTTTGGTCTCCTGTCTCATTTGCTCCAAATTATAAAACTGAACAGAGTATGGTGGGATTGCCCCTTACTACTATCTCTCAATTGGAAGAAAAATCTTTAACCGAGGGGGCTTCCGATTTATTTGAAAATAAATTATTTGATGGATTTATGAAATCCATAAATTGGATAGGAAATGCAGCATGTTCAAAATATTATCTAGATATTCAAAAGTATGCAACTCAATATAAAGTTGATCCTGCTTTAGTTCTTGCAACAATGTATCAAGAATCTAAATGTAATTCTTCTGCGCAGTCCTCAAGTTCCTTCGGGTTAATGCAAATAAGAGCGGATATTAAAGGATGGTGTGGGAAATATGGGTTGTCTTCAGATTTGAAAACTTGTCAGAATACTTTACTTGCAAATCCTTCAAAAAATATCGAAGTAGGAATTCAAATTTTAGTAAGTTCTTTTGAATCATACAAAAATGGGGTAAAAAATAGTAAAGTGTATAAAACTGACTCTACATTTAAGAGTTTAGTAGATAATTGTGTCTCTTCTAATCCTAAATATGGGGATTATCTAGAGTATAGTGCTGCACTTAGAGGATATAACGGATGGGAATGTGATTCTGGTGCGGATATAGATTATGTTGAAAAAGTCGTTAAAATTTGGAATGAATTAAAATCTGCTGGGGCTTTTAAAACAGTAAGCACACCTGAAGCTCCTGCTATCTCTAATAGTTTAATGGGAGAAAAAATCTTGAATGAGGCAAATTCATTGGTCGGAGAAAACACTTTTAGAATTCAAAATGGAGATGTTGTTTATGACCGAGTTTGTGCAACTTTTGTTTCAAAAGTTTTAATTGCGGCTGGAGCACTTCCCGAATTTAAAGAGTGTCCCGCAGAATCAACTCCCGAAGTTCAAAGTGTTCAAAAACTTAATAATGAAATTTTACCCAAAAATAATTTTGTCTCTCTTGATCAATCACAGTGGAAAAGTGAACTAAAACCAGGAGATGTTATCATTTGGGGTTGTCAACCTCTAAAAGGAAATGGAGGAGCGAGTTATTGTAATAGTAAAGAATTTCAACATGTCACCATCTTTGCTGATTATTCTTCAGGAACTAATTATCAGGTAGTTCATGATGGAGGGGCAAGCACTAACATTGAAAAAAAAGTTTACCAAAATAATGAGGCTTGGTATATTACTCATGTTTGGAGATCAACTCTTGATCAAACTATTGTAAATAAAACTGTTTCTAGTCCAGTTTTAGGCTCAAAAATTTGGAATTTAAGTTCAGCTTTAGAAAAAGTAAAAACTTTAAGGGGAAGTTATATTGATAATTTTCAATTTGTTGACGAAATATATAGTGATAATCTTATTACTGAAACTCAATATAAAGATATAATTGGAGGACAAAATGTTTGGAGCAGATTATTTAATTGGCAGGAAGATATGAATTATGTTCAGAATATTTTGGAAGAAAATTATAAATCAAAATATGGAGTTTTAAATAAAACTAATCTAGATCTAGCTCAACCAAATAGTTCTATTCCTGGAAGTTTAGATCAACTTAATCTTATTTCAGATTGGACCGTAGAAAATGCTTTAATTAAAGTAAAAACTTTAGCTGGAAAGTATTCTTCCAATTCGGAAAACAAACAATTTATTGATGAATTGTGTACCCAGATGATGTTAAGCACGTCAGAGTGTAAAGATATTCGTGGAATTGGAATTTTTGGATGGGGAGAAAGAGATATGACTTATGTTCAAACAATTTTGGGATCTAAATTTTCAATTACTTCATTACCTTCTCAAGAAGAGTATTTTGCTACTCTTTATTCGTCTTCGCCAGATTATAATTTGGCTTTAGGAATGGCAAAACTAAATAATTCTTTTATTAATCTTCAATGGAGTTCCAAGGGACCTCTCTTAAACTTTGCTGTTGAAAATAAAGATTTTGAAGGAATTAAATATCTCCTTGAAAATGGTGCAAATCCTAATATAAAAAATTACAAAGGTGAAACTTCTTTGCATCTTGCTGCACGTTCTTCGAATATTCAAACAATCCAATACTTGGTTGATAATAAAGCAGAGATTAATGCAAAGTCTAGTAATGGTGAAACTCCTTTATTTTATGCAGCTGGATATAATGCTCTAGAAGTTGTTAAATATTTTGTGCAGATGAAAGCAGATACAAAGATTATTAATAATTTAGGAGAAAATATTTTAGTTTACACGCAATTTATTCAAAATCAGAAACTTAGTTCAGATAGAAGTGAGATTATTAATTATTTAAAAATAATTCTTAATCCAACTAATTCTTAAGAAGAAAATACATACATAGATTACCTTAATAATTATGAAGATAGTAATGCTTTTAGTATGGTCCAAAAAAATAATGATTTGATTAACCTGACTAGTAAAAATGGATTTACATTACTTAATCGTTTTGCGAGAGAGGGATGTCGAGATTTTTCAAAAATAGATTATTTGGTTTCACATGGTGCAGGGGTGAATATTGCTGCAAATAATTGGTTTACTCCTTTATTTTATGTTTCTGAACTTTGTGGAACGGAAGTTGCAAGTTTCTTACTTTCTTATGGTGCAAAAATAAATCAAAGAGATGAGGAGAGATTTACTCCATTAGCTAATGTTGTGGCAGTGGGAACTCCTACAATGGTACAATTTTTAACTAAGTAGAAATCTCCATTTTTCAAAATGGAGTAATTCGATAAAAAACTATTTCTAATTCATTTACATAGAAAAAAATAGCCTAGTATCTAGGCTATTTGAATGTATTCACTTAGTGAAT